>Ga0208411_1002844_pt1 | contig 10237 bp, 9 predicted proteins | sample ETN01SmetaG_4_FD_185793 | JGI IMG/M metagenome (GOLD analysis project Ga0208411, IMG submission 185793) | Marine microbial and viral communities from oxygen minimum zone, Eastern Pacific Ocean - ETNP2014F12-01SV261 (SPAdes) (version 2) | ecosystem: Environmental > Aquatic > Marine > Oceanic ...
GTATTGGATCAAAAAAAAATTAATATTAATTTAATTAATATAGATTTGTTAGAAAGACAGGTTGAAACTGATCAAAATAGACTAGCAAAAGGTGAAATAAGCTTAACCGATTTGTCACAATCCGAAGCGTCTCTTGCTGGAGCTAGAGCAGAGCTAATAACAGCTCAAAATGAATTAGTTACCAGCAAAGCTAATTTCGAAAAGATTATTGGAAAAAAACCCTCAAAAAACATAAAAGAAATTAAAATAATTGACCTAAATTTGCCAAAAAGTTTAGCGGCTGCGTACAATATTTCTAATTCTGAAAATCCAGATTTACAAATTGCTTCTTTAGAGTATAAGAAATCTAAATTGGATGTGATTATAGCCGGATCTGATCTGTCTCCATCTGCGACACTATCCTACAAAATTGCTGAACAAGATGATTTTAGTGCTACTATAAAAGACAGGACTCAACAAACAGTTAAGGCTACAGCAAGCTGGCCTTTGTTTGCTGGAGGTAGCAATTTATTTAGCTTAAGAGAATCTCAAGAACTTAGAAATGAAAAAGAACTTTTGCTTGAAGATGCAAAAAAAACAAACGAAACAAATGTTGCTAGCGCATGGTCTAATTATCAATCTTCAAAAAGTGTACTTGATTCAATTGAACTACAGGTAAAAGCAGCCGAAATTGCAAACGAAGGAGTAACCTTAGAATATGAATCTGGAAGCAAAAGAACAACTTTAGAAGTTATTCAATCACGAACAATTTTATTGAATTCTAGGATAAATTTAGCAAATTCAGAAAAAAATTTTCTTATATCAAAATTCAAACTTTTATCAGCTGTGGGGAGACTCACAGCGCAACAGTTAAATTTAAAACAGTAAAATTTTCCTTATTCTTAAAAAAGTGTTGATTTTCATAGATTTTATTAACTATTGCTAAAAAGAACAAAATGTGTACATTTGTATCAATGATTCGTATAACTAAATTTAAAATAAAAAGGGTAAATTATGAGTAAAAATAACTTAAAAATAGTAAAATCAGGAAAAAACCAAGAAACAGAAAATAAAGAGAAAAATAAAGCTTTAGCAGCTGCGATTAGCCAAATAGATGAAAATTTTGGAAAAGGCTCAGTAATGAAATTGGGTCAAAAAGCAGCTATCAATATTGAAGCCATTTCAACAGGATCTCTAAGTTTGGATTTAGCTCTTGGAATTGGAGGGCTTCCAAAAGGAAGAGTTGTAGAAATTTATGGACCAGAATCGTCTGGAAAAACAACCTTGGCTTTACAAGTTTTAGCTGAATCTCAAAAAACAGGCGGCATTTGTGCGTTTGTTGATGCTGAGCATGCTTTAGATCCAGTTTATGCTAAAAAATTGGGTGTTAAAACGGAAGAACTTTTAATATCTCAACCAGATACGGGAGAACAAGCTTTAGAGATAGCTGATACATTAATTAAATCTGGATCAGTTTCAGTTTTAGTAGTTGATTCTGTTGCAGCATTAACACCAAGGGCAGAACTAGAAGGAGAAATGGGAGATCATCATGTTGGTTTACAATCACGATTAATGAGTCAAGCTCTTAGAAAATTAACAAGCTCTATAGCAAAAACTAATACTATGGTCATTTTTATTAACCAAATAAGAATGAAAATTGGAATTATGTTTGGCAATCCCGAAACAACATCTGGAGGTAATGCATTAAAATTTTATTCTTCGGTAAGAATGGACATTAGGAGAATAGGAGCCATTAAGGAAAAAGAGCAAATTATTGGAAATTCAACAAGAGTAAAAGTAGTTAAAAATAAAGTTGCTCCTCCATTTAAAGTTATTGAATTTGACTTAATGTATGGAAAAGGAATTAGCAAATCAGGTGAATTAATAGATTTAGGTTCAAAAGCCGATATAGTTGAAAAATCGGGAGCATGGTATGCATACAAAGGAGAAAAAATAGGTCAAGGTCGTGAAAATGCCAAAATTTTCTTAGAAAAAAATCCAAAAATAGCAGCTGAAATAGAAATGGAAATTAGAACAAAAGCTGGCTTAATATCTAAGAAAATCGAAGGAAACCCAACGGTTGAAAAATCAAGTCCAGATAAAAAAAATTCAGATAACTAAAAGCAGTTAACTCCCTTATAGAAAGGCGCATATATTGCGCCTTTCTTCTTCATTATAGACATCATTCTAAAAAACTGTATTTATTATATAGATGAGTAAAAAAACATTAAAAAATGTAAGAAAATCATTTTTGGATTATTTTGCAAAAAAAGACCATCAAATAGTTGATTCCAGCAATCTGGTTCCTAGCAACGATCCAACTTTAATGTTTACTAATTCAGGCATGGTCCAATTCAAAAATGTTTTTACAGGACTTGAAAAAAGAGAATATAAAAAAGCTGTAACTTCACAAAAATGTGTGAGGGCCGGAGGCAAACACAATGATCTAGAAAATGTAGGTTACACGCCTAGACATCATACATTTTTTGAAATGTTAGGGAATTTTTCCTTCGGGGATTATTTTAAAGATGTGGCCATTGAACTTGCGTGGAATTTAATAACCAAAGAATTTGAAATATCAAAAGATAAACTTAGCGTGAGTGTTTATTCAGAAGACAAAGAAGCTTTCGATCTATGGAAGAAAATAGCAGGATTGCCAGAAAGTAGAATTTATAAAATAGCTACAAATGATAATTTTTGGTCAATGGGTGACCTAGGACCATGCGGACCCTGCTCAGAAATATTTTACGATCATGGTGATCATTTGGAAGGGGGTCCTCCAGGAAGCAAAAACCAAGATGGCGATAGATTTATTGAAATATGGAACCTTGTCTTTATGCAATTTGAACAACTTTCAAAAGACAAAAGAGTAGATCTTCCAAAGCCATCAGTAGATACAGGCATGGGTTTAGAAAGAATTTCAGCACTACTTCAAGGCACTCATGATAATTACGAAATAGATCACTTTAAAACTTTAATCAAAGCTTCTTCGGAATTTACTAAAAGCAAAGTTAGCAAAGAAAACGTAGCTAGCCATAGAGTTATAGCAGATCATTTAAGAGCCTGCTCATTTTTGATTGCAGAAGGGGTTTTGCCTTCAAATGAGGGAAGAGGTTATGTTTTAAGAAGAATAATGAGAAGAGGCATGAGACATTCACATACACTAGGTAGCAAGGAACCAATTTTTTATAAAATAGTGCCAACATTAATTAAAGAAATGTCAGATTCATATCCAGAATTAAAAAGAGCTGAACCTTTAATAACAGAAACATTAAAAACAGAAGAGGAAAAATTTTCTTCATTACTTAATAAAGGAGTATTAATTTTAAATGAAAATTTAAACAAAATAAAAAATAATTCTTTTCCTGGAGAAATTGCTTTCAAATTATATGATACTTATGGATTTCCATTAGATCTCACTGCAGATATTTTAAAAAGTAAAAATATAAAAGTTGATAGTGTTGCTTTTGATAGAGAGATGCAAAAAAGTAAAAAATTGGCTCGAGCTAATTGGAAAGGATCAGGTGATGTTTCGTTAGAAGAGAAGTGGTTTAAGGTTAGAGATCACCTTAACCCTACAGAATTTTTAGGCTATGAATTTAATAAACTTGAAGGTGTTGTACTAAAAATATCAAAAGGGAAAGATTTTGTGAGTGAGGCAAAAGCTGGGGATGTTATTGAGATAGTAACTAATCAAACACCTTTTTATGCGGAATCGGGAGGTCAGGTAGGAGATAAAGGAATAATTTATTCTAATGACTGTAAAGTCGTTGTAGAAGATACTCAAAAAAAAATGGGAGATCTATATGTTCATTATGGAAAAGTTGATAAAGGTTTCTTAAAAGTTAATCAAAGTGTAAATCTTGAAATAAATGTTAAAAGAAGAAATAATGCTAGAGCCAACCACTCAGCTACACATTTACTTCATGAGGCTCTACGCAGAACACTTGGGAAGCATGTAACTCAAAAGGGTTCCTTAGTTAGTCCTGAAAAACTTAGATTTGATTTTAGTCACAGCAAACCTATTGAAAAAAAAGAAATTGAAAAAATAGAGAAGTATGTGAATGATATGGTTAATGCAGCAGCAGATGTTAAAACTAGAATCATGACCCCCAAAGAAGCAGTTGAAAAAGGCGCATTAGCCATGTTTGGAGAGAAATATGGAGATGAGGTTAGAGTTTTATTTATGGGTAAAGAAAATGGAAATTGTTTTTCTATTGAATTATGTGGCGGAACACATGTTAGAAATACAAAAGAGATTGGTAAATTTAAAATAATAAGTCAATCATCAATTGCTGCTGGCGTCAGAAGAGTAGAGGCTTTAAGAGATAAGCAGTTAGAGAATTATGAAAATTCTTTAAAAAAAGATCAATCTCTGAAAGAAAAAGATTTAAAAGATCAAATAGATTTAATTAAAAATGAGCTATCAAAATATAAAGTTAAGCCTGATTACAGTGACGATTTAGAGTTATCTGAAAATATAAAAAATTTAAATAAACAATTGGAAAAAATTAAAATTAAAAATATTATTAAGGACAAAAGTAAAAATGTTATTAAAGATACACAAATAGGATCTTTTATTTTAAGACACCAAGTTCTCACTGATTTTCCACCAAAGGAATTAAGACAAATAATAGATGAAAGCAAAAAAGATATTAAAAGTGGTATTGTAGTGGGATTTGCGACCTTCGAGGGAAAAGTAGGTGTTGCCGTAGGAGTAACAAATGAATTGACCAAGAAATATGATGCGGTTACTCTAGTAAAAATTGCATCAGAAGTTCTTAAGGGAAAAGGCGGCGGAGGAAGAAAAGATTTTGCACAAGCGGGCGGTACAAATAAAGATAAAATAGATGAAGCTTTCAAAGCCTTAAGTAAAAAAATTAATTAAGTTTTTTTTTAAAATTAGAATCTATTACGTCTAAAAATTGATTAGTTGTTAGGTGCTTTTGGTTTTTATCAACTAGTATTGCCAAGTCCTTAGTCATAGAGCCACTTTCAACTGTTTCTATGCAAACTTTTTCTAGGGTTTTTACAAATTTTTTTAGATCTTCGTTATTATCTAACTTTCCTCTATGATACAGGCCTCTTGCCCAAGCAAAAATAGAAGCTATTGGATTTGTTGAAGTTTCTTTTCCTTGTTGATGTAATCTGTAGTGCCTTGTTACAGTTCCATGAGCTGCTTCAGATTCTATGGTTTTACCATCTGGGGACATTAAAACACTGGTCATAAGACCTAAAGAACCAAATCCCTGGGCAATAGTATCTGACTGGACATCACCGTCATAATTTTTACATGCCCAAATATAATTTCCATTCCATTTCATAGCGCAAGCAACCATATCATCTATAAGTCGATGCTCGTAAGTTATTTTTCTTTCTTTAAATTTTTCTTTAAATTCTTTTTCGTAAATTTCTTGAAATAAATCTTTAAACCTACCATCGTATTTTTTCAAAATTGTATTTTTAGTAGAAAGGTAAACTGGCCATTTTCTATTTAAGCCGTAGTTCATACAGGCTCTAGCAAAATCTTTAATAGATTGATCTAAATTATACATTGATAAAGCAACGCCAGGTCCATTAAAATTAAAAACTTCAAATTCCTTTTTTTCTTTTCCATCCTCTGAAGTCCATTTTATTTCTAGCTTACCTTTTCCAGGAACTTTAAAATCTATAGCTCTATATTGGTCACCGAAGGCGTGTCTTCCAATTACAATTGGGTTTGTCCAACTAGGAACAAGTTTTGGAATATTTTTGAAAATTATTGGTTCTCGAAATACGGTTCCTCCTAATATATTTCTGATAGTACCGTTGGGTGATCTCCACATCTTTTTTAATTTAAATTCTTTTACTCTATTTTCATCTGGAGTAATCGTTGCACATTTTATTCCTACGCCATATTTTTTTATTGCTTTAGCGCAGTCAATCGTTATTTGATCTGAAGTTTTGTCCCTATTCTTAATACCTAGATCATAATACTTAATATCAATATCAATATAGGGAAGAATTAGTTTCTTTTTAATAAAATCCCATATTATTCTTGTCATTTCATCGCCATCAAGCTCTACTACGGGGTTTTTTACTTTAATTTTTGTCATTATATTTTAATTTTATTAATTGAATTTAGTTACTTAATATACATATTAACGTAAAATTACAAAGTATATAGAAATGATAGATTTTTTATTACCAAAATTGCATAAAGAGGGTTATAGGTTTTTAGCCATAGCTGTAGTTATAACATTTATTCTTTTATTAATTTCTAACTTTCTTGGTTTAATCAGCTTTATTTTAACAGTATGGATTTATTATTTTTTTCGAGATCCAGAAAGATTTTCAATAAATGATGAAAGTTTTTTATTATCACCAGCTGATGGTGTTGTTTCACAAATAACCGAAGTCAAAGGACCTGAAGAACTAGGTTTAGAAAACAAAGAATTTACTCGGGTAAGTATTTTTATGAATGTTTTTAATTGCCATGTAAATAGATTCCCATCCTCTGGAAAGATTGACAAGATTTTTTATAAACCAGGAAAATATTTAAATGCTTCACTTGATAAATCTAGTGATGAAAATGAAAGAAATTATATAAAATTTACTAATTCTCATGGAGACGAAATTGTTTTGGTGCAGATAGCTGGTTTGATCGCAAGGAGAATAGTTTGTGAAGCTAAAGAAGATTCAGAAGCAAAACAAGGGGACAGATTTGGAATTATAAGATTTGGTAGTAGAGTTGATTTATATTTTAATAATTACAAAATTTTGGTTAAAAAGAATCAAAAAATGATTTCTGGAGAAACAATAGTAGCGAGAAAAAATTAAAATGATTGAAAATAAAAGAGAATTTAAATTAATTTCTAAAAAAAATCCAAAATCACTATTACCAAATGCACTCACTATTTTTGGAGTTTGTTTAGGTTTAAGTTCAATAAAATTTGCATTAGATTTAAATTATTCAATGGCAGTCATAGCAATTGGATTTGCGGCTATTCTAGACACTTTAGATGGAAGGGTGGCTAGATTGATCAAAGGAACTTCAAAAGTTGGAAAAGAGCTAGATTCTTTAACTGATGTAATTAGCTTTGGCGTAGCCCCAGGTTTTGTTATGTATTTTTGGTCTGTTAACGAATTGGGAAAATTTGGATGGTTGACTGTTTTAATTTATAGTGTTTGTTGCGCTCTTCGTTTGGCAAGATTTAATCTAATGGAAATAGATGAAAATGAATCTTGGAAAATAAATTTTTTTGAAGGAATTCCGTCTCCTGCGGCAGCCGGTTTAGTCTTATTGCCGCTAATATTGAGTCTGAGTGAAATATTTCATTTTGAAAATAAAGGAATAGTAAGTTGTTTTATAATTTTAACAACATCATTATTAATGGTCAGTAAAATACCAACTTATTCTTTAAAAAGAATTACAATACCTAGAAGTTTAGGAGTGTTTTTATTATTAGGTATAGGAATATATTTAAGTTTTGTAATTTTTTACACCTTTCAAACTTTATTTTTTACTGGATTAATTTATATCTGTTTAATACCAATAAGTTATTTTCATTATAGGCAAAAAAATAAAAAGTTTTTAGAAAGCAAAGAAGAAGAAACCGAAGATATATTATAAAATTTACTATAAATAAAATATTAATTGTTTAAAAAAAATTGAAAAAAAATAAAATTTCTAAAAATTGGCTAAATAAACAAAAGAAAGATATTTATTTTAAAGAATCTAGAGCGCAAGGTTATAGATCTAGATCAGCATTTAAGTTGATAGAAATGAATAATAAATTTAATTTTTTAAAGAGGAAAATGTTACTGCTGGATCTTGGATCAAGTCCTGGAGGATGGTCTCAGGTCGCAAGCAAGATATTAACTAACGGAAAAATTTTAGCAGTAGATGTAAAACCTATGGAAAAAATCAAAAATGTAGATTTCATAAATGGAGATTTCTCTGATGACGAAACAAGTAAAAAAATTATTACTCATTTTAAATTAAAAATTGATGTAGTTCTATCTGATATGGCAGCAAATACTTCAGGAAATAAGAATCTTGATTCTTATAAAACTGGAGAGCTTTGTTTAAAAAGCATGGATTTAGCAAGTAAAATTTTGAATCAGAACGGAGTGTTTTTAGCAAAATTCTTTATGGGTTCGATTTTTCAAGAAATTAAGGCAAAAGCTACTAAATACTTTAGAAAGGTAATTAATTACAAACCACTTTCAAGCAAAAAAGAATCAAAGGAAATTTATATTTACTGCAAAGGGATTTTAAAACCCTTTAATTTTCATAATCTTTAATACATAATGGATTAGTATTTATTAATTTAATATTAAAACAATGAAAATAAATTTTTTTCTTACTAAACTATTTTTAATATTTCTATTTTTGACTTCTAATGCGCAAGCCAATAAATCAAATTATTTTTTAGAAGCAAAAAAATTATTTGAAAAAAAAAATTTTGAAAAATCCAAATTTTTATTTGAAAGAGATATAGTTTTTAATCCAAAAAGCGAAATATCGTACTTATATTTAGCAAAAATCTTTAATAAAAATGAAAATGACGAAGAAGAAGAAATAAATTTAAACAATGTTCTTTTAATAAATCCAAAAAATGATGAAGCTCTCTATATGCTTATACTTATTAAAATTAAGCAATCTGATTATGACGGAGTAGAAAAACTTTTTAAGCAATTTACTTTAGTGTGTAATAAATTTTGCTCAAAAGAGAATGAAATTAAAAACAAATTTAATAAACTAACTCCATAAAATGCACAAGGTAACAGTAAAGAAAATTTTTAAAAGCAAAGGAAAAAAACCAATTGTTTGTCTAACTGCCTATTCAAAACCATTTGCCGAGATTCTTGATAAGTATTGCGATATTATCTTGGTAGGCGATTCACTCGGAATGACTTTGTATGGAATGAATACTACCAAAGAAGTTAAAATTGATACAATGATACTCCATGCAAAGGCTGTAAAAAAATTTGTCAATAGAAGTTTGGTTGTTTTTGACATGCCATACAAAACTTACCCAAATAAATTTACAGCATACAAAAATGCAAAAAAAATATTAAAGTTAACAAGTTGTGATGCAGTTAAACTTGAAGGAGGAAAAAAAGAAGTAGATACAATAAAATATCTTATTGCCAAGGGAATACCTGTAATGGGTCATGTTGGTTTATTGCCGCAAACTTCAAAAAACTTTAAACTGCAAGGACAAAATTCTATTCAAAAAAAAAAGATTTTAAATGATGCAATTGCTATATCTAAAACAGGCGTCTTTGCTATTGTAATTGAATGTGTTGTAGAAAGTTTAGCTAAAGAAATTACAGAAACTATTACTACTCCCACAATAGGAATTGGAGCTTCTAAACATTGCGACGGTCAAATTCTTGTAATTGATGATATGATAGGATTGAATAACACAAGTCCAAGATTTGTAAAAAGATACTCGAATATAAGAAAAGATATTGAGAAAGCGGTTAAAAGTTATTGCAAAGATGTAAAAAAAAGAAAGTTTCCTTTTTTACAAAATGTATATAAACAATAAATAATTATTTAAAATGAATGAAAATCTTATAGAAGCGCAATACGATATAACGAAAAAAACAAAAATAAAAAAATTTTACGAAAAAAATAAAAGTCTAATTTATACTTTTATATTTTTTACAATATTTGCCTTATTCGGAGTTATTTATTATTTAGAAAATGAGGAAAATAAGAGAATTACTCTAAGTGATGATTATATGCGGGCGCAGATTTATATAAATGAAGGAGAAAAGAATAAAGCAAAAATATTATTAGAAAAAATAATATTTAAAAACGACCCTACTTATTCTTCTTTATCACTTTTTTCATTATTAAATGAAGATTTAGTAACAGATAATAATAAAATAAATAATTTTTTTAATCACTTATTAAAAAATAACAAGTTTGAGAAAGAAATGGAAAATTTAATAATTTTTAAAAAATTGCTTACCCAATTTGATAATCTTCAGGAATCAGAATTATTAAGTATTTCGAAACCAATAATTTCTTCTGATTCAGTATGGAAACCGCATGTTTTACTACTGTTCGGTGATTATTTTATGTCCAAAGAAGAATACGTAAAGGCTAGTGAATTCTATGAAAAGATATTGTCTACAAAAGGCGCAAACCAAGAATTTTATGATCAAGCTAAGCTAAAACTTCGAAAAATTTCAAATGGTTAAAGAATTCAGAATTTTATTTTTTTTTTTAATATTTATTTTTTTAACAAATTTTTCTTTT
>Ga0208411_1002852_pt1 | contig 10218 bp, 7 predicted proteins | sample ETN01SmetaG_4_FD_185793 | JGI IMG/M metagenome (GOLD analysis project Ga0208411, IMG submission 185793) | Marine microbial and viral communities from oxygen minimum zone, Eastern Pacific Ocean - ETNP2014F12-01SV261 (SPAdes) (version 2) | ecosystem: Environmental > Aquatic > Marine > Oceanic ...
AAAGACAGGAAGATATTCTAGAAATTATCAATCAGGAAAAAATGATTAAGGTTGATGATTTATCTATTAGATATAAGGTTACTGAACAATCAATAAGAAGAGATTTGAAAGAGATTTGTTCACGAGGACTGGCCATACGGACCCATGGTGGCGCTAGAATTGTTAATTCCATAACCAACTTAGAATATGAAAAGAGAAGAAGTGTATCATCAGACTCAAAAGAAAGAATCGGAAAACTTGCAGCAGAGCTTATACCAAATAATTGTTCGCTAATGTTAAATATCGGCACCACAACAGAAAATGTGGCTAGAGCACTTTATTCACATAACAATTTGGTTGTCATATCAAATAATGTAAATATTACCAATACGCTTATTGGCTCTAAATCCAAAGAACTCATACTAGCTGGAGGCATTGTTAGGCAGTCTGATGGTGCTATAATAGGTGAAAATACTGTAGAGTTTATATCCAATAACTACAAAGCTGACTTTGCAATTATTGGAGCGTCAGCATTAGATGAAGATGGGAGTATACTTGACTTTGACTCAAGAGAAGTTTCTGTTGCTAAATCTATTTTAAATAATTCCAGAAAAAAAATATTGGTCTGTGACAATTCAAAATTTGAAATAACAGCTCCTCATAGAATATCTGAAATAAGTGAAATAGATTTTTTTGTTACAGATAAAAACCCACCTGATAGGTTTATGGAAATTGCTAAAAAAAATAATACAGAAATCAAGATTACCGATTGCATATAATAAGGAATAAATAAAAATTTTAAATATCGCTTTAGTTTAGGCTCTTCATATTCCTTATCTTCTTTTTACTTAAAATCTTAGAATAAATAATAGGGCTTCCACTATACTTTCGGTTTCATTTTCCAAGTAAAACTTAATAAAATAATTCCTGCAATATTTGCACCAAGGATACAGAAAATCACATAATCCCACCCAGTCTCTAGCCCATATAGACCTCCATAGTGATCAACTATCCAGCCAAACCCTTTGGCTTGCATAGAACGACCAAGATACCCAAATAGACCAATAAATCCTGCAGCTGTGCCTACGGCTTTTTTTGATGTTAAATCAATCCCGGCAACTCCTAGGAGCATTACTGGCGGATAGATAAAAAATCCAATAATTACTAACATAGCCATATCAAAATTCAAGTTTCCTGGCGGGTTTAAATATATACCTGCAAAAGCAAAGAAAATTGGAATTAAACACAAAAGACTAACCATCCCACGACGACCACCTAAACGATCTGATAGCCAACCCATTATTATAGTTGAAGGAATACCAGCGAACTCAATAAGTAAAATTGCAATCCCCCCATGCTGCAAAGTAGCTCCCTTAATTTCTCTTAAATACATAGGCCCCCAATCAAGCATACTGTAACGAACGATATAAACAAAAAAATTCGCAAATGCGACAACCCACAAATACTTATTCCTTAGGATATTATCAATAAATAGTTCTCTAGTGGTTAACTCACGTTCATGGTTTTCATTATTATCAATATCTGAAAGATCATTATTATATTCTTCAATAGGTGGCAGACCAACAGATTGCGGGGTATCACGCAAGCGCCAGAATAAATACGCTGATCCAATTAGCGCAATAGCCCCTGGAAAATAGAATGCGGCTTCCCAACCGTAGTGAGATGCGGCATAGGCCGCCATAATTCCAGCTAATCCTCCTCCAATATTATGAGATACATTCCAAACTGCAAATATAGATCCCCTTTCTTTCAAGCTATACCAATGACCTAGAGAACGCCCACAAGGTGGCCACCCCATGCCTTGGATAAAGCCATTTAAAGTCCAAAGCAAAAGATGCACCCAATAAACTCCAATACCGCCAAAAACAAAATTGACTATTCCAGTGAGAAGTAGCCCGGTCGCCATAAATTTTCTTGGATTAGCTCTATCTGATAATGACCCCATAAAAAATTTCCCTAAGCCATATGCGATAGATGATAATGCCAGAATATTACCTATCATATTGTGATCATATGAAAGCGCTGTTCCAACATCCTTTGCTACTGTTGAGAGGTTATTCCTGACGAGATAAAACATCGCATACCCTAAGAAAGTAGACTCTATGGTATTCCACCGATAGTGTTTATAAGTCTGGTCAATCATACTATCAGGCATGCGATCTATATGAGGTTCTGGTGCGTAGAATTTCTTCAACCATTCAATCATCTTATATACCCTAGTTATTGTTACGTTTAATTAATATCAAAATTAGTTCGGTTGTGTATAGTCTCGAGTTTTGTTAAGTCTTTTCCCATACTTTATGGATGAAACAGAAGGAAAATTTAGATCTGGGATATCATTGACTCTGAGAACCAACCAATTATTGCGTTTTGCATAATCTGCTATGCTCTCTTTTTGATCAGGAGCAATATGCTCATCAGGATTCACAATCAATTTTAATCCTTTGCTATATTCGATCATCTCTTTATCACCTCTACTATTGCCTGCAACTAATAAAGGAACATCCTGCACAAAAGTTTCGATGGCTTCTTTTTTCCCATGGTCTTGAGGAACAGGGTGCACAATTTCATCAGTTATTATACCGTCCCTTACCACGGACTTGACACCGATAATGCGAGTTATTGGGATCTGGAATACTTTTGAAAGAAACTGCTGGTACATTCCTTCAGGTGATGCTGTAACAATCCAGACCTCGAAATCTTCACTTTTCAAGATATGAATCAGGTCCTCCATTGGTCTAAAAATCTTTTCAGTGTAATAGTTGTCAAAACAATCTTCACCTAGATCACGGTATTCTTGTAGGCTCATTCCAGAAACTAGACGAATCCTATTTTGAACATATGACAAAGATACATTCGATTGAGTTTTTAATGAATTAATTACCAGCGGTCTATGATCTGGCCGCTTTTCTGCCCACTGATACATGCACTCATCAGCGAGGTAATGCGGCGTTTGCCCCAAGACCGTTCCGTCTCCGTCAAATACTGCGATTTTCCTGCCTTTTTCATTTCTGCTCATTATTAGAAAATCTTTAAGCTGCTGATTTGCACTAGATGTAAAACCATCTATTTGTGTGATTTGGACATTGGACTCACAAGCATTAAATAAAATAATATTTAGAACCATTCCTAATTGAAAAATAGATCGAGACACTATTTTACTTTTTTTACTAAATCCATTAACCAATTTTTGCGTATTTTTTTTGTATTTCATAATCATCCTCACTCATTTATTAATATTATAAACATAAACCTCATGAATTTCCCTATTATACCCAGGATAAAACCCTTCAGGGATTCCCTGATTTATTCGACAACCTCGATTCATGAGAACCGATAATATTCTACCATTAGGAGAAAAACAAAGGCCTTCTATTTCCCCCGCCTTTACAAACTCGTCAAATAATTTTTCAAATTTTGTATCACTACCAGCACCATAATTAGAATTGGGGATTTTGATGGAATAAAGACGGTCATGTTTATTTTTATCTGCATCTCCATCATCAGAGGTTAATAAAATATGATCCCCATAAACAGATATCCCTTGAATTTTATCAGGCGCTGGATTAATCATAAGTCGTCCGATATATTTACCAGTCTTGAGACCATACCTGTAAAGGTATTGACCATTTACCCAATCAGCGAGCCAAATTAAGTCCCTCTTTTCATCGACTGCTATCCCACACACCTCGACCTGCCCAGAACTAGGATCCCATGGAATTGAACGTTTATATTTTAAATCATCTAGACTATATATAACTATCTGAATATTCTCCCCTCTGCCATTAACAAAATTCTCTACCCCAGTAAAAATCTCACCATTATGAATTGCAATATCGCCAAGATGATTTGCCTTCCCAGATATTTTTTTAAAAGGTGAGCTATTATGTTTTAACAATTTGCCTTTTATTGTATAAAGATAGAGATCCCTACTACCACTAATCACATAATACTTGCCATCAGTCGCAATACCCTGCCTGCCTTTAACTTCGAAAACTTCTTTTAGACTGTAGTCAAATAAAACACTCTCCTTATCCTTGAGCCCTGAATCACAATAAATAACAGATGAAATTAATAGTTTTATAAAAACCAATGTTTTCCATGAGTATTGCAAACGATAACTAAACATTTTTTATTGATTTAAAAATTCTATCCATCGGTCTGGATGATCAGTAATTATATTATCAACCTCCAGGTCTCTTAGACGAATCATTTCTTCTTTTTCATCTACTTTTCCCCAAACATGTACATCTTTTCCTGATTGATGTGCTTTACGAACAAACTCTGGAGTCACTATTTTATTTTTAACACTTAGCAAGTCTACATTTGCGACAAACACATCAATGTCATTAGGCATTTTTGAAAAAACATATCCGGCGACAATATTTGGATTGATTTTTTTTATTTTATCAATGGCATCAAAATCAAAAGATGTAACAATACACTTATCAATGAAATTCTTCTCCTCTAATACCTGAACAACATGTTCAGTTAGCCCATCCTGGTGCCCATTCATTTTAATTTCAACATTCAAAAGCATGCGGCCATTTACACTATCAATAATATCGATAAGTAATGGTATAGGCTCACCTCTATAAGCTTCATTCTTCCAGGAGCCCACATCAAACTCTTTTATGCTTTCATAAGAGAGATCCCATACATTCGCGGATACTCCAGCTGTGCGGTTGTAGGTTGTATCATGGTAAAGTATCAAAACATCATCGGAAGTTTCTTGTACATCTAACTCCGCATAATGAGACCCCATGTCAATTGCTAGTAAATAAGCAGACATAGTATTCTCTGGTGCTTCACCAGATGAACCTCGATGTGCCGTTATTAATATTTTATGCTTACTACAAGATGAAAGAATGATTAGAGCTATAAAGAATATTATTTTGGATGTCTTCAAAATACCCCCTCTGAAATAATTGAACTTTTCTAGTTTATTGCTGAAATATATTTGAAAATTAAATTTTCAAATGAAAATTTTATCTTTAAATATATTTTCGAGTGAACATATTTGAAAATTAAATAATATTTTTTATATTTAGAAGTTTTTATCAATATTTTATTTTCGATAACTAGTTAAACCTAAAATAATTATTTACTCTAATAAACAAAATAGATATGGTTTATAGCATAGTGCGCCATCACATAAATCAATATTAAAAACAAAACCCATCATTCCCATGTTGAAATTAAAATTACCAATATCTTTTCTTTTTGCCAGCCTTTTAATTGCCCAGGAGTCAATTGTATTCAGGTATAATTCTGATCCAACTTGTTATGAATCTGTAACAGATGTTGAATTATCAAATTTATCCATAGATCAAAGAACTGATTCTACTGAGCTAGTTGCTCGAGGTAATGAAGGGTGGGGATTTTCAAAAAGATATACAACTCTTTTTGATCATGATTCATCGCTTATAGAGTCGGTATCTGACCTGATAATTACTTTCTCTGGCCCCCATGCAATTTCTGGAGAAATATGGTTCAAAACTAACCAGTCAAATGGAGGATTATTAAGTTGGATGGATACTACTAGAGCATCAGGTATAATACTCTACATTCAAGATAGTATCGCTACGCTTACTTTTAAATTTAGAAATGAGCATTATTCAATATCTGACAATAATAATAAAATAAAATTAGGGAAATGGACATTCCTAAACTGGTTTTGTAAGGCAAGTAATGATTCTATCCATCTTGGAATAATTAATGATGGTTTTCTATCAAAATATAATTCATGGGCTATCTCTGTACCGCCCATCTTCTCTTCTTATATATCTAAGGTAAGACTAGGTGACGTATATGGAAAACCAAGCTTTAATGGCGAACTGCATGCCGCTAATATTAAAAATTATTTTTTAAATGGTGAATACGCATTCGCGTCACCGCCATTTGATGGAAGCGGTTACTTTGGAATACCAAATTATCTTGATAACCATCTGGGAATATATCTTGATAATATAGATGAAAGGATAACCACTAGTCCCACCCCTGTCCAAGTGAAAGCATTTGTTCCATACCAGAATGATGATTATGTACCACAAGGGCTGACAAACTCATTCGAAGATGAATCATATAATCAATCTAATGGCTATTTATATATTTCAATGTATAACAAAACAATATTTGGTGCCTCCTATTTGAAAAATTCTATCATTGTTGAACTGGATCCCCAAAATAATTACTCCGTCAGAAGGTGCTTTATGTTACATGGGGCTCAAGGTTCTGGCCATAATGGAGGGATTGCATTTTTTAATAACAGTTTATACGTTGCAACAAACTTTAAAATTGGTAAATACCCAATCCCGGATTACGCGACTAATAGTGAAAAATATCAGACTCTGACTCTTACTAGTGAAAATACATTTTCAGTTAGTAGCAAAGCATCTTTCATGACATATTATCGAGATTCAATATGGGTCGGTGACTATAGAGAGAGTCAAGACCAAGTGGTGCCATATCTTTATGGCTACCCAGTCGATTCACTTGGAGATATTGTAACTAATGTAAATCCTGTAAAATATAGGATACCTTACCAAACTCAAGGTGTTACTTGGACAAATCATAATAGTATTGATTTTTTATTTATTAATACTACATATGGAGGGAATAATTATAGTATACTATATAGAACTTCAAAAAATAACCTAGGACCTGAAAATATTCCTGTAATGGAAAATCAATATTTTTTACCGTCACAGGTTGAAGATTTAAGCTTTAACCAGAATGGTGATTTAATTACGCTTTCTGAATCTGGATCTAAATATTATCAGATCGGCGCGGGATGGGAAATGTTTTTCCCATTTATATTTTCTATGGATAGAGACACAATTTTTTCCAACACATCAGAACTAGCTGTTGGTTCAAAAAAAGATATTCATCCTAGTTCATTTACGTTATTACAAAACTACCCAAACCCTTTTAACGGGAACACAACTATTCCATTTGAATTAAACCAAAAAATAAATAAAGATCTGAAAGTTATTAATATTAACGGCGTAGTAGTAAAAACCTTTACCATCTCGAATTATTCAGTCGGTCGGCATACTATTAGCTGGGATGCCAAAGATAATCAAAATCGGTCATTACCATCTGGACAATACTTTTATTCAATTCCTTTATCAAAAGGCTATTCTATTACAAATAAAATGATCTATATAAAATAATAATGAGAGTTGTTGTAATTGGAGGAGGAATCAACGGGCTTTGTTGTGCCTGGCAACTAGCATTAAATGATGTATCCGTATCACTTCTAGAAAAAAGTAAAATAATGAGCCAGACTAGCAGCGCTTCATCAAAATTATTACATGGTGGACTGAGATACTTAGAAAATTTTGAATTTAATTTAGTTTACGAGTCTCTAAGAGAACGTAATTGGTGGTTGGAAAAAGTTCCTGAATTGACCAATGAGCTACACATGATTCTACCAATTTATAAAAATGGTCCTAGAAATAAATGGGCAATTAAAATGGGACTTCTATTATATGATATTCTTTCTGGGAAAAGAAATATCTCCAAACATAAATGGATATCTAAAAAAGAATTAGCTTTGCTATCTCCGGACCTTAGCGAAAAAGACTTAATTGGTGGATTTCGGTTTTCTGATGGTCAAATGGACGACTATAAATTAGGAATGTGGGTCGCAAAACAAGCAAAAAATGATGGGGTTAAAATTTTTGAGAATACAAAGGTTGAGAAAATTGATTTAGATGGGAATATTATCATTAATGGTGAAATGGAAAAATATAATTATATAATTAATACGTGTGGCCCATGGGCATCTGAATTACTAAATAAATCAGGATTGAATGGAAAATACAAATTAGACCTTATTAGAGGAAGTCATATACTTATTAAAGGCGAACCAAGTCAACCGTATTTTTTGCAGACAGGAAATGATGGCCGTATTTTTTTTGTTTTACCATACAATGGTAAAACATTAATTGGAACGACCGAAATACGACAGAATTTGAGCGAGCCAATTATACCGTCAGATGAAGAAATTGCATACTTACTTGATGAGTATAACCATTATTTTATAAAACAAAAAACAACTAAAGATATTATAGAGAAATTTGCTGGTGTTAGACCACTAATTTCTTCTTCAAGTAATCCAAAAAATATTAAACGCGAATATAAAATAGAAACAATGGGTAAAATAGTCAATATTTATGGTGGGAAATGGACTACCGCGATGTCACTAGGACGAAAAGTAGTAAAAATAATATTAGCCTAAATAGTATTTTTATTTAAAAAAACCAGTCAATTTCACTTCAATAAAATTATTTTTGTTATTCCTTCAAATTGACCAACTTTTAAAATGCAAAAATATATTCCAGAAGGGATGGGTGCATTATTCGCATTGGTTGCATTCCAATTAACCGATTTGGAACCAGCATCCTGAAACTGATTAATTAGGGTTCTCACATGTCTTCCAAGTAAATCTCTTATAGTTATGTTGACAAAACTGTTTTCTGGCAAATCGTATTTAAATGTTGTATACGGATTAAATGGGTTCGGGAACCATCCATATAATTTTGGCATTGAATATACTTTGTTATCAAACATTGTCGATACTGTAAATGTGTCTGCCTCTCCAAACTGAAAAGAAGCAACCACTGGCAAATGATCTGAAGCTGCATGCAAAGCATTTGCTATTGATTGACTTACAGCACTGTTCTCTCCATCATTTATAGCCTGATTACAATGATTACCATCATTACCAAAAGATACATATGTTCCATCTACATAATTTATATCATTGGTTTCTTGGAGGATAGCAGCAGATACAAATATCCAGTCAAACCGATCATCCATACCACCAGTTGCGCCATCCCCAAAATCTAAAATTCTTGTTGATTGTGTGTGGATATCTGCATATTCACAATCTGTTTCACCTACATTAGCATGCCAATCTCCAACCCTATTTAATGGATCAAATAATTGACCATCAGTATCAGAACCTGGACTTGTGATAACATCAAAGCCGGGTTCTGTAGAAGCATTATAAATATTAAAATCACCAGCAACAATAAAATTACTTTGTTCAGGTAAGTCATTTAAATAATTCCTCATTATGGTCATCTCGACCATTCGTCGTTCTTCGTGACCAGGATTAGCTTTAAAATGGACTCCATATATACGAAACTGGATTGAGGTCGCATTATGCACCATAAACCATTCTACAACGTTTCTTGTACCAGATGTTTGGGCTGTATAAATCATCGATGTACTAACGTATGAAAAGTGTTCAGATTTAAAATAAAGTGCAATGTCATTGTTAGCGGACTGGTCTATGAAGTCCGCGTAATCCCATATGCCAGGATGAACAACATTTAAAACACTATCAAAAAAACTATTAAATCCATCCACACCATTTATTTCTTGGCATACTATAAGATCAGGTTCTATTTGGCCTATAATTTCTTTAAAGAAAGAGTCTCGATCACTTTCACCATCATAATGAAGAACATTATAAGTCATGATTTTTTCTTGGTATAGACCATCTTGGTTTGAATTTCTGGTTAGAGATCTAAAACGATTTTCTTGTGAAATAATAATATTGTTTAACACCAAAAACATTATATAATAGAATTTTATTCTTTTATTTACAGACATTTTTTTCAGATTTCTCAATCATCTCGAGTAAATAAGACGATATTTGATATTTTTGTAATACTTTTGTTTTCACAATAACCAAATCTACAAAAAATTACCCTACAATGTGTGGGGGCTATAAACAAAAAACCCTGCTCCAAAAAATCCCGAGCCCCAAAATCGGGCGAATACGGCGATGAAATCACCAGGCGAGTCTACACCCTTCTTATTCTATATCATCACACCCAAAATGGAACGACAGTACTTGACAGTAGATTCCAGCATTCGACAGGATAAGTCAGGATAACCGGTATTTCGACTTCAAACTTTGGCTGTTTTTGAAATTATAATGACCGCCAGTGAGAGTTTTTTCATTACATCTTTATTTATTAAGGATACGTCTGGCAGCGAATCAACTGTCCCAACCACCTGTTATTTACCGGACTTTTTTATTTTCGGAAAACCACCCGCCTGTATCTCGTTATATATTAGGAGTTACGGGAGTGCGAAATATAGGCCTTTTTCCTGTCAAGCCGGAGGTCGAGGGTTCGAGTCCCTTCGGTCCCGCTCTCTTAAACCCCGTTTTCTCGTCGAGAGATCGGGGTTTTTTGT
>Ga0208411_1002858_pt1 | contig 10187 bp, 9 predicted proteins | sample ETN01SmetaG_4_FD_185793 | JGI IMG/M metagenome (GOLD analysis project Ga0208411, IMG submission 185793) | Marine microbial and viral communities from oxygen minimum zone, Eastern Pacific Ocean - ETNP2014F12-01SV261 (SPAdes) (version 2) | ecosystem: Environmental > Aquatic > Marine > Oceanic ...
TATAATGAAATCTTTTTGGCTTAGTCTGTTAATGGGACCTGTTTTTGCATTGAATTACAGCGAAGACATTTCTCCAATTATCTATAAAAACTGTACCAGCTGTCACCGTGGAGGGCAGATAGGTGCATTTTTACCATTAACAAATTATGATGAAGTTTTTAATAACCGCTTCTGGATTGCCTATGCCATCGCTGGTGATGAAGATTCCAGGCATGGCGACCCCATTATGCCACCGTGGCCGGCAGACCGTAGTTACAGTAATCTCTTGGATGCAATGTATTTAACTGAAGATGAAATTCACACCTTTCTTGATTGGCTGGATGCAGGCGCTATGCAGGGTAGCCCTGGTGAAGAATATCCCATGCCAGATTTTTCTGAAGGCTCGGCAATTGGAGAGCCCGATATAGTATTGCAGATGGAAGAACCTTATTTTATTTCCGGCAATTATGAGGATGATTATCGTTGTTTTATACTGAGTACTGACTTTGCTAGCCCCATAGATCTTTCTGCCATGGAATTTATTCCCGGGAATATGGAGGCAGTTCATCATGCCATCATTGTAGCAGTACCTGAAGGATCTGTAGACGCACTGGATAACGCAGACCCAGAATATGGCTATGAATGCTTTGGTGATTTTGGTACGAGTAATATATCTGATTTTTTAGGTGGATATGCACCTGGAACTATTGCCCGAGAATGGCCCCAGGGCCTGGCACAGATAATTCCCGCTAATTCTGATCTTATTATGCAGGTGCATTATGCGCCACTGATTGAAGATCAGACAGATCAGTCTTCCATTAATATATTTATTAAGGATGAACCGGTGGAAAGATATGTTCAGGAACATCTTATGATAAACTTCCAATTTGCCCTGCCTCCCAATGTGGTCACAGATGTTACAGCAACATGGATGATTGATTCGGACATCAGTTTAATCCAGTTTTTGCCGCATTCCCATCTACTTGGCAAGTCATGGGAAATATTTGCTGTTACACCAGCATATAGAGATACCATACCCATCATCCGGATAAATGACTGGGATTTTGACTGGCAGTTCTTCTACTCCCCTGAATATATGATTCATCTTCCGGCAGGTACGGTTGTTGAGGCAACCTGCACTTATGACAATACCAGCGATAATCCGGAAAATCCCAATAATCCGCCAGAGTGGGCCTTCTGGGGAGATGGTACCAATGATGAAATGTTTTTTGTTCCCTTCCGCTATATATCCTATGAGGATGGGGATGAGAATATTTACTTGGGAGATGTACTTATGGGAGACATAAATGGAGATGGTGACTTAAATGTTCTGGATGTTGTTTCCATGGTTAATATTATTTTATCAGGTGATTGCCCGGCGTCAGCAGATATGAATGCTGATAATAACTGCAATGTACTGGATGTTGTTCAATTGGTACATTTAATTCTTCTCTAATTTTTCTTAAATATTCTTTTAAAGTTTAATGTTTATTAAAAAACACTTTTTAAATATTCTGCGATGGGGTCTTCGTTTTCATGGTATAAGCCATTTTATTGAAGTACTTTCTGCAATCAATGAAGAAGCTTACATAACGGCAACCATTGCATTTATTTTTATTTGCATTGAAATATTAGCTAGCTTTTTTATTCCTCATGAACACGTCCATATTAGACCGTTGAAATCTGATGTACATGAATCTTGCGAGAACGAAAAATCCTAATATTTATTAAATAATTCAAAATTATGTGATGCAGAAAATTTGCTATTACTTTTAAATATTATATATTAGTCTATGAGGAATTATAAAATTTCTATTATTTCGATAGTTTTACTACTGCTGTGTAAATCTGTAGTGGCAAGTGTTAGTTTCAATTTGGAACTAGTCAGCAAAGCTGAAGATATCACTGAACATAATAGTAACAGTAATTTTGGAGTATCCGATGTTTGGGGCTATACCGATGAAACGGGCATTGAATATGCCATAGTGGGGTACCGTTATGGGACCTTCATCTACGATGTTTCCTCTAGTCCAGATGGCCCACTCTTCATCGCAGACATCGCCGGACCGTCAAACGGGGACTACTATTTCCACCGGGACTATAAAACATACGGCGATCATCTCTACATTGTCAACGAGATGACAGGCACGGATGCCGGCATGCAAGTGATAGACCTCTCCCCTTTGCCCGGTGGTGAACCCATTCAGGTCAACACCTACACCGGTGTTGCCCAGTCCCACAATCTATGGATTGATAATGACTCAGGTTATGGGTTCATTGAAAAAAATTATCCAGAGAATGTACATATAGTGGACTTGACTAATTCTGGTGCGCCAGTACACTCTGCTAGCCTGAGTTATTGGGATGCAGAAAATTGTCATGATATTTATACAGTAAACAATAGGGCTTATATTTCTGAAGGTTGGAGTAATCAATTTGGTATTTATGATATTTCAGATATTTTATATCCAATTCAATTGGCGACTATTCCCTCATTTGGATATGCCCACAATGCATGGCTGAATACCACCGGAACCCACCTAGTTACCGCCGAAGAAACTGTCGGAATGACAGTGAAAATCTGGAATATTCAAGACCTTGATAATATTAATCTCGTTGGTGAATATCTAGGCGAAAATTCACTGGCTCACAATGTGCATGTGAAAGGCGACTTCGTCTATATTTCACACTACACAACTGGACTGAAAATCCTGGACATATACGATCCAACCGACCCAATTGAGGTGGCCGCCTATGACACCTATCCAGATGATGATAGCGATGGGTTTTATGGGTGCTGGGGCGCATACCCATTCACGGAAAATAATTACGTCTATGCCAGCGATATGCAATACGGACTTTTCGTATTTTCATTTGATGACGTAGAGGCAGGATGGGTTTATGGTACCATCACCGATGGTGGACAATCCGTAGCGGGAGTGGAAATAAAATCTCTATTAAACGGGAAGATTTTCACTTCGAATCTGAATGGGGAGTACGAATTTGGATTTCCGGAAGGGGACCATGAATTTGAATTTTGGAACAATGGCATACATATTGAGACTCAAACTATCACTATTTATCCCCATCAAACTACCGGTCATAATATTATTTTTGGCGGGGAATTAGTAGGGGATGTTAATAATGACGGAGTACTGAATATACTAGATATTATTGCCCTTGTCAACTTAATCCTCAATGATCAATATGACTGGATTGGTGATATAAATAGTGATGAACTAATAAATATTTTAGATGTCATTCAATTAGCAAATTTAATCCTTTCCTAAGTACAATTCAATTCCTTCGGTGTATGAATCCTTTGTGGTAAATTCACCGCCTGTAAAACACCTAAATCAATTCAAAATATAATATAATGAGAAAAGACAATTTTAGAAACATTGCCATTATTGCCCATGTAGATCATGGCAAAACCACTCTCGTAGATGGTATGCTGAAACAAAGTGGCACCTTTCATTCCCATCAAGAGGTAGAAGATAGAGTAATGGATTCCATGGATTTAGAAAAAGAACGGGGAATTACAATTAACGCTAAAAATACTGCCGTTAAATATGAAGGTATTAAAATCAACATTATGGATACTCCCGGTCATGCTGATTTTGGTGGTGAAGTGGAGCGTGGCTTAAACTTGGTAGATGGAGCACTTCTCCTGGTAGATTCAAGTGAGGGTCCATTACCTCAAACAAGATTTGTTTTGAAGAAAGCCTTTGAGAAGAATCTGCCAATTATTCTTATAATCAATAAAATTGATCGACCGGATTCTCGAATAGATGAGGTAATTAACGAGGTTTATGATCTCTTTATAGATTTAGATGCTACAGATGAGCAAATTGAATTCCCTATTTTATATACAAATGCTAAGAAGGGAATCGCTCATTTGGAATTAGATGATGGGTCAACCACACTTAAGCCTCTGTTTGATACTATATTGTCTCAAATTAAAGGACCTATTGCTGATGATGCCCATAAGCCGCAGTTTTTGATAACCAACTTGGATTATGATCCATATGTTGGGCAAGTGGCGATTGGGCGGCTGAATCATGGCATTTTAGAGCTGAATACAATGTATTCGTTGTGTGGAAAAGAGAAGACTACAAATGGACATAAATTCTCTGCATTATATACTTTTAAGGGTCTGGATAAAATTCAGGTAGATCAAGTTGAGGCAGGTGATATTATTGCAGTTGCAGGATTAGAAAATATTACCATTGGTGATACTGTTTCATCTCAAGAAGATCCTGAACCGCTACCGCGCATTCAAATTGATGAGCCCACCGTTGCTATGTTATTTTATGTAAATAATGGCCCCTTTGCCGGAAAGGAGGGAGAATATCTCACTACCAGAAATATTAAAGACCGTCTTGAAAAAGAGATATTGAGTAATGTTTCATTGCAGGTTTCTCCTACAGAAAAAACGGATGTTTTTGAAGTCAGGGGAAGGGGAGAGCTTCAAATGGCAGTATTGATTGAAACCATGCGGAGGGAAGGATTTGAATTTATGGTCTCTAAACCTAAAGTGATAACACGTGAGGAAAATGGTAAAGTGATGGAGCCTATGGAAAAGGTATTCTTAGATATACCTGAAGACAAGGTAGGTGTAATTACTGAGAAACTATCAAAGCGTAAGGGAAAAATGATTAATCTGCAAAACCATGGATATGGGCGCGTTACACTCGAGTTTTCTATTCCTTCAAGGGGATTGATTGGGTTTCGGAGCCAGTTTATGACAGACACTCAGGGAGCAGGGATAATGAATAAGCTCTTTGATGGTTATGGACCTTGGTTTGGGAAAATTCCCCAACGAAATAGTGGTGCCCTCATTTCTGATAGACAGGGACCTGTTACAACATATGCCTGTGTTGGCATGCTGGATAGAGGCGAACTATTTGTAACTGTGGGAACAGAAGTTTATGAGGGAATGATAATTGGTGAGCGGAATAAATCAGACGACCTTGCACTAAATATTACCCGTGAAAAGAAATTGACAAATATGCGCAGTTCAGGATCTGATAATACCGTAACCTTGAGACCTCCTCGTCAGCTTTCTCTGGATCAATCCATTGAGTTTATTGCTGAAGATGAACTGGTTGAAGTAACACCGCTATCCATTCGATTACGAAAAATGGAATTAGACCCTAATAAAAGGAATGCCCTGAGAAAGAAAGAAAATCTTTCTGAGTTAAATTAGAGGATAGATAGATTATGGAAGGTGATAAATCCTCTCTGAAGATTCCAAAATCCCAATTCAAAATAACTGGATACGGTATGTATCTTCCCCCACTGGTTGAAACCGCAGAAGAACTTGCCCCAAAAATAAATAAAACTACCCAGTGGATAATATCCAGAGCCGGTGTAAAAGAACGACGTGTTTCCCAAATTGATGTTGATAAAATGGGTGCATTGGCAATACAAGAAGCTGTGGGAAATAAAAATAAACCAGATCTTATTATCAATGCGTCTGGTGTGCCTAAACAGGTTATTCCTGACACCTCTGTTTTTATGCAAAAAGAGATTGGGTATAGCGGAATTCCATCATTTAGTGTGCATGCCACTTGCCTCTCATTTATAGTTGCATTAAACATTGCCGGAAATTTTATAAAATCTGGACAATATAAGCGAATTATTGTAGTTTCCTCCGATCGTGGAACTTGTGGTAGAAATTTTATTGAGCCAGAAAGTGCTGCACTTTTAGGAGATGCTGCTGCGGCAATTTATATAGAACCTTCTCATGATAAAAGTGGATTAATTGATTATTCCATGGAATCATTCCCTGAAGGGGCAAATTTTACAGAAGTCCGGGGTGGAGGTACCAATTTGCATCCTCAAGATCCTAAAACCATGGCATCGGATAATTTATTTACAATGAATGGTCCGAAAATATTTAAAATGGCATTGGATAAAGTGTATGTACGAATTAATAAAGATATAGATCAGAATAAAATATCAAAATCTGATATAAAATTATTAATTCCTCATCAAGCTTCAGGAAAAGGAGTAAGAGCCTATTATCAATTTGGCGGATTTCAAAAAGAACAGGTAATGGATATTGTGGAAAGCACAGGGAATTGCGTTGCAGCATCCCTTCCTTTGGCTATGGTGATGGCTCAGAAAAAAGAATTATTTTCTGAAGGTGATTTAATCTATTTAGTTGGCACGGGTGCTGGGCTCTCAATTGCTTCTGCTCTAATTAAAATTTAGAAATGCTATCGATATTAGATTTTATTAACAATAGAAAATCGTCCATAAGGATTGCTCATAGAGGTGGAATGGCATTATATCCTGAAAATACATTGGAGGCATTTCATTTTTCAGTGGACAAGCATAATGTTGAAATGCTGGAGCTGGATCTCCAAATAACCAAAGATGATAAAGTTATTGTTCTACATGATGATTCTATAGATAGAACCACTAATGGAAAGGGAAATGTAATTGATCTTAGCTATGAGGAAATTTCAGAGTTCGATGCAGGATATAATTTTATGGATGAAAAAGGTGAATGCTCATTTAGAGATCAAGGTGTTATAATCCCCCTATTTGAAGAAGTATTGAAACAACTCCCCAATACCTATTTAAATATTGAATTGAAGGGAAATAATCCACAACTAGTAGAGAAAGTGCATTTATTAATCACTAATTATAATGCTGAAGATAAAATAATAATCGGTTCAGCTAATTACTTTCAAAATAAACGTGTTCATAAGCATTTTCCGAATTGCGGTCATTATCTTTCACGTCCAGATTTATATTTATTTCTTTTAGTGGGGTATTTTGGCTTATTAAAAAAATATTGGAATAATTTTCTCACTATAGAGGCTCCTATTGAATACCATGGTATCCCTGTTTATCAAACATATTTACAAGCAGCTAAAAAAATAGGGAAACCATTATTTATTTGGGGAGCGAACGACAAAGATTCAATTCAAAAATTAAGTAATGATGGTGTGGCTGGAATAATGACCGACCGGCCTGATTTATTTTAGTATTATACTATAAAAAATAAACCAAATTGGTTGATATAAATCATTACATGTGATGCAAATCACACTTTAATATCTCCTTAGAAAATCTTCTTTATCTGCTATCTATAACTGTCATAAATTAAGGTTTATCAGTAAAAGGCAGATATATAATGAGAGATTTATTAATATTACTACAAATAATAACAGCAACATTACTCTTTTCTCAAGAGTATACCGTTGAGAATGCATTTCCACACTTATCATTTACTGACCCTGTAGGCATTTATCATGCCGATGACGGTACAGACCGTCTCTTTGTAATAGAACAGCCGGGGACAATTAAAGTTTTTCATAATGATCCTTCTACAACAACCGTAGAGACATTTCTAAATATTACTTCTATTGTTGAGCAGGATCCTGGATATACGGAAGAAGGCCTCCTTGGCCTTGCCTTTCATCCCAATTTCACTGAAAATGGATACTTTTATGTGAATTATACCGATTACGGACCAAAAAGAAATGTCATCGCAAGATATACGGTAAGCTCTACCAACCCAGATCAGGCGGATACTCAGTCATCTCTGGTTATATTAGAAGTGAACCAACCCTATACCAACCATAATGGAGGTCAACTGGATTTTGGATCAGACGGATATTTATATATCAGCTTTGGAGATGGTGGGTCTTCCGGAGATCCTCAGGGAAATGGCCAGAACCTCCAGACACTCCTAGGTACTATTGTTCGTATTGATGTAGACAACTCCTCAAATGGACAAAACTACAGCATTCCTGTTGACAATCCCTTTGTTGCAGACCCCAATGCACGAGATGAGATTTATGCCTATGGGCTTCGTAATATGTGGCGGTTTAGCTGGGATCCGGTAACCGGTTTACTCTGGGGGGCTGATGTTGGGCAGTATAACTGGGAAGAGATTGATATTATCTACCCCGGGCTCAATTACGGATGGAACACCATGGAGGGCAATCATTGCTACCCCGCAGGCACAAGTTGCAGCTCTGAGGGTTTTGAGCCCCCTGTCTTTGAATATGCATTATATGTAGATGGCGTATGTTCTGTTACCGGTGGGTATGTATATCGGGGCACTGAAATTTTGAGCCTGTATGGAAAATACATTTATGGAGACTGGTGTACAGGAGATATATGGGCATTGACATATTCTGAGGATGGAAATCATGTAAATGAACACCTTATACAATCTGGTATCAATATTACTTCTTTCGGCCTGGATCAGAACAGTGAACTGCTTATATGTGCCAATTCAAAAATATTTAAACTAACCTCAGATGAAGAGCCTTGAACAATGGGCGATCTCAACCAGGATGGTTTGATCAATGTGCAGGATATTATCCTGACTATTAACATTATACTGGGGGCGCCTCCCAGCGGTTATGAGCTTTGCAGCGGTGATATCAATGAGGATGGCGTCATTGATATATTGGACATTGTTTTATTGATTAATCTGATTTTATCATCTTAATTATTATAATGTGGGAATATAAACCTACTTGATAAGGCGCATAGGTTTTAGTTTCATCCCACAATCCTCACATGTTCCGGGATTTTCTTCACGAATATGACTGTGAATAAGCATGGGACATCCATAAAACTCTCTTTTTTCACTTGGAGTTATTACACCGGCGGCTAAATCCATTCCGCATTTAGGGCAATGACCTGGGTCACTGCTATATTCAGCGCTATGGGCATCCATAGGGCAGGTGTAATAAATAAGGGTTTCACCCTCAGCCATCTTATCTGCCGGATTGATTGAATGCGTATGGCCCGCATGACTTTTAGCTGATTTTGTTTTAGTATCTTTTCCACCACCACAATTTATTATTATAGTGAGGGAAAGTATTATTAAGATTATCTTTTTCATGCCTATTATCCTTTTTATTGATGTGGTAAATTTACGTGTTTAACCATTTTCATGTATAATGCGAAAATGAAAACCATTGAATTTGTAATAGCCATAATTATTAAATCATTGTCATTGGCTGTCACTATATTCCTGATTTAATTTTCTTTAAATGAAAAACTTAATAAATAGGAGAAATAAAATGAATTATATAATTAAGTCAATACTCACAGTTACAGCAACAATATCCCTTACTTTATTTGCTGGTGAAACAAAAGAAGTCTCCTTTAATATTAACGGAATGACCTGTCAAGGCTGTGCTGGAAAAGTGTCACTTGTTTTGGATAAAGCGGTTGGTGTAAGCAACTATAATGTGAGTGTTGAAAATAAGAATTGTAAAATTTCTTATGATGCTGCGCTAACCAATCCGGAGGCCATTAAAGCTGAACTATCTAAGACGCAATTTACTATTAGTGATGTTGTGAATGAAAAGCAGAATTCATCTGTATTATCCTGGCTGAAAAATTTATTTAATTAAATGGGTGTGCAAATTATTACTGACTATCCTCAACATTATGAGCTTAAAACCCGTTGGAAAGATATAGATTCATTTGGGCATGTAAATAATGCAGTATTTCTTACCTATATTGAAGATGCGCGCATTATGTATTTTAAGAGGTGGAATGTTACAGAGAAGAAAAGATCTCTTATAGTAGCTTCAATAAAAATAGACTATTTAAGGCAGATTGAACATCCCTCAGACTTGATTGTGGGCCAAAAAATATCTCGAATTGGGAATAGCAGCTTTGATATTCAATCTGCGATATTCCTTAATAATGATCCTAAGCCAGCTGCCAATTCGGTAGTCTCTTGTGTTTGTTTTGATTATCAGCAAAATAAATCCGTTCCCGTATACGATGAAATTAAAGCTGATTTTCAACTTGATAAATAAATAATTCATCCTCTGCAAAACTTTTAGTCACCCTGCACTTAAGCTAAATACAAGAATACATACCTATATTTGTTGCATAAGTCACAAATATCTTGCCGATAATTGTCAATGTGATAAGTATCACTTGTCTAGTATTCAAGAGGAGATACATTCTGCTTGATCTAGTTATTCATCATAAAAATTTGTTCCTGCACTGGAACATTTACGCAAAGGTCCCAAACGGCGGTCATGCAACTCTCCTCCTGTATGACCGCTTCCTTATTACTGGGCAAATCAATACATTATATACATGTAAATTAATCCTGTGAAATTTCTCAGATATTTTTCCATATCATTTTTAATAATTCTATTTAACTTGGCATGCCATACGATGCCAAAGGGTGAAATTCCAAACTCTCA
>Ga0208411_1002862_pt1 | contig 10181 bp, 10 predicted proteins | sample ETN01SmetaG_4_FD_185793 | JGI IMG/M metagenome (GOLD analysis project Ga0208411, IMG submission 185793) | Marine microbial and viral communities from oxygen minimum zone, Eastern Pacific Ocean - ETNP2014F12-01SV261 (SPAdes) (version 2) | ecosystem: Environmental > Aquatic > Marine > Oceanic ...
GGATTTGGTCATAGAGTCTATAAAAGCGGAGATTCTAGAGTTCCCACAATGAAAAAACATTTTTTAAAAGTAGCTAAAATTAAAAAAGATAAAAAACTTCATAAAATATACAACATTCTGGAAGAAGTTATGGTTAAAAGGAAAAATATTTATCCTAATATGGATTTTCCGTCGGGTCCGACCTATCATTTAATGGGTTTTGATATTGATTTTTTTACTCCAATTTTTGTTATAGCTAGGATAACGGGATGGACTGCTCACATTATAGAACAACATGCAGCTAATAGATTGATTAGACCTCTCTCTAAATACAAGGGTGAAAAGCATCGAAAAGTCGTACTTTTAAATCAAAGATAGAATATTTTACAAGAATGCATCTGTCCAAGAGCCTTGAGTAGATGCTTTAGAATATTCTGTTGCTCTACCTTCAAAAAAGTTCATGTGCTCTACCGCATTCAACATTGTATCTAACCAAGTTAGAGGATTTTTATCAATTTGATAAATAGGTTCTAAACCTAACTGAATCAATCTTCTGTTACCTATCCATCTAATATAGTCTTTAACCTCTTGTGGTGTTAATCCATCGATTGGTCCAGTTTTAAAAGCAAGATCAATAAAAGCATCTTCATGAGATACTATTGTTCTACATGCTTCATAAATTTCTTTTTTCAATTGTGGTGTCCAAATTTCAGGTTTTTCTTCAAGAAATTCTTTAAATAATCTTATCATCGAATTGCAATGCAAAGTTTCATCTCGTACAGACCAGGTAACTATTTGACCCATTCCTTTCATTTTATTTTGTCTTGGAAAATTTAAAAGAATAGCAAAACTCGCAAACAATTGTAGACCTTCTGTGAATGCACTAAAAACAGCAATCGTTTTTGCAATATTATGATCAGACTTTACATCAAACCCCTGCATGTAATCATATTTATCTTTCATCTCTTTATATTTTAAGAAAGCTGAATATTCAGTTTCAGGCATACCTATTGTGTCTAATAAATGTGAGTAAGCTGCAATGTGTATAGTCTCCATTGAAGCAAATGCTGACATCATCATTAATACTTCTGTTGGTTTAAATACATTCATGTAATGACGAATGTAACAATTGCTTACCTCAACATCTGCTTGTGTAAAAAATCTAAAAATTTGAGTTAATAAATTTTTTTCTTCTGGTTTTAAATTTTTTTGCCAATCTCTAACATCGTCACCTAAAGGGACTTCTTCTGGTAACCAGTGTATCCGTTGTTGTGTTAACCATGCATCATAACACCATGGGTATCTAAAAGGTTTATAAACAGGGTTGGCTACTAGTAGCCCCATTTTTTTATTAGATTTTTGTTCTTCAATTTTTTTTAAACTTTTTACTGACACGACAAACACTCTTCGTATTCGGGGTTTTCAGATTGACTTTGGTCCGGTTTATAAACATTTAATCTAACATCTGTAGATGAGCCATCATTTATATTTTCTGCTCTTTGAATAGATTTTGATCTACAATAATAAAGGCTCTTAAGACCTTTTTTCCAAGCTTGAAAATGAATTTGGTGTAAATCTCTCTTATGAATATCAGCAGGAATAAAAATATTAACTGATTGTGCTTGAGAAATATGTGGGGTTCTATCAGCACTTAATTCAACAATCCATTTTTGGTCTAACTCAAAAGCAGTTTTAAATACATCTTTTTCTTGTTGGGTTAAAAAGCCTAAATGTGAAATAGAGCCTTGGTTTGTTGTAATACTTGACCAAGTTTCTTCATCATTTTTACCATATTTTTCTAATATTTTTTCAAAATATTTGTTTCTTACATTGAAAGAACCAGAAAGAGTTTTGTGGGTATAGCTGTTAGCTGCAATCGGTTCAATTCCTGGTGAGGTACCTCCACAAATAATTGATATTGAAGCTGTTGGGGCTATTGCTGTTTTATTAGAAAATCTTTCATTAATTCCATATTCAGCAGCATCTGGACATGCTCCTCTTTCTTCGGCTAAATCTTTTGAAGCCTTATCAACTTGTTTTTGAATATTGGAAAATATTTTTTTATTCCAAACTTTGCTCATTACGGATTCGAAAGGTATCATTTTTTGTTGAAAATAAGAATGAAGCCCCATTACGCCAAGTCCGACACTTCTTTCTCTTGAAGCTGCATAAGTTGCATCATTAAATGAATCTGGCGCTTTTTCAATAAAGTCAGTTAAAACATTATCTAAAAATCTCATTACATCTGTTATAAAATTATCATCATCTTTCCATTCATCATATTTTTCTAGATTCAAAGATGACAAACAACAAACTGCAGTTCTATCATTTCCTTCTTTATCAATTCCAGTTGGAAGAGTTATTTCGCTACATAAATTAGAAGTCTTCACAGTCAATCCAGCAAGTTTGTGATGTTGAGGTATCATTCTGTTAACAGTATCAATAAATACAATGTATGGTTCTCCAGTTTCTATTCTGGCAGTTAATAGTCTTATCCATAAATTTCTTGCTGAAACAGTTGACTGAACTGAATGATCTTTTGGACTTTTTAATGCCCATTGTTCATCTAATTCAACGGCTCTCATAAATGCATCGGATACTAAGACACCATGATGAAGATTTAACGATCTTCTATTTGGATCTCCGCCTGTTGGTCTTCTCATTTCAATAAACTCTTCTATCTCAGGATGATCTATTGGAAGATAACAAGCAGCCGAACCTCTTCTCAAGGAACCTTGGCTTATTGCCATTGTTAACGAATCCATAACTTTAATGAAAGGAATAATTCCTGAAGTTTTTCCTACTCTTCCAATTTTTTCTCCTATTGATCTTAAATTTCCCCAATAACTTCCTATTCCGCCACCTTTCGCAGCTAGCCAAACATTCTCGTTCCATAAATCTAAAATACCGTCCAAGCTATCAGATGCTTCATTTAAAAAACATGAAATTGGTAAACCCCTTTTAGTTCCACCATTTGATAGAACGGGTGTTGCGGGCATAAACCAAAGATTGCTAATATAGTTATACAATCTCTGTGCATGTAAATTATCATCTGCATAATGACTTGCTACTCTTGCAAATAAATCTTGAAAAGATTCATTTGCTCCAAGATATCTATCACTTAGCGTTGCTTTTCCAAATACGGTTAGATTTGTATCTTTAGATCTATCAATTTTGATGGTTATGCCTTTTGAATTTTGAAATAATTCGGTATCATCATTTAATGAAAATAAATCTGCTCGTTTCTCTTTAAAGTATTGTGTTGATTTGGGTGAAAAATCAGAGACAGCCTTCCTTATAGCTTGAGACAAAATTTTGTTCATTTAACTCCCTTTTTCTAAAAGACTTAATATTAAAACAACTAGATGTTGTATGCAGTTTTACTTAATATACTATATAATCAATAAATCAATAGAAAATTGATAGAAGTTAACAGAAATTTTTTCAATAAAATTTGAAAAAAAATGTACATATATTTACATGAATAATTCTACAATAATCGATCCATTCGGATTCAGAGAATATGATGCTCGATGGTTGTATCCAAAACACATAAATTTACAAGGAATTGAAAATTTAGGAAGAGGATTGGGAACTCAAATTATCAATCACACAAAAAAAAATAATCCAAGAATTGTAGTTGGACATGACTACAGATCTTATAGTGAAGAAATAAAATCAGCTTTGAAAAAAGGATTAATTTCTACAGGTTGTCTTATTGATGACGTGGGTTTGTCTTTATCACCAATGGTATATTTTGCACAATTTAATTTAAACACAGATGCGGTTGCTATGGTAACGGCTAGTCATAATGAGAATGGTTGGACCGGAGTAAAGATGGGTATTAAAAAAGGATTAACACACGGACCTGAAGAAATGAAAGAATTAAAAGAAATTACTCTGAATGAAAAATTTATAAAAAGCGAGGGTAGCGAAAAACAAATCAATAATTTTCAAAAAATTTATAAGGATAGTTTGATAAAAAATAATAAAATTAGCAAAAAAATTAAAGCAATAGTAGCTTGCGGCAACGGTACAGCAGGAATATTCGCTCCTGATATTTTAAGAGGAATTGGTTGTGAAGTAATAGAAGTTGATTGCAACTTAGATTATACTTTTCCAAAATACAATCCAAATCCAGAAGATTTAAAAATGTTACATGCAATCAGTAAGTCGGTAAAAGACAATGGCGCAGATATTGGTTTTGGTTTTGATGGTGATGGAGATCGTGTTGGCGTGATTGATAATAATGGAAATGAAATTTTTTCAGACAAAATTGGTTTATTAATTGCAAGAAACCTATCTTCAAAGCACAAAGGATCTATATTTGTGGTTGATGTTAAATCGACTGGTTTATACTCAAAAGATAAAGTTCTTTTAAAAAATAATTGCAAAACGATATATTGGAAAACTGGACATTCACACATTAAAAGAAAAGTGAATACAGAAAAAGCTTTAGCTGGATTTGAAAAAAGTGGACATTTCTTTTTTAATCAACCGTTAGGATATGGTTACGATGATGGCATTAACTCTGCAATTCAGGTTTGTCATTTATTAGATAAACAAAATAAAAAAATGAGTGAAATTATAGATGAACTACCAAATACTTTCCAAACACCCACCATGTCACCTTTTTGTAAAGATAGTGAAAAGTATAATGTTGTCGAAGAATTAGTTAATCAAATTCAAGAGATAAAAAATAGTAAAACAAAAATAGATGATCAAGAAATTGCCGAAGTGTTAACGGTTAATGGTGTAAGATTTTCTTTTGAAGATGGATCGTGGGGTTTAATAAGAGCATCATCAAACAAGCCTTCTTTGGTTGTGGTAACTGAAAGCCCAACATCAGATGACAGAAAGAAGAAAATCTTTGATTTTATTGATGATTTGCTTCAAAAAACTGGAAAAATTGGTGAATATGATCAAAAAATTTAATTTAAAATTCAATTATTGCGAGTTAAATTTTTTTTAAAGAATCGGTTATATATAGTTTAAGAGGTGGTTGAGGGAGACTGAGGCCACCTCTGCAACATCTTTAAAATTGAAAATAATCATATACAAATTTAGTTGCTACAATTAATAAAAATGTTCCAAACATTTTGCTAATCTTTTTTCTATCCACTTTATGAAGTAATTTTGCACCAATTCTTGCCATAAATGTTGTGATTGGAATAAAAATCACAAAAGCAGGAATATTTATAAAGCCAAAACTTAAAGGTAAATTTGCACTTAAATAGGATCCAGAAATCAAAAAACCTGATGCTCCAAAAATAGATATAAAAAAACCTATTGCAGCAGCGCTACCAATTGCTCTATTTATGGGGTAGCCACAAAACTTTAAAATAGGTACATTCATGATGGCTCCACCTATTCCAGTAAGTGCTGATACACAGCCAACAATAAAACCTAAGATTGTTTTGGTAATTAAATTAAAATTTAATTTTATTTTAGAATCTTCTTTTTGAAAAAAAAAATTAAAAGATAACAAATACAGTGTTATTGCAAAAAAGATAATAAGTGATTTAGTTTGTAGTGTAGCTGCTACAATAGTTCCAACTATAACTCCAAAAACTACAAACGCTCCATATCCTTTTACAATATTTAGATCTACAGCATTATGTTTATAATGAGTATAAACAGAAACAACTGCGGTAGGAATAATTATTGAAAAGGATGTTCCAACAGCTAAATGCATTACATAATTATGATCTATTCCAAAATTATTAAATATATAAAATAAAACTGGCACCATAATAACGCCACCACCTATTCCAAAAAAACCGGCAAAGAAACCTGCAACAATTGCAGTCGGTATCATTAATAATATAAAATAAGTATATTGATTTGAAAGAAGTTCGTTAATCAACTTGACCTGCAGATTGAGCTATATGATTTAACTTAACTTTATCCTTAATATGATCAATTTTTTGAATGTCTGCATCTCTTACACACATATTTTTACTTAAGTATCTTTTCCAAAAATTAGATCCTACTTGTCCATGAAATAAACCTAATGTATGTCTCATAACTTGATTTACTCTTGTTCCTTTTCTTACTTCTTTTTTTAAATAATCTACTAACTTCTCCACCACTTCCTGTCTTGATGGATAATTTTCATTATTAAAAATTTCTTTTTCAATATCTGCTAAAAGATATGGTGAATGATAAACCGATCTTCCAAGCATTACTCCATCTACTCTTTGGAGATGAGACTTTATTTCTTCAGGTGTTGTAATGCCACCATTTATTATTATTTCTAAATCTTCAAAATCTTCCTTTAACTTATAAATCATTTCATATTTTAATGGTGGAATATTTAAATTTTGTTTAGGTGTAAATTTTCCAAGAATTGCTTTTCTGGCATGAACAACGAAAGTTTTAACTCCAGTTAATTTTAGATAGTTGATAAAATTGTATAAATGTTCATAATCTTCTACTTGATCGTATCCTATTCGTGTTTTAACTGTTACGGGTAATTTAGTTTTTGCTTGCATTTCATTTAAGCAATCTGCTACTAAACTTGGTTCCTTAATTAAACATGCGCCAAATTTGTTTTTTTGAACTTTTTTACTTGGACAACCTAAATTTAAATTTATTTCATCATATCCAAATTCTTCACCAATTTTTGCTGCATTAGATAATAACTTTGGAGATGATCCTCCTAATTGAAGAGCAACTGGTTTTTCTTCAAGGTTAAATGAAAGTAATCTTTGTCTGTCTCCTCTATTGATTGCTTCAGATACAATCATCTCAGTATACAAAAGAACATTTTTACTTATTAATCGTAAAAAATATCTTTCATGCTTGTCAGTACAGTCCATCATTGGAGCAACTGAAACTTTTCTATTCATAATGTAAGATTAATATCTTATTTTATTAGCTATTTGTAGCTTCTGTGTCTGCTTGATCGTTTACTTGGGATTCTTCTTCCTTAATTTCATCAAGAGATACATCTGAATCTTTTTCTTCTGAGTCAGTTTCGTCTGGGTTCGAAGGAACTTGTTGTGTATTACTTTGTAATTCTGCTAGATCATCTTTGGAAACTTGTATTTTTTCAGGAATTTTTCTTGCTCTTTTTGAAGGTAGAATTGGAACACCGCTCTTTGATATTTCACCTTTGTATAAATTTTCAAAATCATCGCCTATTTCCTCATCATATTCCCCAGTATCATCGACTTGCTCCACATGTTTTCTTAATTTATAGATGGCTGCTTCACTTAAATCTGGAACTTTGATCGTTTCTTCTGCTATCTCTCTTAAAGCAATAACGGTATTTTTATCGTTATCTCTATCTAAAGTTGGCTCTATTCCAGAATTTAGTTGAGCTGCTCTTTCTTTAGCAACTAAAACCAGTTCGTAAGGACTTTCTACTTTATCTATGCAATCTTCAACGGTAACTCTCGCCATGGGCGGTTATTTATACCTCAAGCTAAAAAAAATCAAGTTTTTTCTAAATAATTACTGGGTTTAATTTTTTTCTTATTAAATAAAGCAATACAATTGATAAAAATATGTATATTCCAGAAACTACTGCTATTTCCTCGATTGAAAATCCTAAATCTATTAAAATTCCAAATAAAGCTGTCCCAAAAGCAGTGGCAAATACCATTAAAGCTGCTGTGAGAGCTTTTATAGACCCAATATATTTTACTCCATACATTTCAGCCCAAGTAGAAGAGCCCAGAACATTTGCCCAACCATTAGAAATACCAACTAAACCTAAAAATAAAAATGCTGTCAAAGGTTCATTAAGATAAATAATTACTAAAGTAGAAATTAAGAGAGGTATATTCATATAAATCAATAATTTCCTACTAGTAAATTTGTCTATCAAAAAACCCGATACGATTAAAGTAATTACAGAAAATATTGAATAAGACATAAATGATTGTGCAATAATATATGATCCCCATTCTTTTGATTCAGTTATAAATGATTGATAAACAAAAAATCCAGTTGCAATCCAAGGCATAGCAAGCATATTCATACAAATAACATAAAATCTATAATCCTTAAGTACCTCTATTCTTTTCCATTGTTTAATATTCAGATCTTTTGTTTCGTTATTGCCTGTTTTTTCTCTTGAATCTAATTTTAAATTTTTAACTAGCAAGAAAGAAAAGATTGGTAACAAAATCAGAACAGAGATTGAAATACTTACCCAAATATCTTTCCAATTAACAAATGTTAATAAATAAACCATAGATACAGGTAAAATGAATTCAGCAGTGGATAAACCAAACCATCCGGCACTTAAAGCTTTACCTCTAGATTTTGTAAAATATCTTGAAATTATTGTTGAACCGGTATGTGTCATCATCCCTTGACCTGAAAATCTCATTAATAAAATTCCTATGAATAATAAAATCACTGACGATATTTTTGAGAAGAAAAAACAAGAAAATGATAAAAGAATTATTACAAAAAGAGAAAATTTAAAAATATTTACATCATCTATTTTTTTTCCAATCCAAATTAATAAAAAACTGCTGCACAATGTTGCGGATGCATAAATTGTACCAAATTGTCCATGCGTGATCGAAAGTGTATCTCTAATGCTTGGATTAAAAATTCCTATAAAAAAACTCTGTCCAAAGCTTGAAAAAAATGTAAATATAAATCCAAATACAATTACTTTTAAACTTAAACTTTTAAACATATTTAAATTATGACTTGTAATGTTGCTTTCATAGGTCTTGGAGTAATGGGCTACCCAATGGCTGGTTTTATATCAAAAGCCGGACACAATGTAACTGTTTATAATAGAACAACTTCCAAAGCAGATAAATGGATTAGCGAATACAAAGGATTAAAAGCTGATACACCTGCTAAAGCTGCTGAAAATGCAGATTATATTTTAACATGTGTTGGTAATGACAATGATTTAAGAGAAGTAACTTTTGGTGATAATGGAATTTTCAAAACAACTAAAAAAGGTTCTGTCTATATTGATAACACCACAGCATCAGCAACTATCGCAAGAGAAATATATGATTATGCTAAGAAAAATGAATTTGGTTTTTTAGATGCTCCAGTTTCTGGAGGTCAGGCAGGAGCTGAAAATGGTGCTCTAACTGTTATGGTTGGAGGCGATCAAGAAGATTATGATAAAGCAAATCATATAATTGATTGCTACAGCAAAAAAATGAAACTTTTAGGAAAATCTGGAAGTGGTCAGCTAGCTAAAATGGTTAATCAAATATGCATTGGAGGTCTAGTACAAGCATTATCTGAAGCTATAAATTTTGGTATGAATGCTGGACTTAAAATGGAAGATGTAATTGAAGTTATATCAAAAGGTGCTGCTCAATCTTGGCAAATGGAAAACAGATTTAAAAATATGATTGATAACAAATTTGAATTTGGTTTTGCTGTTGATTGGATGAGAAAAGATCTAAAAATTGCACTTGAAGAAGCAAAAATAAATAACTCACCTCTACCTATAACTGAAATAATTGATAAGTATTATGCTGAAGTTCAAAAGATGGGTGGAAATAGATGGGATACTTCTAGTTTAATTAGGAGATTTAGAAAGTAATAATGTATGCAGCCAGCATACTACGAAGATTTTAGTGAGATTAAGATAAAAATTTGGTCAACGCTTGATGATGCGGTGACTAATAGAAATTCTCCATTTAGAATTCCAGTTTTTGTTTGTGGAGAGCAAAAAGATTTTGATGGAAGAATTATAGTTCTTAGAAAGTCTGATCATTCAAATAATCTTCTTCAATTTCATAGCGACATTAGATCTGATAAAATTCCTAAATTAAAAAACAATAAAAACGCTTCTATGCTTTTTTATGACAAAGAAAAAAATCCAAGTAAGACTAAAAGTAGAATGCGCAGTTAATTATAATAATGAAATAACTAAAGAGTCTTGGTCGAAAACAGGTCATATTAGCAGAAAATGTTATTTGGTTGATAATGGTCCTGGAACTGAGTCCCCTAGTCCAACTTCTGGATTAAGATCTGAATTAGATAATTTTGAATTTACAATAGAACAAAGTGAAGAAGGTTATAAAAACTTTGCAGTTATTCAGTGTAAAATAAAAATTATTGAGTGGCTTTTTTTAGCAGCCAAAGGTCATCGAAGAGCAAGATTTGAATTAGATAATAATAAAGAATATTGGCTGGTTCCTTAATATTTTTTATTATTAATTTAAACTATAGACATAGAGTATTTTTTCCAGTTATTTTGGTAG
>Ga0208411_1002876_pt1 | contig 10145 bp, 6 predicted proteins | sample ETN01SmetaG_4_FD_185793 | JGI IMG/M metagenome (GOLD analysis project Ga0208411, IMG submission 185793) | Marine microbial and viral communities from oxygen minimum zone, Eastern Pacific Ocean - ETNP2014F12-01SV261 (SPAdes) (version 2) | ecosystem: Environmental > Aquatic > Marine > Oceanic ...
AGTATTACCTTTATATGAATTTACCTGGATTGCATCTAACTGAAGACCAACTAATTTTTTATTTTTTCTAAACTGAGAAACACCCTGAGTAGTATAAAGAACAGCAGATTTTGCCCACCTACAAACAGATTTTTGATTACTAAAACTTACTTTCTTTAAATCATCCGTAGGAATAGTCTGGCCAGAGGCTGGATATGAAATAATATCACTCCACCATGGAGGAACACAAGACGATGCGATATACACATAGTCAGTATAATCATAACAAGTGTTAAATCCAGTAAGTGAACCAAACGAAGGTATCCTATTATCAGTTACTGTATCTCTATCTTTATTATAACTTGAACTTAGTAGTAAAGCAAGTCTATCTGATCTATCTGATGCTAATTCATTATCTAATTTAAAATTATAAGCATCAATATTAGGACTATCAAATTTTGCAAATTCATATTTATTTAAACTGTTCAAAGATCCACTTTGATCAATTACCACTTCACCAAGCAACCCAAAAACTCTAAATCTTGGATTTGGGTTGGATGATGAATTTTGTTCGATGTAGAATGAGTGATCATATCTGTTGGTATTATAATATCTCCATTCAATTTTACCATCTGATACTATTCCTGTAGTATGTGCGGGTGCTGTTGACCCAGTTACACCAAAAGTTTCTGCAATATAGAGATTATCATTATAAAATCTATAATCACCGATTGCAACTCGAACATTAGTTGTCCATTTGTGTTTTTCTACTGTATTACCAGGATTTTCTGGATCATCTTCCTGTCTTTCAACTAATTTGTAACGTCCAAAAGAAATTACGACATCTTTAACTTCAACATTAAAAGCAACACCAGTATAAGAACACCCAAAGAACTGTTGTGATGATCTAGTTCTGTAAATTACTTCTTTACCTTTGATACTTAATATACCATTTGTTACTGGGAATGATGAAGCATCATCCACAGTAATAATATCGGTATTACTATTAATTGCAATACTTTTTGTAATTACAGTTTCTGGTTGTAGATAAATGTCGTCTATATCAGTATTAGATCCAATCTCAAACTCAAAAATATTATCAGTCAAGAAAATTCTATTATCTACCTCAATATTGACACCTTTTACACCAAATAACTTATCCGACTTTTGTTTTAATGAAAAAACATTTGGTAAAGTATCATTTACTAAAGTATATCCATCAAATAACTTACAACGAATAATCTTTTTTGTCGATGCTTGTGTATTTGAAGTTCTAAATGTATATTCTCTAGGAAATTCAATTTGCTGATCTTCACTAAGAATTTCTACACCCTTTCTTGTTTTAGAGCTTATATGTGGAAGTGTAGATACGAAAGCTCTTGGTTGTTCTCCTGATGTAGAAAATATTTCTTGTCCCGGACTAATATTACCAACAACATCATATAGTATTAAATTATCATTTTTAGCTTCATAATATTCTACTCTTGCTACACCAGTACCATCAATATTTGTGATAATTTGATCTTCTTCAAATTTTCTTGGTCTTATTCGTACTCTAATTGGACCAACATAATTTTCACCAATATCATCTATATCAACATCAAGTATACCATTTTTAAAAGTATTACCACCAACTACATAATCACCAATTGATGATACTTTAACAATTGCAGTTGTATTTTTTCTCAATAAAGTAGTTGGATCTTTAGTACCAGTTCCAGTACCAAAAACTTCAATAATAGGACTATTAATTAATTCTCCATTAACTACTCTATTATCGTATCCTGTACCTTTACTTTTAATGAATACCGAACCTGACCCATCAAAATGTTCATCTGGGTCTGGAATTTGACCGTTATAGTTTGGTAGATCTAATTTAGCTCCAGAACCTCTAGGTTTTAACTTTAGATCAAACCTTCTATCGTTGAATAATATACGAAATACTATTCTATGCGAATTTAAACTACCTTTAGCTGAATAAAAAGATTTAATTTTCTTTAAAAATTCACTTACATCTAAAGACTCATCTAGAACCTCGGGAATTAAACCACCAATTTCGGATTTAATTCTACCGAAGAATTCTTTTGCATAATTATATGCAATATTATATACATTTACTTTTGCTAAGTGACTTGCTTTAACAGACGTTTCCAGTGTTACTAATGATTTTGGAATATTACTTAAAACTAAAGCTTTTGTTCCCCTAATACAATTAGTAAATGATTTACTCGTTTTATCTTCATAATAAATTATCTCATCATCAATTTTAATATATCCTTTCTCTGGATAACCTTTTGTACTAAAAACTGGGATGGTAGTAACACTATCATTAATATCAGATGTCAGATCAACAGATTCTACTAATCTATTAGGTCTAAAATAGGTTATATTATAATAATCAATTAAATTTGCAGCAATATCAAGAGGACCATATTTGACCTCTTGTGATTTATAATATTCTGATAAGAAATTTAAAAATAACGGATTATTTTCCCGTACATGTTGAGGAAACTGATTTTCAATTATTGTGGAAACAATTGAAGTTTTTTCTTCTAAGTATCTCATGAGCACACATATGGATTTGTTTCTGGAGTGTAGTCATCAATACCATCGACATCATTAGGATCCACAATATCAGGATCTGTAGATGGTATACCAGTCTCGTCTTCAATAGATGGTGTATCAGGAATAGTAACAATTCCACCACCTGGGCTAAGAGCGATCAGTGGTGGGGGATTAATAACAATGTTTGGATCTCCTGATGTATCACCTGGATTTATATTTGGTAGATTAATTAAATCTGGATCTAAAATATCTGATAAATCATTAGGATCAATAATATCCGCATATATTCCAATATCTTCAAGTTCTAAATCTGGAACAACATCTGGCCCAACAATCACATCTAAAACATCTGGTACTACTAGAATATTTATGTCTTGAGATGAACCATCACAAGCTTGAATTGTAAATGTTAATTTTCCAGTTTCAAGATTAATGGTGCCAACAATTTTTAAAACATCACCACCTTCAGTAACCAGATAGATATTTGTGTCGGCAGAACAATCATCAATAAGTTCTTTAGTCTTTGCCGCTAAGAATACAGGACTTGCAACTCCCTTATGACAGAAATATTCAGAAAGTGCGTAAAAGTCACCATCTACATCTGATTTTAACTTTGTAAAAAACTCAGTAACATAATTTTCAGATACACTTGGTGTAAGTTTTACAGTCTGTTTTAAATATAACTCATTTCCAACAAAAGTTATCGCAGGATCTAATCCTTTAATCCCACATCTTAACGATAGGTTAGAATAAGCACCACCAAAACTATTAAAATCAATCTTTTTGACAAAATCTGCAATATAATCGTTTATTAAAGATTTAAGTTGTAGTTCTCTATTTCTAGTTTTTGATGTATCATAAATTACCTTTGGACTAATCACAAAAGTAATTCCTTTAGCGTCTAAAATCCTAACGTCAATAGATCCAACTTTATACTTAATAAGTTCTTTTTGAATTCTTAATTTTTCACTTGCACTAACAGATTCACCAATACTAGGTTTTATAACAATAAAAACTTTTCCATATTGTGGTGAACTTAATGTTTCTCCCGCTATAACCTTAACCAAATCAGCATTCGGGTAAATTTTTGCGACTAGAGACTCATAATCCGATAAAGTAACGGCTCTTTCTTGAGATGCATAATATCTTGGTGCTCTATATTTAATAGATCGCGAAGATTCAAATTCCGATCCACCATCAGATCTTGGAGTTTCATCTGATAAAGACCATGTAATATTATTATATCCTAGTGTTGTTGATGTATTAGTTTCTACTTTGAGGCCCTCAATTCTACCAATAAATTTAAAATTGTTGATATTATTAGCTTCACCACCATGTGTTATAACATATCTTATTTTTACTACTTCACCGTCTCTAACCTTTCTACCCAGAACATCATCTCCAAAGACAATCTCATATTTTTGGTCTTGAACTTCTTCTACAAAGAAGACTGTATCTGAATTAGAAACATCAACAATAGTATCCTTTCTTGTATATTCAATTTCTTGGGTATTTGTAGGATCTGAAATTACAGAAACTCTAACAGTTTCGGCATCTATAAAATTATTTGGGATGAAGAATCTTTGGTGATCATTACTTTCATCAACAGTATATGATATTACAAACTCAGTACCTTCAACTACTTCAAGATTTTCAAATGACACATTTGTTCTATTTTTAACCGATAACTCAGTATCGTCAGTTAAAATAAACGTATAATTTTTATTATTTAATACAGCACTTAATGCTGAACCCCTTCTAAGTCTTACAACATCATATGAACCAACACCAGAAAGATTTACATTCAACTTTACTTTAGCTGATGTATAAGATGATGGTGTATAACCTAATCTTTTAGATATTGAAACAATATTGTCACGTAATACAGCAGTATCTAAATTTAACTCATTTGACGCCATATTAACATTGTATGATGTATACAATGTGTTATATGACAGAATGTCAATAAGCATGGAAAGATTAGATCCATCAAAATCGTAATCTTTAAAATCTGTTTTATTTTTTATAAAATTCTTGATAGAATCTCTTACTTCTTCAAACTCTAATGATGATACTACTGGTAATTCCATTTAATTAACTTTCTCTGACTAAAATAAAAGATAAGTTTTGGACTTCTGGGGGGAGGCCCACGATTAAATATTCGATGCTTATATCAAAAGAGTATAGACCATCATCAATATCAATATCTATCCTCTGCAATTTTATTCTAGATTCATAAGTAACTAGAATATTTTCAATCTGTTGAAGTAATTCGTTAGAGGCAATCTCTTTATTAAGTTCAAATAGGTATGATGTAGAGTCTGTTCCAAGTTCTGGTCTAAAAAGTCTCTCCCCGAGTTTAGTCAGGACTAGATTCTTTACAGATTGTTTTATAGCCTCTTCATTTTTGAGTACTACAATGTCGTTAGTAATAGGGTTCTTAGTAAAGTTAAAACTTAGATCTTTGAAAGACCTAGAGACTTTTCCTAAGAATTCATTACTTAACGACCTTTTATTGGCTACAGAACCAATCATTATAGCAGAAAATTTACCGTTATACTATATATGTCAGTTCTTGTCCAGTTTTTCCGGAAAAACACCTTCCCGCATAATTAACGGTTTGACACTCTGCAGATATCTATCAGCTTTGGGATTGGTAATTAGAACTTCAGTACCAAATTGTTTTTTCATTATAGATGGAACGTAATCTGGATTTGGGGAAATTGCCATGTGGTTATTTTTTCGATTAATTATTTATTTTCCCTGTCTACGATATGCTTTTTTAGCATTATTTCGAGACGTAGCAGAATATTTGGTGTTTTTACCTTGCCCCTGCCGGGTGAGCTTGGGTTTTCCTTCGATAAAAACTCCACCAGAAAGTCCAACTTTTGATTTAGCCATGTTTTTTTAGATAACTTCCGTCATTTTAAACGAAAACTGGTCAAATGTCAATGTAAAACAGTGAGAGTTCCACCCAATCGTGTGTGACCGCACGTATCAACGTCACCAACAGCGTTAGTTGGGGCCCCATTGCTCAAATTTCTGATATTTCCGGGGCCTGTAACAGCAAAGTGGGTTGGTTTTGAGTCATGAGGAGATACAACATCCAGTGTAGTCGCTACTGGACGTCCCCCAGCAAGGATAGTAGGACATTTGGTAGTAATAATAACACCACCACCACTATTTGGATCCCCTAAATTTGAAATTGGTCTTGGCATGTTAGTATTTTAGTGTAAAGATTGCGTGTTGAGCGATGCTAAATCCTTTTTCATAACTAGTTATAACAGGAATTTTAGGATTTGATAACAGTCCTATTAGCAATTCTTCATCTGGTAATGGAGATGATGTTGTACCAAAGACAATAGCAGTACCAGTTCCGATACCATCACCAGTTGATGTAAATACATCTCCGACAGATGGATTTTTTCCAGCTCCAATGCTCTCCCAATTACTAGATCCCAAAGATGCAATTTTATATACAACACCCGGTTCAATAGATTCTACTGATACTGTATCTTCAAAACTAGAAGTTGTACCAAACATACGTCTTGTAATACCATTAAATGTTGTTTCTGTCTTTGATTTGTAGTAAATAATCTCTTCTCCACTATAATAATAGTAACTGTTATTATTACCAGTTTCAAGAGCAACAATTTTTTGTGTATATTTTGGAATAATTAGATATCCAGAAGACAAAAATTCTCCTGTTGACTCTACAACAATCGTATCATTATCAGTGGGGTCCAAGTTTTCACGAAGTTTGGTTGTTATTGCTCTATCAACATAAGGATTACCCTTATTCGCAATAGTTTCACCAATTAGTTCAGAATGTTCTTGTAATCTGAACTCAAACATCTTATAGAAGTCTTGCTGAAAGTTAACGTTTGGTTCCCAAACAACTGATGGATATACTGCATGAGCAGGTAAATGCAACATACTATTATCATAGTCATCACCATCTGTAGCAAGAACATTTTCATCTTTTGGTCTCTCTTTATAGAGTAGATCTCTCAAGTCAGTTCTAGCATAAGAATCATCATGATTTCCGCCAGGTGGTCTAGTAACATTAGTAGAAATTGTATAGACACCAGGGAAAGCATCTCTAGTACAGAACACTATATTACCATCAGCTTCTTTACTTCTAAGAGGAATCCATTCAATAGAACATTGTATAGTAGTTCTAGGATTAGACAACTGGCCTGTATCACTTTGTCCACTATCACCAGGCCCATTACTAGTTGTAATATTTCCAACATGACCATTGTCATCATTAGTGACAGTAACACTCATTGTCGTATTGAGGGGCCCTGCACCACTAGAAATACTGATATTCCAAGTTTCACCAACTGGATTATTTGCCGTCCATTTTGGTCTAGATCTAATAAGTATCTTTGGTTGGTTGATAGTTGTCTCTGGATCTAGATCCAGAATAGGATTTAGATACTTATCATCAGTAACAATCAAGTCATTACAAAAATATCCTACTCTATCTGTCTTTGGTGGAAGATTTCTAAAACTTTTAGATGTAAAAACTCTACCCGATTGATCTTCTCCTACGATTTGTGGAGGTAAATTTACTACTTTATTCTTTGGTCGCGCATTCTCTACAATATTAAAACCATTCTTAAGTCTATTCAACAACGAATCAGGGTTAGAAACAAATTGTTTATAGTACTCGTCTGGTAAAACTGCACTTTGTTGAGCCGCAGACTCCGCACCTTGTATTGATGGATTCAATATTGGGTTAGTTACTCCGCAGTAATCAGTAATGTTTTGTTGAATGCCCGTAAGATTTGTCCCTAGACTATACTGCTCATCGATAGGATCGTACATATTAAAGTACATTGGTCGAATATCATCTCTACAAATATCATCATATACTGCAGCTGCTCTCTTTCCACCCAGAACATCCTTACAATGTTCCGAAACTTTATTAAAAATGATATATCTAGAAGTGAGAATGGGATCTGTTTGATTCATTCTACCCAAACTTGAATTAATATCTACGGAAGATAACTCTGATGCAACCTCCATATCAATTTTATTCAATGTTGCTTGATCAATAGGTACATATGTAAGTGCAAAATGAACTTGACTTGCGGTATATGCAAAATTATCCGCTGGATTTGTTAAAAGATATAAACCTTCTGTCCTTGTATTGTCATCCCAAATAATTGTTCCGAGTGTATATTCTCCAAAATTATCACTATCTATCTCTTTTTCGCAACTAGAATCAGTACCATAGAAGATAGGTTGATATTCAATTTCATGTTTTACATCACTGAACCATGTTCCAACAACAGCAGATCTATTTTTAATACCTCTGCCTGCTCTTACTTTGATATCACATACATTCTGACCATTTCTAGTGACATTATAATCTGTATCCATTGCAAAATCATTACCACCACTCAAAGTAGCATAACATAATGTATGTTGACTTACACGATTACATTGATCATCAATAAATTTTATAGTTTTTAGTTTTTTCTCTTTTATTGTGTCGGAGATATAAACAATGTGATTTGTATAATCTACACCAGTAACAGTTGTTGTTCTATTTTTAATACCATGTCCCTGAATATCCATCCCTTTAATGATGTCGTTAATATCATTAATTTTTATCCACGCTCTAGTTCTTTGATAATCCGCCGTTTCCAATTCTTGAGAATTCCCATCAGCATTTAATAATGCCTTAAAATTAGTTTCAGTTATTCCAGAATCCTGCACACCTTTCTTTGGTTGTCCGACAACAGTTCTTATAAGTGCTACTTCTTCAACATAGTTAACAACATTTGTTACTGTGGATCCATTAACAATATCATCAATAGCAATTACATCCTTAGTTGATTTCTCACCTCCACCAAGAGAAATAGTCCAATTACGGGCAAATGAATTCTGATCACGATCATTATTAAACCATACTCGTATTGTTCTATCACTAATCTGGGTTAATTTTGATACAAACATCCTTGATAAGGGTACACCAGATGCAGTCATCAACTGATTTAAACTAATTCTAATATTTGCAGTATTAAGAATTGCTTTTGGGAAGGTTATTTCATAATGTCTTCTATTAATCGAATTGGTGTTAGTCGATCCACTAAAGTTACCTGAGAGTCCAGGTCTTTTCTTCGGTACGACTGTAATACCACCAGTTGTAGTAAAACTAATGTCTACATCATTAGTTTCGTCAAACTCATGATTAACTGTGGTACTGTGAACTCCATCATCTGGCATATAGTTAAAGAAAATAGCACTGTTTCCGTGTTCATCTGATCTCCAATCACCAGAATAAACAATTGGGTGACCAAGCTTGTCACGAAGACCGCTGTTTTTATTCTGCAGTTCGCCAGTAGTTGAATCAAATGTTAATGGATCATAATTCCAAACTTGGTCACCTTTCGTACTATCACCAGCTGGATTTACTTGATATATTTCAGTCTCTACATCATCTAATGTGAAAGTAACATTATAATTCTGTTCCTGTACTTCAAGCGTCTTATCTACCCTTGATGTACTACAAGTCTTCGGATTCTGTCCGCCAGTCGATGATGATGTTGTAGTAGTACATGTTTTTTCAATAAACCCTGCAATCTTTCTTTCTCTTAATGCATGGGTTAATGGCCAATTAAAAATATGTTGAAAATATTGCTCGTCATACGTAGGAAGAAGAGCTGTTGAATCTTCTTCTTTACGAATCATTATTTTTTGTTGCTGACTACCTGAGCCTTCTTTTGTAGGTTGATCATAAAGATATTGACGCATTTCGATGTCAGAATCACTAGGAAATCCATCATCATCGAGAATTGCATTCTCCTTTAATGATTCAATTAAATCATATCTATGATATAGTTTTTCTCGATCAGCAAAAGTAGCTCCTTCTATAGGTTTACCATAGGAGTCATTACCAGGAAAGGAGCTACCAGATTGACCAACTTCATGTATAGAATGTTTTACAACGTCATTAATAGTTGCTGACCCGCCACCAGTATGTCCAGGGGCCTTGCAACCTGGAGCATTACCAGATGCACTAGAAGATCCTTCCCCAGCAGTGTTCTTAATTTTCCTTTGCGGCCAATTATGACGAGGACGAGAATTCTTAATACGGACTCTTTGTTTCTTTGCCATCTCTTATAGAAAATCGAGCTATTCACCTATCTTATGTAGGCGCAGGCCCGGAAGACCATCATAGTCCCAGAACTGCCATTCTAAGATATCTCCCTCTTTCCACTCTACTTCATCCAAGAGATCCTGAGGAATCTGAACCATGTATTCTTCTGAGTTTTCATCGAATTCCACTTCTGTGGTTGTAATATCATATGACATAAGTCTTAACCGATATACTTTCAGTATATATCATTCTTCCCAGTTCGGAGGCATGATCATGCTGTCCAGTCGTTCCAGTCGGGTAGTGATTCGCTCCACTGATTAAAGGATGATTGGCAGTCAGGTGGTTCAGGATCTTTATAACCTTTCATCTTCTTCCAATCATTCTTCATAGCCTGCATAGACCAACTAGCTGCAAGACTATCTGGTCCATTTTCAAGTAGTTCAATTTGACGTGAATTAAGGACTTTCATTCCTTTGTATTCTTCACG
>Ga0208411_1002877_pt1 | contig 10142 bp, 8 predicted proteins | sample ETN01SmetaG_4_FD_185793 | JGI IMG/M metagenome (GOLD analysis project Ga0208411, IMG submission 185793) | Marine microbial and viral communities from oxygen minimum zone, Eastern Pacific Ocean - ETNP2014F12-01SV261 (SPAdes) (version 2) | ecosystem: Environmental > Aquatic > Marine > Oceanic ...
TGGCCGCCAGGTACCCGATACGGTGAACGTAGTGTACGAGTATGAGAACGGCTTTTCGCTGACGCAGGAAATCACGCTGGCCAACTCGTTTGACGGTGAGTACGAAGTGATGCACGGCACCAACAGCGCCGTGATGCTGCGCGGCGCGCAGGCCTGGATGTACAAGGAGACTGATGCCCCGCTCATTGGCTGGGAGGTTTATGCCCGCAAGATGCCCCACTACGGAACGCCCGGCGTGGTGCTGGCGGCCGGGGCAACCACCCTCGGTAAAGGCGGCAAAAAGCTCTATCAGGAATCTACCTTCACGCAGACCCCCCTCTTTTACAGCCTTGAGGCTTTTGCCTATAATTGTCATCAGGTGAAGACCACCGTGGCGGATTTCGTCGAAACCTTTGGCGAGGCTGACAACGAGACGCTGCATGCTTTCCTGAAGGATCAACTGAGCGGCACCAACAGCTTGTTGCCCGCGGCAACCGCCGCCGATGGATTTGTGGCCAATGCCATCGCGCTCAAGGCCAATGAGGCCGTTAATACCGGCAAACGCATCGAGATTACCGATGCGGACATAACTGTTTAAAGGAACCACAACATGAAGAAGATCATTCTGCTTACAGCCCTCTCTCTTGCCCTGCCTCTTCAGGCGCTGGATATCTACAAGGCCAAGTTTGGCAGCAAGCTGCGCCTTGACGGTGATTCGAGCGTGCACAAGTGGAAAGCCGAAAGCCGGCTGGTCGGCGGCAGTTTTTCCGTCGACACCGCTGCGCTGGCAAAGCCCGGTTCGGTGGAGGCCAAGGCCGAGGTGAAAATTCCCGTTCGCCAGATCAAGAGCGGTAAGAAAAAGATGGACGAGATCATGCACGGCGAGAAGTGCTTTGACGCCAAGAAGTTCCCGCTCATTGTGTTCGTTCTAGACAAGTTGGAGGTCAAGAAAGCCCGCGGCAACCTGTCGGCATGTCAGGCTCGCGGCCACATCACCATCCACGGCGTGAAGAAGCCCCTTGATATGGCCATCACCATTGCCCGTGCCGGCAGCAAGCTTACCGTCAAGGGTGTCCAGACGCTCAAGATGAGTGACTTCAAGATCACCCCGCCGTCTCCACAACTGCCCAGCGGAAAAATTGTGACCAAGGACGAGGTTAAGATTACCTTCGAGTGGGTCACCGGCAAGTGACCGACTCCAAGGTCAAGCCCTTACATCCGTGGTACACTAGGCTTTGGCGTCTGGCACGCTTGGATTACCTTAAAATCCTTCGCACCCATGGTGCTCCCGCACAAGTCGCCCGGGGTGTCGGCTATGGCATTTTTGTGGAGCTGATTTTTTTTCCTACTCTCGGCTTGGCGTTTTTCCTGATTTACCCCTTAAACAAGTATCTAAAGGGCCATCTGGCCGCTTCCATTGCCGGGTTTATTTTTGCCAAGCTGTTTGCCTTTTTTACCATCCCACCCAGTTTTATTCTCGGCAGCAAAATTCTCACCCCCATTCGAGGTAAAGAAATTAGTTATAAAGAGAAATTTATGACTGGCGAAACACTTAAACCATTGGGTGATATCTGGGTCGAATTAAAACAACTTGCCAGTTCTGGGGAAATTCTATGGGCATTAACCGGTTGGACTGTTGGTGCAGCAGTGTTTGGTGTGGTGATCGGTATCATTGGATTTTTATTCGCCTTAACTGCGCTAAAGAAATATCAGGCGCACCGCAAGGAACGCCGAGAGGAAGTCTTGCGCGAAAAAGAGGCGGCTAAAGCGTAGCTACGCAATCACGTCGTTGATTACGTTGCCCGCCACGCCGGTGAGGCGGGCATCGAGACCGTTGTAGCGGTAGGTCAGTTTCTCATGGTCCATGCCCAACAGGCGCAGGATGGTGGCGTGCAGGTCATTCACGTGGGCCTTATTGATGGCTGCCTTGTGGCCGATCTCGTCGGTCTCACCGTAACTGGTGCCGCCCTTCGCGCCGCCACCGGCCAGCCACATGGTGAAGGCGTGCGGATTGTGGTCGCGGCCGGGCTTCTTCGATTTTTGGGCAATGGGCAGGCGGCCAAATTCACCACCCCAAATCACCAGTGTCTGGTCAAGCAAACCGCGCTGTTCCAGGTCGGTCAAGAGAGCGCCCACCGGCTGGTCGGTCTCGCCGGCGAACTGCGTGTGGTTGCCCTGAATATCGTTGTGCCCATCCCAACTGCGCTGATTCTCCATGCCCCCACTATAAATTTGAACAAAGCGCACACCACGCTCGACCATCCGCCGGGCAGTCAGACATTGCCTGGCAAAGTGCTGGCACCGTTTTTCGTCCACGCCATACATCTTGCGGATGTGCTCAGGCTCCTTGCTGATATCCAGCGCTTCAGGCGCGGAGGTTTGCATGCGATAGGCCAATTCAAAGCTCTCGATGCGCGCGGCCAATTCCTCCTCAAACGGGTTCTCCTTAAAATGCTGCTGGTTCAATTGTTTGAGCAAATCGAGCTGCCGGCGCTGCTGCGTGTCGTCCATCTCCTTGGGCCGGTAAAGGTTATCGATGGGGGCGCCTTTGGGCCGGAAATGGGTGCCTTGGAACACGCTGGGCAAAAAACCCGCGCCCCAGTTGGCCGCATGACCCTTGGGCAGTCCACGCCCCAATGGATCGCTCATCACCACGAAGGCGGGCAAATCCTTGCTCTCGCTGCCCAGTCCATAGGTAATCCATGACCCCACGCAGGGCAGACCCATCCGCGGCGCGCCGCAGTTGATCTGGAAGAGCGCCGGCGAGTGGTTGTTTGAATCGGTGAAGGCGGAGTGGATGAAGGTCATCTTGTCCACGTGCTTGGCGGTATGCGGAAAAATGGAGGACACGTGCTTGCCGCATTGTCCGTACGGCTTGAATTCAAAGGGGCTCTTCATCAACGGGCCGACGGCGTTCGCGAAAAAACCGGTGAACTTGTCAAAACCCTTGAGCTCCAGCCCATCACGCTTGACGAGCTCAGGCTTGTAGTCCCACGTGTCCACATGGCTGGGGCCACCGTTGATAAAAAGCCAGATCACCGCCTTGGCCTTGGTCGGAAAATGCGAGGGCCGCGCGGCCAGAGGATTAATCGGCCCCTTCCGCGCCGCCGCCAGCAAGCCCTCCTCCTGCAACAGGCCGGAGAGCGCCATGGAGCCAATCCCCATGCCGCAACGCTGCAGCATGGCGCGCCGGTTTAATTGCTGTGCCTGAAATAATTCTTCCATCGTGATTTTTTAATTCATGTAGACAAACTCATTCAGCCCAAAGAGCACCTGCGTAAAGTCGGCCAGCGCCAGAGCGCCCGCGTCCTTGCGGCCGGCTTTCTGGTAGGAGGCACTCTGCAGATCAATAAATGCCTGCGAAGCCTTCAATTCAGTTGCTGTCGGCGGGCGACCAAGGGTCAGGCGGTAGCCCAGTGTGATGGATTTGGCGGTGTCCCCGGCTGCGGAGAGTTTGGCCGCAAGGGTCGTGGCATAAGTGCGCAATTGCGGATTATTCATGAACATCAATGCCTGCGGCGCGATGATGGTGGCCGGGCGTTTGCCCTGACTGACCAGAGGCTCAGGCGAATCAAAAAGCTGCATGCTCGGGATCAGCTTGCTGCGCTTGATCATGAAATAAATGCTGCGCCGCTTCATGCCCTCATTGAGTGTGCCGGGGCCGTACATTGCACGGTCCAGCTGGCCACTCACCTGCAGTAGGCTGTCGCGGATGACTTCGGCCTCCAGTCGGCGTGGAGTGCGGCGCCAAAGCAACTGGTTTTCCACGTCCACCTTCGCCTTGGCCTCCGAATAGGCACTGTCCTGCCCGTAGACAGCACTAAGGACAATGAGCTTGTGGATCGGCTTGAGTTGCCAGCCGCCGGCAATGAGCCGTTGCGCCAGCCAGTCGAGCAGTTCGGGGTGGGTCGGCGCGATACCCTGCACGCCAAAGTCATTCGGCGTGGCCACGATGCCGCGCCCAAGGTGATGCAGCCAGAGCCGGTTCACGATCACGCGCGCCAGGAGGTGCCCTGCGCCATCCCGGGTGTCGGTCATCCAGTTGGCCAACGCACGGCGCCGGTAGCTGGTGCGCCAGTTTTTTGGCGCGGTTTCCTGCCAGGCTACTTCTTCCTTGCCGCTGCGCATCAACACCTGAAGGAAACTCTGCGAGGCAACATACTGTTTCTGGTTGGGATCACCGCGCTTGAGGAAATGAATCTGCTTATAGAAGTGCGGGAACCCACGGCCATCAGCGTGGTGTTTGGTGGGTTTGAAGCCCTCGCTGGTCACCTGCACCTTGGTCATCTTGGCCTTGGGCTTGGCGGCCAAGTGCTGCTGCACCTTCGCATTCAGCTTCGTCCACTCGCCATCCTGCGCGCGGTAGATTTTCATTAACTCTTCGCGCTGCTTGGCATTGAGCTTCTCTAAATCACCCGCTTTGCCTAGCGCCTCCATCAGGGTCGCCAACGAGGCGGCCTGCGTACTGCCTTGAAGAGCCACCGGTTTGGGTGCCGCTGTCACCGCCAGGCGCGGACGACCGATGGTGTGGCTGGTGTTCACGAAGAAATCCATTTCAATGGTCAGCACCGTGCCCCCTTCAAACCCCACCGGCGCGGCAAATTCAAATACCGCGGCCTGTTGCTTGCCGATACCGCCCGCATCCACCGCCCAGCCTGACTTCTTCTTATCCCCATCAATGGAGCTGGCTACCGATAGGCCACCCGTATTCTGCTGATGCGTGGCTTTGGGGTTGATGAGTTTCACCGCCTGCCCCTTTTTGTTTTCGGCGCCGCCCTTCTTGGGCGCGGCAAAGACACGGATGTCGCTCAAGGCAAAGTTACCATTGCCCGCGCGGCCGGGCCCGTTGCGTTTCATGGATTTATCGGTCAAGGCCTCGATGCGGACTGCGTTGAGGCCCCGTGCCTGCACCTCGGTGGTGAGCACCCAGCGGTCATTGGCCGGGTTCTTGCCCCCCACGATAAAGGAGCCATCCCCCTGTTTGGCGAAGGTTGCACCATCGAGACTCTTGGCTTTCAGGTTGTCCAGAATCATCCAGTCGAATTTTTTTGCCGAATCTTTGGGCAGATTCTTTGCCCACGCAGCAAAGCGCTTGGGCAGTTTCTTATTTTCAAACTGTGCCAGAGCAGCGGCCAATGGCTGGTGCGCCTTTTCCCATTTCACCATTTCATTGCGGCTATTGGTCGGGTCAATCTCCAGATCAATCTCGCTGCGGATGGTGGTGGCGAAGGACGTGATGAGCCGGTAATAGTCGCGCATGGGCAGCGGATCGTAGGGATGGTCATGGCAGCGGGCACAGCCGATGGTCAACCCCAGCATGCCGGTGCCCATGGTGTTGGCCATGTCGTCGAGTTCATCGTAGCGAGCAGACTCAAACTCCTTCTCGGTCAACTGCGTGGGGAACACGCCCGCGCCCAAAAATCCGGTGGCCATCATCGCCAGGGGTTTATCCGGGGCAAACTCATCGCCCGCCAACTGCCAGCGCACGAACTGGTCGTAGGGCATGCCGGCGTTTAACGCCTTGATGACAAAGTCGCGGTAATGGTAGGCGTGTTTGCGATCGTAATCCTGCTCAAAGCCGTGGCTCTCGGCAAAGCGCGCCACATCCAGCCAGTGCCGTGCCCAGCGCTCGCCATAATGCGAACTGGCCAGGAGCCGATCGACCACCTCTTCCAGTGCAGCCTGCCGGTTACCAGAAGCGGCCTTAATAAAGGCGTCCATCTCCTCGGGTGTGGGAGGCAGGCCAATGAGATCAAAATAAAGCCGGCGCAATAGCACGCGCAGATCGGCTGGCCCGTTGGGTGCCAGTCCTTTTTTCTCCAGCCGATGCAGGATGAAGGGGTCAATACCATTCGCCAACCATTTCGTGTTCTTCACCTTGGGTGGTGCCGAGTCTTTAAGCGGAGTGAATGACCAGAACTTCCGATCATCCTCCGTCACGATCAGCTCCTTCTTCACCAAGGCCTGATCAATCAATGGCTTGTCATAGGGCGCGCCCAAGTCAATCCACTGGGCAATCTTCGCGATGGCATCCTCAGTCAACCGCGGCTCCTTCGCGGGCATATGCGGTTTCTCCAGATGGGCAACGAACTTGTAGAGTCGGCTTTCGCGCGCCTTACCCGGCACGATCACCAGCCCCTTCTTGCCCCCCTCCAGCAGACCTTCGCGGGTGGTCAGGTTGAATTCCGAGCGCGTCTTTTCACCGCCGTGACACTTCACGCAGTGCTGCTTGAGTATTACGCGCACATCGCTCTTGAAGAGGGCCAGCCCCTTGGCCGAGTTCTTGGCGTGTTCCTCAGACACTTTCGGCGCCGCTGATAACATGCCCGCCAGCAACACGCCCAAGCCAATCATCAATCCCTTCGGCATTCGATAATTATGACGTACTGACAGAGCAAATCAATCAATAGAAATAAAATCGAGAATATACCCAAAGAATCAACCCCACCTTTGAGGTGCTGTGCTCAGGATCATTGGTCAGCGGAAAAGATGTGTCCGTGACTGATTATTGAACCACAAAAAACACCGACCTCCCAGCCAGCGCGCAAACAGTGCAGTTACTTTTTCTTCTTTTTATGCACGTTGTGGCAGGCCTTGCAATTGGAGGCCTTCTTGAGGGCGGCCTGATCATTGGCCTTGATAGCAGCGGTAAAAGCAGCGGTCTTTTTCTTCCAGCTTTGCTCATCCCCCTTGTGCGGCGTATAGGCCGCCATCCATGCAGCATACTTGGCCAGAACTTCCTTATTTGCAGCAAGATCCTCATGTAGCTTGGCCTTGAAGCCTTTCTTCATGACTTCCTCGATCTGCTCATGGGTAATCTTGTCGTCCGCCGAAGCGAACGGAACCATCGCCATGCCGAAGCCGGCGACCATCAGGGTACAAATGATACGTTTCATAGCCTTATCGATAAACTGGTGCGCATTTCACTGCCGCATTTCCCACAGGGCAAGCCATTATTGCCAAAAATAGAGCAACTTTTGTGTAACTATACTTGCCAAAATACGAATTTGGGTTAGCTTTCCGACGTCCAAGGATTAACGCCCTTGGGCAGAAGCGTTAAACGAGATTTAGATCAAACCATATAGCTATGAAATACATTATTGTAATGGCACTAACCCTGCTAATCGGGCCGTCGGCATTTGCTGAAGGCAAAGACCTTAAACTAACCGGCAAAGGCTGCTGCGCCAAATGCTGCCTGAAAAAAGCTGACAAGTGCGACAACGTACTCTCAGTAACCGGCAAAGACGGCAAGAAGACCACCTACTGGGTCAAGGGGCCGAAGAAACTGAAGGTTCACTCGTTTTTCTGCAAGGGCATCAATGATTTATCCGTTGTCGGCACCTGCAAGAAGGAGGGCGACAAGTTGGTCCTCACTGTCAGCAAGATTGAAAAAGTGAAGAAGTAATCCTTCTGGGAAATTTCTTTAAGCAAACCTGCAGGTCCGCCTGCGGGTTTTTTCGTGCCCTCACGTCCAACCTGTCCTAGTCTCCCACGCCCATGGCCAAGGCTTCCCGCGAATATATCTACGGCACCAACCCCGCCTTTGAAGTGCTACGCGCCAAGCGGCGCACAGTGTATGGCGCGTGGCTGAACCAGTCTGCGCGTGACAAGCCGCGCATGCAAAAGCTGGTCAAACTCCTGGAACAACATGAGGTGTCCATTGAGTGGGTGGAGAAAGGCCGACTTATCCAGCTCTCCAAGTCCACTGAGCATCAAGGCGTGGTCCTGAAAACCTCACTCTACCCTTACATACTAAAGGAAGAACTTTTAACCCACCAACGCTTGCTGCTGCTGGATAATATAGAGGACCCACATAACGTGGGTGCAGTATTGCGTAGTGCAGAAGTGTTTGGATTCCAAGGCGTATGCCTGCCCACGCGGGGGGTGCCTGAAGTGTACCCTTCAGTAGTGAAGGTTTCGGCCGGAGCCACGGAGTTTATGCAGATAGCACGCGACGCCTCAGCCAACCAATATGCGCGCAAGGCTGCTGAAGCCGGTTACCAAATCGCTGCACTGGATATGAATGGACAAGCTACTTTGGATACAATCAAGGAAGCTAACCCAGAGAAACTGATGCTCGTAATTGGAGGCGAAGACAAGTCGGTTGGACAATTTATTTTAAACATGGCCGATCATGTGATCGGAATTGCTCAATTTGGCCGGGTCAATTCCCTCAATGCCTCGGTTGCCGCCGGCATTGCCATGCATGCCTTGGGTAAATCAGAAGCCTAGGCCAGGATATCCTTCACTACGCGAGATTTTAATACCCCGCTGAGTCGCCAATCCAGGCCCTGGTGCTTGGCGGTGAAACGTTCATGGTTGATACCCAATTGGTGCAGCATGGTGGCGTGCAGATCCCGAACGTTAACGATGTCCTTTACCGAGTTGTAGCCAAGGTCATCGGTCTCTCCATAGCCCACCCCACCCTTAACGCCACCACCGGCCATCCACATTGAGAATCCCTTGATGTGATGATCGCGCCCGGCCCCGCCTTTACCCTGAAACATGGGCGTGCGACCGAATTCTCCGCCCCAGACGACCAATGTATCCTTGAGCATGTCGCGCTGCTTTAAATCCTGAATTAGTGCCCAGGTGGGTTTATCGGTCAGACCGCAGCATTTATTCATGTATTGAACCAGTCCCCCGTGATGATCCCATCCACGATGATAGAGATGGATGAACCGCACGCCGCGCTCGGCCAGGCGGCGGGCGAGCAGGCAATTGGAGGCGTAGGACCCATCGCCGGGCTTGGCCCCGTACATGTCGAGGATATGCTGAGGTTCCTTGGAGACATCCATTAGTTCGGGCACCGAACTCTGCATGCGAAAGGCCATTTCATAGGCCGCGATGCGGGTGGCGGTTTCCGGGTCATGAATGATCCGATTGCGATGGCGATCGAGGGCAGTGATGGTGTTAACCAACCTGCCCTGGGTTTGGGGTGTTGTTCCCTTCGGGTTACTGACGTAATGAACCGGGTCGCCTGCGGAATTGAACTCCACCCCCTGAAAACGACTGGGAAGGAAACCCGCCCCCCACTGGCGCGAGGCAATGGGTTGTGGATTGCGCCCACCGATGCTGGTCATGACGACAAAGCCCGGCAAATCTTTTGATTCACTTCCCAGTCCGTAGTTCACCCAGGCTCCCATGGAAGGTCTGCCATTAATGGCGGTACCGGTATTAATAAAGGTATGGGCCGGATCATGGTTGATTTGCTCAGTAACCAATGAGCGGATGATGGCGATGTCATCGGCCATCTTGGCAGTCCAGGGCATAAAGTCGCTGACGTACTGGCCTCCCTGCCCGTGCCTCTTGAATTTGGTCATGTGACCCTGCACCTTAAGTTCCTTGCCTTGAAGTTGGGCGATCGGTTGGCCCTTGGTAAAGGATTCTGGCATGAGTTTACCGTTCATTTCATCCAGCTTCGGTTTGTAGTCGAAAGTCTCCAGATGAGAAGGGCCACCGGCCATACACAGGAAGATAACCCGCTTGGCCTTTGCCTTGGGCAGGAGGTATGCCGGGCGTTTTCCTGGGGCAATATTTTCAGCCAGCAGAAGGTTATTTAAGGCGGCACTGCCCAGGCTCAAGCCCGATCCGGCAAGAAAGGTACGTCGATTGATGTGCAAGGGTGTCATGTTCTTGGTTAGCGTCGAAGGTTGGTTTCGGCGAGGTTCAGGATAGCACGAGCAACTGTTGTCCACTCCTGCTCGTCCCTGGTTTCTGGTGCGGTAAATAGTTGCTTGAGAGTTTTCCGCTCAAAGTCGTCGGGCTTGCGGGAAACCGCCTGGCGAAAGGCGAAGTCGAGGCGTGAGTTGGTTGAGGAACCGCCTTCTTTTAGGATTCGTTGGGCAAAAAACTTTGCCGACTCCACGAACGTTGGGTCATTAAGGAGAACCAGTGCGGCCAGGGGCGTATTGGAACGGGAACGTTGAGCCGTGCATTCCTCGCGGCGCGGGGCGTCGAACGCCTTCAGCATGGGATGAAGGAATTGGCGCTGCCAATGAACGTAGAGTCCCCGGCGCCATTGCCGCTTGTCGGTGTGATGGGTGTACTTGCGGGTGGGAAAGTTAAGGTGACGGTAGTAACCGGCGGGCTGGTAGGGCTTTACACTGGGTCCGCCAATTTCCCGAACAAGCAGGCTGCTGATGGCCAGTGCATTATCACGA
>Ga0208411_1002879_pt1 | contig 10141 bp, 6 predicted proteins | sample ETN01SmetaG_4_FD_185793 | JGI IMG/M metagenome (GOLD analysis project Ga0208411, IMG submission 185793) | Marine microbial and viral communities from oxygen minimum zone, Eastern Pacific Ocean - ETNP2014F12-01SV261 (SPAdes) (version 2) | ecosystem: Environmental > Aquatic > Marine > Oceanic ...
AAGAGTCCGCTTGATGTCCGGATGAATCGTGACTGAAAGAACCGGGCGTTTTTCGTAACTGTCCCGCCTGGGAACACGGACTCGTCCCCGGTGTAGTCTTGGGTCTTGTAGCATTTTTCTCCTTTGTGTTTATTCCCCTAAATATCAGCATTTATAAGCATTTGCTGGCAGGGGGAATTTGTTTGTTTAGATAGGTGTGTGTCATGACACGTCAAGCCTTTAGGCGTTGTAAATGCAGGCTTCACCTGCTGTGATCGCTTGTGGGATTGGGAATCACAAAGGGGGTGTTGATGGTGATTCAAGTAAATTTTACAGCAACCCTGAAACAAGCTCTTTGGGAGTTAGGAAGTTAGGAAGTTAGGAAAATCCATAAACTATAATTATTTTAATAACCCAGAATCATTTTTTGAAAAGTTTCTATATTTAGCTAACTTCCTAACCTAGTTAACCCAAGTATCGGTTTCTTCGGCTTCCAACCCCAAACCGTGAACATAGTGTTTATTCTGACTGCCCGCTGACACCTCATACCCTCGATCCCTGAGCAAACCGATCATGGCTCGGCTGCTTCTAATTTGTTCGTATTCATTGTTTTCTTTTGCCCATTCCTTGAAGGACTGAAACAGCCTGGTTGTGTGAACTTTTGCTACAGTATTTGGTTTACATTTATCACTGATAAAGGCTGCTAGGGTGTCAGACTCCGATTTGTATTCGGATGTTGCCTTCTCTACAGCTTCTGGCACAACCAGGCCATTTTTCCGAAAATCCCTCCAGCCCTCCAAGGCCCAGTTCAGGATCCCTGAAAGCTCTCCCTTAAACTCCTTCATCAACTCCTCCTGTGGTCTTTTTTGCTCCTCAGAAATTGTTACTGTGAATGGAATAAGATAGATACGCCGCCAAATTCCATGATCCATTCCTGAGATGACTGGTTTGTGGTTTCCAAACATCCACAAAGTGTGGGTGGGATCAAAACTGAATGGTTTCTCGAAGGGGTTCCTCGCATGTATCTGGTCTCCACCCGTCAGGTTCTTCACCAGAGATTCATTGAGTTTCCGACCCTCCGGCACCTCGTCTGAAACCACTATCCTTGCTCCCTTAACTCTAGACAGCTCATAGGGTTCTGCAGATGATTGAAAGGTCTTCGAAAGTAAGGTCTCAACCTGGATCCCCTGATAATAATCTCCCAGCAGTTTCCTTAAGACCCCAAAAAAAGTGCTCTTTCCATTGGCTCCAGAGCCGTAGCAGAAGATCAAAGCCTGCAGGTCACATAATCCGGATAATGAGAAACCCACAGCCTGTTTCACAAAGTGAATTAGTTCCTGGTCACCTCCAAAAATAGTGTTCAGAAATTCATCCCAATGAGGGGCAGCCGCATCCTTATCGAAAGTCACAGGAGCCTGCTTCAGGCATAGATGTTCGTGGGAGTGTTCCAGCAATTTTTTGGCATTCAGGTCATAGATCCCATTGGCCAGGTTCAACTTCAACGGGTCCCGGTCGAACTTCCAGGTTGAAGTAGGTAACCAGGACTCCGCCATCTTAAGGACATTGCTGATTCTGTTCCTGTTGTTGAGCTTGTTGACCCTGCCCCGCAATCTGTCTCTAAGTTCTTCTAACTGGGCTATTCTTTCTCGATTGCCCTCATTTTTTTCACCAATCAACCTTGTAATCTCCTGGTCGGTTCTAGAAGACGCTTCCAGGTAGACCCTTGTGAGTTCCTCAACTGCTATCCTAAGCGTCTGCTTTTCCTGATCCTGGTTCCACACTCCGTTTTCGTACCAAAGCCAGCACTGGGCAATGTGATCGTAAAGAAATTCTTGATGAAAAAGGCTTGCGAGCAGTTCTGCGTCTCCACGTTCCTGATTATTAAGAAAATCTTTAATTTCTTTTATGTCTGGAGATACCAATGGGTTATAAACTTCTGTACATAATTCTGTGGCCCTGGTGATCGTTTCCTGCCCATAGGTTCTTCCATCACTGTAATGCTTTTGATCCCATTTCGGTCTGTAGAGGCTGGATTGGCGGAAGATTGAGTCAATTAATCCAGGGTTCTTCTTCGTCCAGAATGACAGGATGGAGCACAGTGCGAGATCAGCCTCACTGGGTGATGAATAGCCCTGGGTATTCCCATCAAATAACCTTTCGAATTTATCTTTCTGCCTGCTCGAGCGTATCTGTTGAATGATTTCATTGATCTTAAGGACTGAGACAACCGATTCTGATTCGACTGGAATGATTCCACTTTCATCACTTGCTTCCCGAACCTCCCTCTGTGATGAATCCTCATCTTTCGCTGTGGCTATGAACTTCTGGTGGAACCAGTCAATCACAGCCTGGTCCCTGTTGATGGCTTTGGGAGTATGTGGAATATGATTCCCGGTTACCGTCAGATGCCTGCCTTCGTCATAACATTCAATGTTGCCGTGTCTCCTTCCTTTTTCGGGAAGCTTTCCGTATAAAAAGATCCTGATCCCTTTTCCACTGGGGCTGATTTCAGAATAGCTGTTTGCCCTTTTGATAATCTCTTTGGCTTTATCATTAAAGATCCCGTCGTTGATGCAATGGTCCAGATCCAGACCCACCAGTTCCGACTCTGCATGAAGAACCACACTTATACCATTCGTGTGAAAGCGTCCCCCCATGTGAATCTTCATAGCATTATCAAAGACCGTCCAATGCCTAGGGTCCTGCACATTGCCCTTGTAACCTGAGCTTGGATTAATAGGCGGCTTGGTAAAACGTCCATCACGTTGTTCCAGTCGCCAGAGCATAAAGGATTCTTTTTTAAGCTCTTCAGGGATATTCGATGTGTTGTCTTCAATCATTTGGTAGTGAATTGTGTTTAAGGAATATCATAAGAAACTCCGTCAAACGTCTTGGGATAAAAACGGCTGACGGAGTCCCATGTAATTGACCCTGGGTAGGTGCTACCCCTGCCCCGGGTTTTCATCATTCCGGGACAGACGGATACGTTCCTTCATCCATTCTGAAACCTCAGAATCCAGCCATGCGACAGATTTCGGGCCAATTTGGATCTGTTTCGGGAACTTACCCTGCTTGATTAAATGATAGATTTGGGAGCGCCCAAAGCCTGTTCGCTGTTTGACTTTTGGGAGGCGTATGAAGGATTCGGTCATTTTGCTCCTTTCGGATGGGTTTAGCTTTCATTGAACATGTTTCACTATCCATGTCCTTGGCTAAATTTTCCAATGGAGTTGGAGCTATACGACGACTTTTGGGGGGAATGTCTTAAAAGTGTCTGAAAAGTGTCCGAAAACGTGTCTTACTTTTGTCTTTTGATACGATTCCAGGCTCTATCAAAGGCGGATTTTTTGACGGGTTTTCCGTCGGTTGGAGAGTTGAATGGGGTTGCAGACCATAGGACTGTGCTCTTTATATCTTTGGGATCCATTTTTAAATAAATACGGCCATATCCTGAAAGATCAACTAATTCAGATCCCCTGGATTCAGCCGCAAGCTTCTTAAAATATTGCCAGGAGTTGAGCATGATTTTACCGTGCTGAATTTGATCGGCTATGAAGATTGAATGAGGCGTTATCTGTTTTCTTGGTTTTCTCTCTGTATGGCTTTCATGTGATGATTTTATCGATACAGTGGGCTTGGTATCAGAGGGCATCCATATGTTCTCCAGCGAAATCCGAACTTCCTTCCTGAAAGAAAACATAACCTTCTCTAAACCCTGATATTGATAAAGGGCTTTTGGTTTCAGTGGGATGTCATCAAAATCAAATACATTATTAGCTATCTCTTCACCACTCCCTGGTGTAACAGTAACGTAGGATCTAAAAATTATGGGAAATTTTGCATGAATTATTCTTGCAATCGAGACTGGATTTAATTCACATTCTTCATATGCCAAGTTTATATGCTCAGCTCCAGGATATGCTTCGATCTCTTGGTTTTCATCAGCCTTTAATACAGCTATTTCACCCTGTGTGGGTATAACAACGGGTGGGGGAGCTTCATTCGATATTACATTTCTCAAGACCTCATACCACTCCATGCCGCTGCGTTTGGCGTAATCGACGATCCTTAGCATTATTGTGCTCCTTTTTGTTTCAATTCATCCAGATGATCGGCATACCACTGCATCATCTGCTTCCGCTCTTGCAGGTAATTGGCCCTGTTGTAGGCGGCCCTGACCTGATCCTTTTCCGAGTGTGCCAGTTGCCTTTCAATGGCATCAGGGTTCCATTTACCGGATTCATTGAGTATTGATGATGCTAGGCTCCTGAAACCATGGATGGTGGCTCTGGATCGGTACCCCATACGGTATATCCCACCGTAAAGCAGGGTGTTGTTGCTCATGGGCTGTTTTGGGTTTCTGTCTCCCGGAAAAACATATTCGCTTTCACCCCTGAATTGTTTTAACTCATCAAATAATGCCAGAGCCTGTTTGGGAAGAGGCACCAGATGTTCAACCCCCAACTTCATCCTTTCTGCTGGGATTCTCCATATCGCATTTTCCAGGTCCAGTTCTTCCCACTTTGCTTCGATCAGCTCACGGGTCCGGACAAAAAGCAAAACCATCAGTTTCATTCCAGCTCTTGTGACCAGGTGGAAATCACGATGATCCCCGTCAAGACGTCTCAGATAATCCGGGAATTCATTGAGTGGCAGTGCCTTCATAGGCTCACTTTTAACAGGAGTCAATAGCTTGTGTAAATCAGCTGCAGGGTTACGGTCCGTCCATTCCTGCATCACTGCATACTGAAAAACAGACCTGATTCTCTGGTGAATCCGATGCGCTGTTTCTGCTTTACCCTCTGACTCAAGTCCCAGCAGGATTTCTTTGATAGCTTTTGGAGGGATATCCGTAATCTGGAGATGACCAATTTTGGGAAACACATGGTTTTCCAGCGTGCGCCTGATTTCTCGGCCATGTTTTTCTGTCAGTTTTCCACTTTGACGCTCCCACCACTCCATCGCTACATTGTGAAAACTCAGCTTTTGTTTAAGCTGTTCAGACTTTTGTTTATTCTGCCTCTTTGACTTTAATTCCTTCCTGACTCCAATGGGGTCTTGCCCCTCACGAAGGGTTTTTTGTGCCTCCAGTCGTTCTTCACGCGCCTGCTTCAGTGTGGTTTCAGGGTAAACCCCAAGTGCCAGGGTTTTTCTTTTTCCTTCAAAGGTATAGTCCCAGCGGAAGTACTTTGAACCATTGGGGTGAATCAGAACAAATAATCCCTTTCCATCATACAGCTTGAACTGTATGGTGGCTGGTTTGGCGTTTTGGATTTTTCTGTCAGTGAGCGCGTTTTCGGTATGTCTGGGCATCTGTGGGCCTAAATTATTACGGTATAAGCAATCTTATGGTCGCCTGATTCAAAAATACCGTGATAGTGTACCGTGTTATGGAGACGCTTGCAATGGAAGGGGTTGGAAGGTAATGGACTATTATTGCACTGATATCATTGATTTTATTTAATGAATTGGATTTTACTGGAAGGCTTTGGAAGTATTACTGGCGGAGGAGGAGGGATTCGAACCCTCGGTACACTTTCGCATACGGCACATTAGCAATGTGCTGGTTTCAGCCACTCACCCACTCCTCCACTAGGATTCCGGACTTGGGAGGGGTGTCAAAAAGTCCGGAATCAGGATTTTATGCGATCTCAGGGATTTGGCAAGTTCATATGGGCTTCAATTCGATTCTTCAACGGAATCAGGATCGGAATACACACCATCCTCCCGCATTGATTTAACCCATTTCAGTTCTGCCAGAACCCGTTTAATCTGCTGATAAGGCAGGTAGGGTTTAAGGGATTTCAACTCATCATACAAAGCATTAAGACGTTCGGTCACCTCTTCGGTAGACAATTCCTGATTGGTCTCTGCGTCGGTCATTCCGCCTCTTTCAATGAAGTGTTTTTGGGATGACTGCCGGAATACCGGCAGCAAGTTTTAAGAAAATTTTAATTCTCAGATTAGACAATACTGGGTCGCATCCGGATATCGCTGCCTTTGTTGAGGAAACCAACTGGTTTCCACCCTTAAGAATCCGTCGTATTGCTTTCGTTAATCACCTTCTGTTCCAGGTCACGGGGCATTTCCTCATAGTGACTGAAATTTTCCTGGTGCCAACCCCGGCCTCCTGTGATGGAACGGAGAATGGTCGCGTAGCTGTAGAGTTCCCGCTGAGGAACCTGGGCCCTGATGATCTGGTACTGGCCACTGGCGTCCATTCCCTGGATTTTCCCACGGCGCCCGGAAATATCGCCCATCACATCGCCCATGTGTTCTTCCGGAACCTTGATTTCCAGGTCATAAATCGGTTCGAGCAAACAAGGGTCACATTCCAAAATCCCCTGTTTGAAAGCATTCTTTCCAGCAATCTGGAAGGCCACATCCTTGGAATCCACAGGGTGCTGCTTGCCATCGTAAAAATCGATTTTGACGTCCACCACCCGGTATCCTGCGAGCACCCCTTCCCCTGATGCTGCCTGGACACCTTTATCCACCGATGGTACAAACACACGGTCAACATTCTGCCCCACCAGGGATTCATTGAAGTCGATACCGCTGTCTCGAGGTCCAGGTTCAAGGCGCATCCAAACTTCCGCAAATTGTCCTGCTCCACCCGTTTGCTTCTTATGGCGGTATTTCGAATCGCCTTTACGTCGGATCGTTTCACGATAGGGAATTTTGGGCTGGACCAGTTCCACCTCGACCTGAAAACGGTTCTTGAGACGCTCCGTAATGATCTGAAGGTGCAACTCCCCTTGACCGAAAATCAGGGTTTGATGCAATTCTGGGTCAGGACGGTAGATGAAGGTCGGATCTTCCTCATGCAGGGTAGAGAGGCCTATGGACATTTTCTCTTCCTCCCCTTTTGATTTCAGCTTGAGGGCACCGCTCAGATTGGGTGCGGGAAAATCAATGCCCGGCAGTTTCAGTTTGGTTTTCGGATCCGACAGAGTATCGCAGGTATGGGTGCCTTTGAGTTTGACGAAGGCCGCCAGGTCACCCGCCTGGACCGCTTTGACCTGACTGCGGTCCTTACCGTTCATCTGGAAAATCTGACCCACCCTTTCTGAATGGTTGCGTGAAGTGTTGTGGAGGTCCATCCCTGTTTCTACCTTGCCGCTGTATAAGCGGAAGAAAGAAAGCTCGCCTACATGCGGTTCACTCACCGTTTTGAAGATGCTGAGCAAAGGCGAACCATCGTCCAGCCCGATTTCAAGTGTTTGGTCATCACTGCGGGTGGCCGTTACAACCGCACCATCACAAGGTGAAGGGGCATAGGCCGAAAGGAAATCCATCAACTGCGGGACCCCCACACTGACCCCGGAGGCAACCGCGAATACCGGGATGAAGGTTTGCTGTCTCAGTGCCCCCTTGAGTCCATTGCGGATTTCTTCATCACTCAGTTCTCCCTCCTCGAAAAATTTCTCCAACAGTTCATCATCTGATTCCGCAACGTTTTCCATCAACTGCTGATGCAATTCCTCCACGCGGTCCTGCCAGTCCCCTGGAAGGTCTTCGCTTTCAAATTTACCGATTCCTTCTACATCATAGCGGTGAAGCTTGCGTGCCAACACATCGACCATTTGATTGAATCCTGGACCAGGATTGACCGGCAGCGTCAATGGGAAAAAACGTTTTCCAAATCGCTCGGTGAGTTCCTCGACAATCTCATCAAACTTGACGTATTCTGCATCGAGCACATTCACCACCGCCATCGCAGGCATTTCCAGATCCTGGACCTTCTCCCACATCTGTTCCGTGCCAAGCTCGATACCATGGGCTCCATGCACCGTGAGGATCACCGAATCGGAAACCCTTAAAGCCGAGAGTGCTTCACCGACAAAATCGGCATAACCGGGGGAATCAAGAATGTTCAGCTTGCATGACTGCCATTCGGCATACATTGAGGTCGTGTGGATCGAAATCTGCCTCTGTTGTTCGTCTTCATGATAATCCGAAACCGTGCTGCCCTGTTCGACGCTTCCGATTCTGTTGATTGCTCCGCTGCAGGCGAGCATCGATTCTGCAAGGATGGTTTTTCCAGCAGATCCATGACCCACCAGGGCAAAATTACGGATATTCGAGGCGTCATACTCTTTCATGCAAGTCTTTCAGGCACAACGGGTTCTCTTTGCCCCAGATCTGGAACAAATCGTTGATAGCCGAATTTGTTTAGGGTGAAAAAAAAATGAACTGTTTTCAGCAGAGAAACATTGAGGAGTGTAATGGGGCATGCCTGAAAGTGATCTCATTCTCAGCCCGCACGGGGTCTTGTTAGTCGGAGAAGGCCTAGCTGCTGAAATTCAGCCTGCTCCGTGATGAATTATTAAGATTTCTAATCAGAACAAAATCTATCATAAATGCTTGCCTAACAAGTTCAAGCATTTCTATTGAATTTGAAAGGAGTTTTTTGAACTGATGAAGAGGCTGAATCAACCTTCAACCTCCAACAAGGAGGGAAACTTGGAAATTTCAGTTATTCAGGGGGAGTTCCAAACTCCGTTTTCATATCGTCCACGCTGACTGCCGTCAGGATCATAAACAGCCAGATTCCAACGTCGATCCTCTTGCCACTCACCCTCGAGACGGATCCCGGATGACGTTACCAGCACTCCAGAACCCTGTCGTTTTCCATCCTGGAATTGTCCTTCGTAACGATCCCCCCCGGAATTGTTGAATATGCCCTGCCCCTGGTAAACACTGTTTTTGGAACAGTTCATCTGGTTCATGTCACAGACGAGTCGGGCGGTCAACTGACCGGAGTAAAGAGAGCCACTGGGAAACCGGATTTCAACATTTCCTTCTGCAAAACCACGAATGAAACTTCCTTCGAATTCCGTCCCATCCGCCATTTTGAGAAGCCCTTGACCATGATAGAAGCCCTCCTGGAAGTCACCTTTGTAACCGCTTCCGTCAGCCAGGGCGAGACGGCCTTCTCCATTAAATTTGCCATTCTGGAAAGAACCCGCATAGCTCATCCCCTTCGTGTTGGTCAGGGTCCCCTCTCCACTTGGCTGGCCTGAATCGAAGCTTCCTGAAAAACTAGTTCCATCGGTGTAAGTCAGGCTTCCCTCACCGTGAAATTCCCCTGACTTGAAATTCCCAACGTACTTTGTTCCATCAGAAAAAAGGAAGGTACCATTTCCATCATAGAGATCATCCACCAGACTGCCCTGATAGCTAGACCCATCTGCAAAACTGCAGATGACCGAAACCTGTGCTGATGTTTCACTTAATGGGAATTTACAGGAACCTTGTTCATTGTCGGCAAGTTCCGATTCCTGCATCTTGCCTTGGTGATACACGACTTTGAAACGTATTCCTTTCTGGGTAAAATCCCCCTTCCCTTCCATCAGTCCATTTTCAAATTCCCCTTCGAAGATGCTTCCATCAGCATAGGTGAAAACACCCTGACCGGATGGAAGACCTTGCTTGAAGGAACCATCGAATCGATCTCCATTGGCATAGGACAAAGTCCCTTTGCCTTGGCGAACACCCTGCTCGTAACTTCCTTCATAAAGTTGTCCATTAGGCCAACTGTAGCGCCCCTTTCCCTGATAGAAACCATCTTTAAAACTGCCTGTGTATTCTTCTCCATTGACATGGCGGAGGCGGCCCTCTCCGGCCAGCACTCCGTTTTCGAGGCGTCCCTGATAACTGCTGCCTCCTGAAAAGGTCAGCAGGATTTCACCTTCTATCCGTCCTTCACGGTAGTTCCCTTCTAGGCTACGCCCATCAGGCCAGTTGAAAATCCCCTTTCCTTCACGGATACCTTCTAGATAAGTCCCCTGAAAGCTGGCCTCATCAGGATAGAGATAATGCCCTTCACCATGGAAGGCCCCGTTTTTAAATCCACCTTCATAGCTGGTGCCATCGAGTCTCCGAATAACGCCATTGCCATCAGGGACTCCATTGACGACCGTCCCCAGGTATACGGTACCATTGGGATATTCCAGGCTGAGAGGGGATGGAAGACGATTTTCAACGAATTCTCCTTCGATCACGATTCCGTTGGAAAGCATGAGTTTCCCTGAACCATGACGAAGGCCTTGCAGAAATTCTCCTTCATAGGTCATTCCACCCTGGTATTGGTAAATGCCTTTGCCCTCTGGCATTCCCGACACAAAAGGGCCTTCGTAGAGATCACCATTGGCAAATT
>Ga0208411_1002889_pt1 | contig 10125 bp, 6 predicted proteins | sample ETN01SmetaG_4_FD_185793 | JGI IMG/M metagenome (GOLD analysis project Ga0208411, IMG submission 185793) | Marine microbial and viral communities from oxygen minimum zone, Eastern Pacific Ocean - ETNP2014F12-01SV261 (SPAdes) (version 2) | ecosystem: Environmental > Aquatic > Marine > Oceanic ...
TTCAGATTTATGGTATGTTTTTGTGTTTTTAGGATTGATTCTAACAATTGGTTTCGTTACCTATGCTCGTAATGATGAAGGTGATTGGGATTATGAGGATGACGAAGTTGAAGGTGATGAAGACTTGAGAGATATGGCCATTCCTCAAAGAAATCAGTCAGATGACGATTGGGATGATTGGAATTAAGGAATCTTAATGTCAGTCTCATTGCGGTATTTAGGGGGAGCTTCAGAAGTTGGAAAAGTAGGAGCTTTACTTGAAGGCAGTGAAGGCCGTTTACTGATGGATTATGGTATTCAACCAGATGATCCGCCAAGTTATCCCTTACCCGCTCCAGATGTTGATGCTCTATTACTAACACATGCTCACTTAGATCATTGTGGTTTAGTCCCAGATATTGCAAGTAGAGGTACGCCTATTGTCTCTACACCAGTTACAGGCGAATTAGCTGCAAGAATGGCTAAAGATACCCTGTATGTGTCTGAAATTGAGAATTATCCACGTCCCTTTGATCCCAATGCAATAGGTGACCTGAAACAAAACTTAAGACCTTCAATACCGGGCAGTATAGAATACAGAGGAGGTTTTGAGTTCCAAATGCATAATGCAGGCCATATACCCGGAGCTGTTATGTTTGAATTCCCTCAACATGATTTTCTTTTTACAGGAGACATCCATACAGTAAATACGCAATTAACACGAGCTGCTAAACCAAGACAATGTAAAACATTAGCAATAGAATCTACCTATGGAGGTCGAGAGCATCCGGATAGAAGAGAAGTAGAATCTGAATTAATAGATTCCATAGAAGATACAGTTAATTCAGGATGACAAGTAATACTTCCTTCATTTGGTTTAGGGCGCTCTCAAGAATTATTAATGTTGGTTCAAGATTTAGGTTTTGAAGTTTGGTTAGATGGAATGGGGAGAGATATGGCAAAAATATTTCAAAAGTATCCTGGTGCTATTCGTGATATAGGTTCTATGAACCGGGCTTTTAAGAAAACAAATTTTGTCAGATATAGTAAACAAAGGAAAAGGGCTATGAAAGGCGATATAATCGTAACTACTTCAGGAATGCTTAATGGAGGTCCAGTTCTTAATTATATCTCTAAAGTACGTAAAGATTCTTCTTCAGCAGTATTTTTAACAGGATTCCAAGTTCCAGGTACTAATGGCCATTTGCTTAGAGAAGAAGGTCGTTTAAGGCTTGAAAGAGATCCTGCATCCTCAATATTTAGTGTGGATTGTAATATTGAATCATTTGATTTGAGTGGTCATGCAGGCCATAGCCAAATAGTAGATTTCATAAATAAATGCAATCCAGAGAAAGTCATTCTTTATCATGGAGATAATCGAGAAGCTTTTTCAGAGGATCTTAAAGATTATGATTTAGTTCTACCTAATGAGAATGAATATATAGATATAGCTTAATTTTCTTCAGTATTATATTCAGCACCAATAAACATTCTTACAAAACCTAGTAGCATAAAGAAAATTAGAGAAGTAAATACGATGCCATACGGTCCTTGTAATTCAATAGAATCCTGAATCCTTCCTTCACTTGCCGATAAATAATAGTTAATATTTATTACAATCTCAGCTACGCTAAATGTAATGAATAACATTACTCCGAGATTTATAAGATAACTGACAAATAAAGTACTTAATGTTTTTGAGACACTTTTTTTCTGTGCTGGCGATAGTAAAGAAGCATCAGTTCCTGCTGGTTTAAATTGTTCAGCATAATTTTCATATTTGATTGCAGCATAAGATAATTCAATATAAATTACAAATCCCATTCCTATAAAGATTCCACCGGAAAGATATTCTTTCCAGGTAAGTTCTTTCTCCATAGTATCATATCCACAATAGTCAGCATCATAGTTTTCTAGACAAAGGTTAGGATTATACAAAAACCCAATAATAATAACTAATCCAATTGACGCAGCAATAGCCCATCCTTTTCGTTTCCATATCCCATAAGCACCTAAGAATGGAACTATCCCAAAAATTATATTAGATATTCTTACTTTTGCATCAGCAATCCGTTCATTTGTACCTTCCTTATCATCATATATTATTTTTACAGGTTTCCATTTCCATGTTTCATCTCCAGTTTCTTCATTCACTATTTTACCTGGAATTATATATTCACCAACTTGCCAATCTAAAGCTGGATCTGTAATATAATGACCAACTATCAGTAAAGTTAATATAAAAATTAGTAATTTATATTTCCCTTTGAATAGAGTAAATATATAGAAACAGAACCCTGAAATAAACCCCCACAATACGAAAATATCAGGATTAGGTTTGAAGTTTGAAATTACTTTTGGAGCATACTTTGTAATCAATGAATCTAGAGGATTATGATAAATATAGAATTCATATATAACATAGAATAAGGCTATACTTGAGATAATCTTAATAGCAAAAATAAGTGGATATTCTCCAAAAAAATCTTTATAATTAACTATATTTTCTATTTTTGGTATTCTGGATTTAGTTGTTTCAGTTTCTTCCATTTATCCTCCCTGCAATACAGTATTGACTGCTTCATCTGCTTTCCAATCTCCAATTTGCATTCCAAAACTTCTAACTTCCGAAATCATATTTTCTCTTTCAATTCTGGCAACAAGTAAAGGTTGATGTGGAATTCTCTTCATCTTTTCTTCGAAATCTAAGCTAGATGGTGAGAGCGTAGTTATTGTATATCCTCTACTGATTGTGCTAGTAAAAGCTTCAGAGATTGTGTGATCATCATCAAGAGAACTGAAAAGAATTATTGGAGATCCACTAGGTATATATGGTAGTAAATCTTTTAGAACAATTTCTAATTTTAAATTACCTTCAGGCTTTACACTAGATAACGAGGTTAGAATTTTGAAAAGGTGATGTTCGCCCCGATCTAAATCAACCCTTTGGATAGATTCACCGTATGTCATTAAGGCTACATTATTTCTTTCATCAAGAAGTTGTTTAGCATAGGTTGCAGCAGCCCGACATGACATTTCTAAAGGAGTGTCTCTTCCTCCTCCGACTGCTGAAACTTCTCTAGCATCTAATAATAATATCACGTCCATGACATCTTCTCTCACAGTTTCATTCACCATCATCTTCCCTTTTTTCGCTAGAGCTTTCCAATTTACACTTCTTAGAGAATCTCCAGGTACAAACTCTCTAAGAGAATAGAATTCAGTTCCAGAGCCAATTAAATTCAATGGCATTGCACCAGACAATAGTTTCGGTGCTCTTGATTTTATTACCTGTTCTTCTAAAACTTCAATTTGAGGAAATACTGAAAAACTATGGATTGATTCTTCCAGTTTTTCATTATAAAATAGGTCAAATGCATCTTTGACTCTCATTTTTACAGGTCCAAGATGATAATGTCCACGTAAAGGTAACTTTAGAGAATATTCAAATGATACTTCTTGCCATGGTTTCATGTACAATAAGGTATAGTTTGATCCTTTAGTAATTCGAGCTTGTGGCGGTAACTTATCATAGATTTCTACAAAACCTAATCCGAGTCCCGTATTCTTGATTATAAATTTTACATTTATGCTTCCATCTTCAAAAATATTGTCTGATGAAGTTTCTCTTCGGATTTTTACATTTGGCATCCAGACATCAAGAAAACTAGAGAGAACAACAAATGTTAGCATTACTAATCCTGCACTAATGAACAAGTAGTTCAATCTGATTAAACCAGCTAGAGTTAGGAATATAGCTCCACCTGCGACTGCAACTGCTTTCTTACTCCACATCTAGTCTTCTAGTTGACCTTGGGTTGTTGGTACTTCTACTTCTTCTAGTATTTGTGAAATAATTTCTTCAGTTTTAACACCTTTAATACGTGGTTCAGGTTTTAGTATAATTCGGTGTCTTAGTGTGTATATACTTAGTCTTTTGATATCATCAGGAATTACATAGTCTCTTCCATTTAGAACTGCTAAAGCTCTTGAAAGCTTGAAAAGAGATTGAGCACCTCTAGGAGATGAACCAACCTTAACTCTTGGATCTTCTCGAGTTCGATTGATAATTTCAACGATGTATTCTATAACAGCATCATCCACTTGCACTTTTTCTAGACTTTGTTGCATTTCTCTAAGCTTTTCTGGTGTTGTGATTGCTTTGAGAGTGTGGTCGTCTTTTCCACGTTGCTTTCTTTTAATGAGGATAGCTCTTTCAATTGGCCTTCCAGGATAACCGACAGATAATTTCATCATGAAACGATCTAATTGCGCATCAGGTAAAGGATAAGTACCTTCAGATTCTATTGGGTTCTGTGTCGCTAAAACTACAAAAGGTTCAGGAAGTATGTGTGTATCACCTTCAATAGTTACCTGATGTTCTTGCATAGCTTCTAGAAGCGCAGCTTGGGTTTTTGGAGGTGCCCGATTAATTTCATCAGCTAATAATAAGTTACAAAAGAGTGGACCTTTTCTGAATTGGAATTTTTGATCTTTTTGATTCCAAATATAAATTCCAGTAATATCTGCAGGTAGCAAATCTGGAGTAAACTGAACTCGCTTAAAATTAATCCCTAGAGCTTGAGCAAAAGTATTTGATAACAAAGTTTTTGCCAGACCGGGATTATCTTCAAAGAGAGTATTTCCTCCTGCTAGAATTCCAACGGCACAAAGATCTAGTATTGGGCGTTTACCCATAACGACTTGTTCCGCTTCACCAAGCACTGCATGAATTAAATCATGAGTTTCTTGTAAAGAAGGCTCCATGACATAAGTTTGAACTCCATCACTTTGCTCTTCAGTCTCAGCTATTGCTTCTTCTGGCTTTTCTTCTTCTTTTTTATTACTTCCAAATAGGCTCATTTTTCCCACCCTTTGATTGCTTCCTCAACCTGTTTTAAGGTCATGTTCTTCTCATTATTTATAATGAATCTAATTAATATTGGATCCTTCAAAAGTTCTTCAATTTTTGAAGGTGCCAACATTTCGAATTCTTCTCTTGTGAAACCATTGTCTATTCTAACTTTGTCAATAAATACTTCTTTTATGGTTTCAGGATGCGTATAGTGAGCATGTGGTACTCTAAATCTAGACACACGTCCCTCATATATATTGAATAAATGCCTCCATACTGAAGGATTTTCAACACGCATCATAGCTATCTGCATTAATAGGATAATTGAACCTAACATAATCAACCCTAATGTTTCACTACTACTTACATGTCCTAAGATGCCAAATAATTGTACGTATACTAATGAAATAATATCGGACTGGATATGTCTACTTTCATCAAAAATAATGGTTTCTTTTTCTCCATCAGTTAAGTATTCAAACATTCCTGTTATGAATTCTTTGTTATCAGCTTGTTCATAGTAACGATTTGTAAATATACTAGTATCTGATATTACAATGACTTTCCCTTCACCAATATTAGCCTCAGCTACTACTTCACGTCCATGTGTTTCAGTCCAATTTTCTCCTACATCTTCTGAATTTCGGTGAGTACTTTCACCAGGGCCACCTTGTCCGTTTTGATCTAAATCAACAAATCCTTGCTGTGTAGAATATGCAAGTCCCTCTGCAGTTTTGCCATTTATCTTAAGTGCAGATGGGGAACTCATCATCAACTGCCCTTCAAAGTTCATTCGTTCGATGTTAGCATCAATAATTACAATTGAATTGTTTTGTGGGTGTATAGTTTCATCCCAGTGATTTGCATCATAAAGTCTTGCAGGTTCGCATTTAGGATCTATGTAACCATAACCTGCGAATTCAGCAACCTGCCCTATTATTGTTGCGTCACCTACAGTTTGTTCACATCCTTCTTGAACGGTGTTAGTCCACCACTGTATACCAACATCTTGTTCGCCGTTAAATGCCGAATTTGCATATCCTGAATCTGCAGCTAACACTACTATTCCACCATCCTTAACGAATTGGTAAAGTGCTTTGGAATCATACTCATTATATTCTCTTTCAACTCCTATGATAACTAGGATAGTTTTATTTTTCATAAGAGTTTGTTCAGTTGTATTCTTTTCAACTTCAGAAATTTTACTAATTATAGATGGCCGAGAAACAATAGTTCTAATTTCATGTTTACCATTGCCTTCAATATTTAAGTCGTTTGCAAATTCTGAAATATCATTCCAATCATCATCATAAACTGATAATTGGGAGGGGTTCTTTGCATTGTCTATTATAACTGGATAAACGACCGTCACCATAATTATAACAATAAAGAGAGCGAATAATTTAGAGCCATATTCTTTCATGAACCTTCCTCTCATTTTCTCCTCCTCATTCCAAAGATATTAGTAAATCTAGAAACCTTACCTTCTTTTAAACCAGTATTGAGCTCATGTTCTACTTGGTGAAGATTGTTAATTGCTTCTACACACCATATATTGTAAGAACCATCAATCATTTCCATTCCAAATTCATCTACAACTTTTGGTTTAATACCGCTATATCAGGCAATTTCAAAAAGAGAAGTAAGAAGTTTGACAGTATTTACTGGAATAGGCAATGCTTTACTCATTACATCGGTAAATTCACGAACAGTTTGAGTATTTGTTTTGATAAATCCATATCTGCTAAGAATATTTAGTAATTGATGATATGATTTTATAATAATCTGACGATAGTCTTCATCTTTATTCAATTCTTTTTGCATTTGTTTGATAAGATTTCTAACTTCATATTTGTGTTTCTGAGTCCAATACATGTAGTACACAGTTACTAGTAATGCAGCAGGAATTCCAATGAATAATGGGATATATTTTTTAAAATCAAATGGTGCTATAGGAGTTGGTGTTTTTGTTATACTTATTGATACACTAACTTCAGTAAATTCAGATGCTTGAAGCTTGTCATCAAATTTAACATACCCCCCTTCATAATTTATATCTATTGTAACTGTAGTTCCATTTTTTGGGAAAATAAAGCTGTAAACAGCTTTTCCATTCTCGTCAGTTGTTAGAATTTGGTTTAAATTTTTATTTTCTAATATTATGAGACTATTCGTTTCAGTCAATTGGTACATTGTTATATTAGCATAAAAATTAGAATTAGGTAGTGACGAGCCATCATCTTCATTAAGAGATATTGTAATATTTACAGTGTCACCAGGATAAATTGGTAAATCATTAATTTGCTGTTCAATTTCAAAATCAATATTGGTGATTACTAATATGTTTTCTTCACTACTATGAGCACTGCCAATCAGGTAATCCGATCCTTGGTATTCTAATTTTAAAGTATGATTATTTCTGTATTTATCAGGTATCAAACCACTTGCTATGAATGTAGTCTGATTAGTGTAAGTTATATTCAGAGACTCACTTCCAATAGATGCACTTATATTTCCTTCTAAACGATTACCTAAATCATCAATTAAAATTCCAGTGACAGTTATGGCTCCTCCTCTTACTATCTTTCCATCATACCAATCACCTGTAACTTTTACAGAATCAAAAGAACTGGTTCCATAAACTGTAAAAGTGGCATTTCCTTCTTGACCTAGATACCAAAGAGTTTCGTTAAAAACTACAGTTATATTATCTAATCCAATATCATAATTTGAAACTAGAGTGTAATTTAAGTTAAATATACCTAGCATGTCCGTTTCAACATAATATTCAGCTTGAGCAATATATACTCCAATTGTTACATTATCAACAGGAACTCCATTATTATCAGTAATAAGTCCATTTACGGTTGTATTTTCGCCTCTTAATGCATCACTAGCATCTACAATGATTATAACGGTAGTTTGAGGAATTACAGACAAACTGTTTTTTGCTCTCTCTATGCTATTACTAGCAACGATTGAGATATCAATTTCAAATATGTCTGTTTGCCCCTCATCGACAAAAGTACTATAGCTAAATTGGCCATTTTCATCAGTTTTAATTAATAAGTAGGAATCTCTTTCAATTTCCAAACTTGCATTTGGAATTGGGACTCCTAATTCATCAATTACAGTTCCAAATATGAAATATTCTGAATTTCGTTCTGATTTACATAGCCATTCATCATCAGATGCCACTTCACATTTTGTTTCTTCATCAAATATTAAAGATGGTGAGGCTAGCAGTGATAAATGGAAAATACTTGAATTACCCAATAAGCTTTCTGAACTAAATAGTTGAACTGAAATACTATGTTCTCCAGAGTTTTCAAGTGATAAATCCACAGAAAAAGTATACCTTCCTTGGCTATTTGTTTCGGCAGAACCAACATATTCATCATCAAAATATAAATTAACAGTTTGTTCAGGTATATTTTCGTTATTATGATCGGTCAAATTTCCTTCTAATTTTATTATATTAGTTCTAAGACATTCAACACAAATTTCATTGCTTTGTATCGATTCAATAGTTACACTGCTTTGGCCTTTTATTATAATATTGTAAACAGAGACATCAGAAGGGTGTACATCTCCTATAGAAGGTAAATATGTTGCAGTCAAGATAGTTTCACCCCACGAGGCATTACCTGGAATAGTGAGTTCAAATTCCCAATCTTGATTCCCAGTGATATCTATATTCCCGACTTCATTTCCACCATATTGAATGCTTACAGTACCTACTGGCTGTTCTATTAAGTCACCTAATATACTTCCACCTATACTATATGTATTTCCAAGTTCGAGCACATTTTCATTATCTCCGTCAAAACTTAAATTAATAGAAGCATTAATTACACGAATGTATTTCATAACAAAGTATTCAGTAATATTTTCAGTACCATTATACTTGAAGCCTAATTCAAATATTTGATCTTCAACTTCTGGTAAATTTATTTCAATCGCAAAACTTCCATCCTCATTAGTAACTTCATAGTATTTTTCATCATTAAATGTCAGTTCAACAGTTTGACCCTCTAAATCTAAATCATTTAATTCAATTAATTTGCCTGTAACAATTGTAGAATCTTGGCTTGCTCCTGTTACTGGTATATTAAGGATCATAGAACTATATCCCTTAACTTTTAGGTCTAGTATTGGGCTCCAACCTTCTATAATTCTTCTTGATTCATTTGCGTGTTCTATGAATTGTAGTGGCCTATGTCTTTGAATTATCCAATCACCGGATTTCACGTCAGTTTCTGTTGAACTTGCATTACATTTGATTTCTATAAATCCTTCAGTGTCACTTATTCCTTGACCAATTTTATGTGATGGGCTTCCATAGTCTTCAGTTTCATTTATGTATACTTCTATTAGTAATCCAACATATGGCACCCCCGTGGTACCATTTATCACGTAAAATGACCAAATAAATTCCTGATCTTTATAGACTATTTCAGGAGGTGCCTCTGGTGTTTCAGCCCTTGATGGTGGGCTACCCCAACCGGGAGCATCATCATCAAAATTCCCATAAACTGGATTTTCTTCATCAACATCACCATCGTCCCAATTGTCTTCGTCCGTATTTTCTTCTTTTGGATTAGAAGTATTCCATCCTTGAATATCATAAAATAATTGAGGTGTGTCGTCATCACCAGTAATATTCCAGTAGTAAAATAGTTCATAATAATCATTCAATCCATCTCCATCGGTGTCACTATTCTTCGGGTTTGTACGTGAATTATATGTGTCATTTGAAGGAAGTATTTCTTCCAAGTCATTTACTAAATCATCATCAGAATCTTTCTTTGTAGGGTCTGAGGGATAGTTGTATTGATTATCAATGGTATCTTTGTTTATAGTTAAAGGATATATTTCATCTCCATCAAATAGAGAATCACCATCAGTGTCTGAGTTTAATGGGCTTGTAATGTATCCATAATCATTATTTCCTTGGATTTCATCTAAATTACTTAATCCATCATTATCTAAATCTTCAGAACCATCTAATACACCATCATCGTCGGTATCATTATCAGTTAGACTATATGGATGTCCTTCTGTAGCTCGAACCCATTCCCAAGTATCATTTAATCCATCGCTATCAGAATCAATATTTAGAGGATTACTAGATAAACTGTTAACTTCCAATCCATCACTTAATCCATCATCGTCAGAGTCATAATCCATTGGGTCAGTATCGTGTTCATTGATTTCATCATAATCATTTAATCCATCACCATCTGAATCAGTAATCCGAGGGTCTGTGCATTGATCATTAGTTTCACCAT
>Ga0208411_1002892_pt1 | contig 10113 bp, 4 predicted proteins | sample ETN01SmetaG_4_FD_185793 | JGI IMG/M metagenome (GOLD analysis project Ga0208411, IMG submission 185793) | Marine microbial and viral communities from oxygen minimum zone, Eastern Pacific Ocean - ETNP2014F12-01SV261 (SPAdes) (version 2) | ecosystem: Environmental > Aquatic > Marine > Oceanic ...
AGTGCGGCCAGGGGCGTATTGGAACGGGAACGCTGGGCCGTGCATTCCTCGCGGCGCGGGGCGTCGAATGCCTTCAGCATGGGGTGAAGAAATTGACGCTGCCAATGAACGTAGAGCCCCCGGCGCCATTGTCGCTTGTCGGTGTGATGGGTGTACTTGCGGGTGGGAAAGTTAAGGTGACGGTAGTAACCGGCGGGCTGGTAGGGCTTGACGCTGGGACCGCCAATTTCCCGAACAAGCAAACCGCTGATGGCCAGCGCATTGTCACGAACCGATTCAGCCGGCAGGCGATAGGCCGACTGGAAACTGATGAATCCATCCTCTGGCAGGGAAGCCTGGCGATAGGTGCGGCTAAGAACGATCTCCCTGACCAGCGCCTTTAGTTTCCAGTTTTTTTCAATGAGGCTCACAGACAGATTGTCCAGAAGCTTTGGATGATCTGGAGGCGTCCCTTGGCCACCAAAGTCGGTGAGGTCAGGAGCCAATCCCCGGCCAAAAAGTAAATACCATATTCGGTTGACCAGCACCCGGGCATTGAGCGTGCCGATTCCCTGTTCGGGATTGGTAAGCCAATTGGCCAAATCCAAGCGGGTAAGCCGCTTGCCGGACTTGATTTGGCCGTGAAATTCAGGGACTGCAGGCTCGACGATGGGGCCGGTTTCATCCAGCCAGTTTCCCCTTGGCAGGAGTCGGGTTACGCGGGGCTTGATGGCCCGGGTGATCATGGTTTTGCGCGCGGTTTTCTGGAGGACGACGCGCTTAGATTGGAGGGTTTTGATTTCAGCGGCGATTGCGGGATCCGGTGTCTTTTTCTGCAGGGCCTCCTTGGTCGCGATAATCTTATCCAGTTTGGCGAGCTGCTCCCGTTGATCGCGATCCAATACACTGATTTCAGGTTCACGGCGTGTGGGCAGACTGTTGCTGCCTTTCGTAAGATGCGTGGTGTCGTCGATATCGGCAAAGAAGGCGGCCAGGGAATAGAAATCCTTCATTTCGAATGGATCAAACTTATGCTCGTGACATTGGGCACATCCCATGGTGGTCCCCATCCATACTTCAGACAGATTTCGCACCCGGTCAGCGGCGTACATGGCAATGTATTCCTTGGGTTGAACCCCGCCTTCGTGGGAGGTCTGGAGCAGACGATTGTATCCGGTGGCAATAATCTGATCGGTGGTGGCCTTGGGGAGTAAATCCCCGGCCAACTGCTCACGGGTGAACTGATCGAAAGGGAGGTCGTCATTGAAGGCGTCGATCACCCAGTCCCGGTAGGGCGATATGCTATGGTCCTGATCCCCGTGATACCCGACGGTGTCGGCGAAGCGCACCAAATCAAGCCAGTACGAAGCCATTCGCTCTCCGTAGTGTTCGGAGGCAAGAAGACGATCCACCAGAGCCTCGTAGGCTTTGGGAGTCGGGGTTTTGCTAAAGACATCAACAACCCCTGGCTCAGGAGGTAGACCAGCCAGATCAAAATATAGACGCCGAACAAGGGTAATGGAATCCGCATCCGGAGCAGGTTTTTGACCGCTCTGTTCCATGTGCCTCAAGGCAAAGTGATCAATCCAGTTGGCCGGCCACCTGGTCTTTTTTACGGTGGGTAACTCGTGCTTTCTGGGTGGCACATAAGCCCAGTGCTCAGACCACGAGGCTCCCTCGGCGATCCATCGCCTCAGTAGCTCCTTTTCTTTTGTCGTCAGTGACTTTCCTGAGTCGACAGGCGGCATCAGTTCCTCCTCATCATCGGTGGTGATGTGGTAGATCAGTTCGCTTTCCTTGGGATTACCGGGAACAACGGCGCTCTTTTTTGGATCCTTGGCAGACTCCTCCAGATCCAGTCGCAGCTTGCCCTTGCGGTTTTTCTTGTCGGGACCATGGCAAGCAAAGCACTTGTCTGAAAGAATGGGACGTATCTCACGGTTGAAATCCAATGGAATCTCTGCAGCCAAGGCAACCGTAACAGGAAGCATTAATGAGAGTAGCAATCGGTATTTCCTATTCATACAAATATTCCTTTAACTCAAGGCTGACGCAGGGAGAACCTCATCCCATTCAACAATCGAACAAAGTATCACACGCATTATTGCGTATCCATTATGCCAGGATGTCCTTCAATACCTTGCCGTGGAAATTGGTGAGCCGGAAGTCCGCGCCCTGAAAACGGTAGGTGAGCCGGGTGTGGTCAATGCCCATCAGGTGCAGGATGGTGGCGTGCAGGTCATTGACATCAATTACGTTTTCCACGGCGTTGTAGCCAAATTCGTCGGTGGCCCCGTAACTGGTACCGCCCTTGATGCCGCCACCGGCAAACCAGATGCTAAAGCCCTTGATATGATGATCGCGCCCGCTGCCCTGAGCCATGGGGGTCCGGCCAAATTCGCCACCCCAGAGAATTAAAGTGTCCTCAAAAAGGCCGGCGCGCTTGAGATCCTTGATCAGCGCCGCACAACCGCGGTCCACAAATTTGGAAGTGGTTTGCATACCGCCCTTGATATTGCCGTGATGATCCCAACCCCGGTGATAAAGCTGAATGAAACGCACGCCGCGCTCGGCCAGTCGCCGCGCCAATAAACAGTTGCTGGCAAAGGAGCCATCGCCCGGCTTGGCGCCGTACATCTCCAGCACTTCCTTGGGCTCCTTGGAAATATCCACCAGCTCCGGCACGCTGGACTGCATGCGAAAGGCCATCTCGTATTGCGCGATGCGCGTGGCGATTTCCGGGTCGCGCACCGCGGCGCCCTGCAACTGGTTGATTGACTGCACCGCATCCACCACGTCGCGCTGGCGGTTGGCATCCACGCCTCCGGGACGGTTCACGTACAACACCGGGTCGCCCTTGGAGCGCAACTGCACCCCCTGAAAACGGCTAGGCAAAAAGCCTGCGTGCCATTGACGCGCGGCGATCGGCTGATCCTGGCCGCCTCCGGCCGAAATTAGCACCACATAGCCCGGTAAATTTTCTGTCTCCGCGCCCAGTCCATAGAGAGACCACGAGCCCATGCTCGGGCGGCCGGCAATGGTGGTGCCTGTATTCATCAGGGTATGGGCCGGGTCATGGTTGATGGCACTGGTGGTCATCGACCGGACAATGGCAATGTCATCGGCCACGCTGCCGATCTCCGGGAAGAGCCCGCAGATGTGCTGACCCGACTTGCCAAATTTCTTGAAGTCATGCTGTGGGCCGAGGCACTTGAGCTGGTTGCGTTTACCTTGCAACTGGGCAATGGGCTGGCCTTCAGTAACCGACTTGGGCATTGGCTTGCCGTTCAATTCCCTGAGCTTGGGCTTGTAGTCGAAGGTCTCCAGATGCGACGCGCCCCCGGCCATGCACAGGTGAATCACCCGCTTTACCTTGGGCTTGTGATGCAGCTTCTTGAGCACGCCATTCCACTTGTCGACCTGGGGGCGCTCGGCCTGCATCAGGGCCGGGTTCAGCAGTGAGGCCAGGCCCATGCTTCCAATCCCTGCGCGGCCCAGGAACGCGCGGCGGCTGACGTCGGTGTCAAATAGGTTGATGTTGTTCATATTAATTGCGGGTAATGGTTTCGTGAAGATTGAGCACAACGCGGGCGATGGACGTCCACGCAGCAAGTTCGGCCTTGTCCTGCTTGGGGTTGGCGGGTTTGGAGCCAATTTTTAGTAGAGCGTCAGCCGCGGCGGGGTCGCCCTGATATTGCTTGAGGTGCTTGGCGGCAATTTTGGTGAGTAGTTCCAATTCATTTGGCTGCGGGTTGCGGTGCAGTGCCTGCTGGTAGGCGTAGGTGATGCGGCTCTTCGCATCTTTACCACCCTCAGTAACCATGCGCTCTGCCAAGATGCGGGCAGCCTCGACATAGGTGGGGTCATTCAAAAGCACCAATGCCTGCTGCGGGGTGTTGGATCGGACCCGCTTGACGGTGCAGCGTTCACGACTGGGGGCGTCGAACGCCGCCAAGCTCGGGTGCAGGAAGGTGCGACACCAGTAGGTGTAAAGACCGCGCCGATAAAGGCCTTCACCAGCCGAGGCGCCCCATTTACGCTTGGGGAAATTCAAGTGCGCCCAGTAACCTGTCGGCTGATAAGGCTTCACGCTCCCTCCTCCAACCTTGGAGACGAGCAACCCGCTGATAGCCAGGGTATTGTCGCGTACCATTTCCGCCTCCATCCGCCAACGGCCCTGACGGGCGAGCCATTGGTTGTAGGGATCAGACTCCATCGTCGCGGCCTCCGTGACCGAAGCCTGACGGTAGGCGCCGCTGGTCGCCATCAACCGGATCATGTGTTTGATATCCCAACCACTCTCCATGAATTCAATGGCCAGCCAGTCGAGCAGTTCCGGATGGCTTGGCACGGTGCCCTGCGAGCCAAAGTCATCCAGCGTGGTCACCAGACCATCACCAAAGAGGAGCTTCCAGAACCGGTTCACCATCACGCGCGCGGGGAGCGGATTTTTTGTGTTAACGATCCAGTCGGCAAGATCCAGACGGTTGACCCGGCGATCCTTGATGTCGGTGAGCTTCAGGTAATCGGGCACTGCCGGTTTCATTTCAGGTCCGGAATCATCAAGCCAGTTGCCCCGCGGCAGAATCCGCACCATGCGCGGCTTGGTCATGCTCACTGAAATCAGCGATTTGGGAAAAGCCTTTTGCTTGCGGTCAACCTGTCCTTTCACTTCGGCCAACACCTTGCGCGCCTTGGCCAGCTCAGGAGCAATGGAGCGGTAATGCGCGGCTAACGCGTTTTTCTGATTGGCGTTTCGCTTGGCGGGTGCGATGGCAAGGATGTCGCCGATATTTTTTGGCGGGGCAGAGGTGTTTGCCGTGATTTTGCCTCCATGGCTGGTGGCTGAAATTTGGAAACGCCCCAGTGTGTGTTTGGTGCCGTGATCCTGTTTTAAGACAAAGGTGATTTCCTTTTGTCCCTTGAGCACTTCCTTGGACTCGAAGATGAGGCGGTTATTCCTGCCAACCTGCGGCAGGATCGCCCAGCCGAACTCCGAACCCTTCGCGTCCCCATCAATGGCGCTCAGGGCGTTCCATTTCTTGTAGGGATTCTTGTCGCCGGCATGCGTTTGTTCGAATGAGGCGGTTGCATTCTGTAGCGGAATAGCTTTTCCGTCAGCCTTAAGAATGACCTCAGTGATCACAAAGTTGCCATTACCTGCGCGCCCTGGCCCCTTCTTGGGCAGGGATTTATCGGGCAAGACCTCAATACGAAACGCTCTCGCTCCCTCGGGCACATTCTTAAGGGTCAGTGTGTAGGTATCCTTGTCGGGAGTCTTGCCTGCAGCCAGAACCGAGTGATCCTTCTGGATTTTCAGTTCGGTGCCGTTTTTCGCCTCAACCTTGGCCGGCTGCAGAACCCTCCAGTTGACCTGAACCTTTTCCCACTTGGCCAGGGCTGCATCCAGTTGTGGTGTCTGGGTATTGAGAACTTTCTCGATGCCCTGTTGCCTTTTCATGAGCGCCTTGAGTTCATCCTTCTGACTTTTGCTCGGTACAGAGGTGTAGGACTGGGCGCCCACCGGCGTCTCCTGCAAGTCGGCAAAGAAGGCGCCAAAGCTGTAAAAATCCTTCATCGAGAAGGGATCAAACTTGTGGTTGTGGCATTCACTGCAACCCAGCGAGGCCGCCATCCACACACTGGCCGCATTGCGCACCCGATCGGCCAAATACTTGGCCGTATACTCCTTGGGCTGCGAACCACCCTCGCGCGTGTTCATGTTTAAGCGATTGTAGCCCGATGCAATGAGTTGGTCGGTGGTGCGATCCTTCATGAGGTCTCCGGCCAGTTGTTCGCGGGTGAACTGGTCGAAAGGCAGGTTTTTATTAAAGGCATTGATCACGTAATCGCGATAGAGTGGCTTGGCTTCATCGTTGTCGGAGTGATAGCCGATGGTGTCGGCAAAACGCACCATATCCAGCCAGTAAACCGCCATGCGCTCGCCGTAATGTTTGCTGGAAAGCAGACGATCCACGAGTTTCTCATAAGCATCGGGTGACTTGTCTTTGGAAAACGCCTGCACTTCGGCCCAGGAGGGCGGCAAACCGGTAAGGTCAAGACTGAGCCGACGAATCAGCGTGCGGCGGTCGGCCTCACCTGCGGGCTTGAGTCCTTTCGTCTTCAGGGTCGACAAAATGAACCGGTCGATGTCATTGCGCACAAAGTCTTTTGCGCTGACCTTGGGGGTATCCACTTTCTTCGGAGGCACATAGGCCCAGTGCTCGGCGAATGCACCGCCCTGTTTGATCCATTTCTTGAGCATCGCAATCTTATGCTTTGAGAGCGGCTTGTTGGTCTTGGCCGGTGGCATGAGCTCATCGGCGTCATCAGTCTCAATGTGATAGACCAGCGCGCTTTCCAACAGGTCGCCCGGCACAATCGCCCGTTCACCGGACTTGAGTTCCTTATAGGCTGCCTTGGCTGAATTAAGCTGCAGTCCTGCCTCCACCTTGTTGATGTCGGGTCCGTGGCAGGCATAACAGTGATTGGAAAGAATCGGCCTGATATCGCGATTGTAGTCAATCTTGTCAGGCAACGCGTCAGCCCCCAGAACAGTCATAACCGGAAAGAAAAACGACAGAATGAACCAACCTAAATTTTTCATGCAGATATCGTGTTGAACGCGTGAAGAATAGACGCAAATTCCGACCGCCTCAATTCAATATTCCGAAGCAATCATGTCGATTTACCTCGACGAACAAAATCTAGTGTAAAGACCCCGAAATCACCCTGTATTTGCGAATGCTCGTTCGCCAGTCGTTCTACTTGTCACCCTCGGCCATCAGCTGGGGATCTTTTCTTAGTTTGAGCAAAGAAGATATTTCACTTACCGACCTTGCGCGTCTTTTAAGGCGTCTGCCAGCTCAGTTGTCAGTCGTTGGGTGAGTTGTCCTTCAATAACGGTAAATCCTTGGGGATGAGAAGCGAACAAGGTGTCCTGCCGTAACAAGACGCTTTCCTGTTTCTGAAGCCAAGGTAGACAGACACTCCCGAGGAAAATGACCGCACAGGCATAGACCGGCATCAGTGACCGCGCCAATGTTCCGTAATAGAGGCCGTGAGTGCGGCGGGCTTTCCACCCCTTGATGAAGATCGCCACGCAGGCCCCACAAAACATCAGGCAGATTCCAATACCGAAAAACACCAAAAAAGTCTCAAAGGCTTCCTGATGGCCAAACAATTGTCTTGTCCCCGCGCAGAAGAGCCAGGCAACGCCAAGCCCCCACCAGAAGAGTTTTCTCCAGCTCGGGTTAGCCGGTTTTGGCGTGGGGAGGTCAAGTGTCTGGCAGCGTTTTCGAATGTAGGCAGCCGCAAGCTCGGCTGATGTAGCCAGATAGGTCACCGTCAACAAAGCGAGTTCGAGAAAAACACGAAAGTCCCGAAACGAATTCTCATAACTACTTAACCCCGACCAGCGCGTGTAGGCAAAATATAGAAACATGGGCATAAGAATACCGAGGCCAAGGATGCCCAAGGCAACCCTCCACGGAGGCAGTAAAAGCAAGGGGGCGCTGCGGCCATTGCCAGCCTTTTGGCAAATCTTGCACAGGATCCAACCGCCGATCATCAAACCCACTAAGATCAACAGGACATGACTCAGATAAAATTGCTCGAAAGTGACGCGTTCAACCTGACGCCCGGGCCGCAGCATCTCCTCAGTGATGGGTTCACCAAGTGAGGGCAACATCATACTTGCCAGGATACCGCCCTTCTGACGTAACAAACGGTCCAGGTTGTCTTTAGCTTCTTGGGATTTTTGGGCAGCTTTCCAACGCTCCACTGGCTCACCCAGTTTCTTTGCGAGCAGGCGTGTTTGCGTGGCAGCATCCGGAAGACCCTTCGTCTCGTAAACCTCGACCGTTTTCTCCCCAGCATTCGAGATAATGGCGTTCAATACCAACACATCGATCAAAGACCAGGCATCCGGAACCGCTTTTTGCACGAACCCCTGCCAGGCATCCAAAAGCTGCCTGGCTTCGGCTTCGGTAAGGTCATTACTTTCCACGTAATGAGGAACCGCCTTGAATAAACCCCTAATGGGCCCGAGTTCCGGCAGTACGATGCCAGCGAGGTAAGCCAGCTTGGCGACACGATCTTCCAAGCGGCGGGTTTCAGGAAACAAACCCAGCCGTTGATTCAAAATCTCATCGAGATACCGGCGATAGTGGGGTTTATCTGCCGCCTTGTTCAACTCGGTGACCGCAGCAGCCAACAAGGCCTTGTCCTTAATGATCCATTTGCCTTCCTTGTCGTTCTTGTCAGCTTCATCGCGTTTCCATTCGGCTCCCCGCTTGAAAAGCACCGCTGCCAACACGTAGTTGTAAAGGGCGTTGTCTGAATCTAGGTCCTCGCCGCGGCGGATTTCCTTTTCCAGGTCGGCAAATGAAATTTCCGATTCTTTCTTTTGGTAATCGCCCAGGAGGAGTCGCAAATAGTTGGCATAATAGGCCTTGTTATCAGGGTATTTTTCCCAGATGGCCCGTTCTTGGGATGAAGGGGTCGGACGCGTTCGGTCCCCGTACAACAGGAACTGTTTTTCCCAGGGAATGGAGGATACGGGCTTTATGAAATAACCGTCATCTTCATCCTCCCCTCCCTCCTCCGCCCCCAAATAATCTATCATCCGGACCAAGTCCAAGCGCTCTGCATAAGTCACCCCCATCCATAAGGCCACCAGAAGACTCAGCGGCACTAGGATTCGCCCCAAAAACATGCGCAACGCAGCCCGCGTTTTCATGCGGCCCTGATTGGAATCGGCCAACTGCTCGGCAACCTGCGTCGGTTCACCAAAAACCTTCAAAGCCAACGCATCACTTTCCTCCTCGGTTTTGCCCTCCTCCAGGAAGACCGCCTTCGAGTCCTCGAAGTGGGTGCTCAGTTCATGGGACACATCTTGACGAAGCTCCTCGTCAGCCTTCAACACCGAGGTCATTTCCTCGATGAGTTTCTGCTCTGGACGGGGATCGGATTGCATGCTCAGGCGCCTTTTGGGGCCAAAAGAATGGACTGTACCGCCGAGGCGAATGAGGCCCATTCCTCCACTTTCTCCTTCATCACTGCTTTTCCCTTCCGAGTGATATGATAGTATTTTCTCTTGCGTCCATTGTCCTGCTGGACCCATTCACTCTGGATGAGCCCGGCGCCTTCCAAGCGGTGCAGGCAGGGATAAAGCGTGCCTTCCTTCCAGGCGAACTTGCCGTCGGTTCGTTCGTTGACCAGTTTGATGATCTCGTAGCCATACATGGCCCGCTCAGCCACCAGCTTGAGAATCACCGGCTCAGCCACACTGCGTATCAGGTTTGGATCGTATTCCATGGTTCTTTCCTGCGTTAAGGCTTATACCTCGTCACGCGAGGTAATATACCTAGACAGACGATGCATGCAAGCGGTATTTTTGAAAACCGCCTGACATATGTTCAGGAATCCAAACAGTACGAATCCCACACCTCCTTTGGCAGAGATGGCGTGGCTCCAGGTTGACTGGCGACGTAGGCGCCATGAAGATTAGCAAGATTCAAAGTCGCCTGCCAATCACGACCCAAGAGGCGCGCAGTGAGGAGCGCGGCTGTGCAGGCGTCGCCCGCCCCCACACTATCGGCGTTTTCGGCCAAAGAGAAACTGGCGGGCTCCCCTTCCAGCCAGCCATCAACCGTACAGGCGGCCGTACCGCGTTGGCCACGAGTGAAAATTACCGCGTCCAAATCGTAATTCGACCGAAGCGCTTCAGCGCGGAAACGTGCATCACCCTCGGGCAGGCCGAGTAACTGTGCGACAGTGTCGATCTCCTCGTCATTAAGCTTTACCAGATCAGCCACATGGCAGCCCTCAGCAAGAATCTCCTGCGTAAAGAGATTCATGCGCAGGTTTACATCAAAAATCTTCAGCGCATCCTTGGCCTCGGCCAGAAATGCCTGCGTGGATTTATGCGCCACCGGGTGTCGCTGGCTCATGCTGCCAAAACTCACCGCATTACATGTGTGAGCCAACTGATTCTCATGGCCGCCAAACTCCAGATGATCCCAGGCGGTATCAACCACAATCTCATAGCTGGGGGCATTCCTTTCAAAACTCACGAGCACCTGGCCGGTTGGCTTGTGGATATCGACCTGTATAAACTCCAAAGGTAGATCG
>Ga0208411_1002893_pt1 | contig 10113 bp, 9 predicted proteins | sample ETN01SmetaG_4_FD_185793 | JGI IMG/M metagenome (GOLD analysis project Ga0208411, IMG submission 185793) | Marine microbial and viral communities from oxygen minimum zone, Eastern Pacific Ocean - ETNP2014F12-01SV261 (SPAdes) (version 2) | ecosystem: Environmental > Aquatic > Marine > Oceanic ...
TTCGACTTCAGAGACGACCTGGGCCTCGAGCCCGGAACAGTGGAACTCCGCATGGGAACCGACTTCAGCGAGTTCCTCACCGAGCCACGTACCTTCGAGGCCACCGACGCCGTCGCACGCGACTACCTGCCCGGCGTGCTCATAGAACAGGCAGCCAAACCGGCACCCCGCCGTGCCCTCCAGGACGAGGAGTCGACGACCACGACCACGACGACCCTCGCCCCCGAGGAGTCGACAACCACAACGACCCTTCCACCCGAGGAGACCTCTACCACGCTGGCTCCCGACGAGGAGACGACAACAACGACCCTCCAGCCCGAGGAGACCACCACCACGCTGGAGCCAGCTGAGGTTCCGACCACCACGATTCTCGCCGACGACAGCACCACCACCGTCGCCCCCGGAGGGGAGACCACCGAGGACCTGGAGCCAGAACCCGACCCCGACGCCTACAACCTCTCGCCAATCCTCGACGCCCGTCCGCCCGACGGGGTGAAGTGCTGACCCGTAGGCTATGAGCGACCCCGTGAACCGCCCAGTGCACGTCGCATTCCTGGTCGAGCAGTGCTGGCACACGGTCCCCGGCGGAACCGCTGTTGCCTCAGTCGGCCTGGCAGCAGCCCTGGCCGACCTGTCGGACGTAACAGTCATCGGCATTGCAGCCAGGCACCCACGCCCACCGGCCGACGGCCCCGTGCCACCGGTTCCCGTCGTCCACTCCCGGCTGCCACGCCTCGCCCTCTACGAGGCATGGCACCGCACCGGCAGACCCCGGGTGGAGAACATGGGTACCGACCCCGGCTTCTCCCTTGTGCACGCCTCCGGAGGTGCCGTGCCCGCAACCCGCCTGCCGCTCGTTGCAACCATCCACGACCTGGGGTGGCGTCACGAACCCGGGCACTCCACCAAGCGGGGCCGGCGCCTCTTTGAGGCCTGGCTGGACGACGCACGCCGAGCCGCCCACGTGATCTGTCCGTCACAGGCCACCCGCTCCGACCTGCTGGCTGCCGGCTTCGAGCCCGATCGGGTCAGCGTCATCCCCCTCGGGGCCGATCCCGTCGCCGTCGACCCGGGCGCCGCCGCCGCCCTGCGCAGCCACTACGGCCTCGACGGCCCCTTCGTGTTGTGGGTGGGAACCACCGAACCCCGCAAGAACCTCGTCAGACTGGTCTCCGCCATGAAACAGATCCCAGACATTCCCCTTGTGCTGGTGGGCCCCGCCGGCTGGAAGGAGGATGCCGCCCGCGTCACCGCGCCGCTGGGGGAGCGCGCCCGCATAGTCGGCCGCGTCGACGAGGCCACAAAGCACGCCTGGTATGCGGCAGCCGACGTGTTCGCAATGCCCAGCCTGCTCGAGGGCTTCGGCCTGCCGGTGCTCGAGGCCATGGGCCACGCCACCCCGGTCGTCACCTCGGCCGGAACCGCCACCGAAGAGGTGGTCGGCGACGCCGGCGACACCGTCGACCCGACCGACGCCGATGCCATAGCAGGCGCCATCTCGGGGCTGTTGGCCGACCCCGACGAGGCCACCCGCCTGGGCGAGGCCGGCAGGGAGCGTGCTGTCACAATGACCTGGGCGGCGGCAGCCACAGCCACGGCCGACGTCTACCGCAGGGTTCTGGCCAAATGACCGCTCCCGCCCGCATCGCCCTAAACCTCCTGCACCTGGTGCCCGGAGGCGTGGGCGGCACCGAGGAGTACGTGGTTCGCACCCTGTCGGCCTTCGCCCGCCACGGGCCCACCGACCTCGAACCCGTGCTGTTCGTGCTCTCCGGCATGCCCGAGGCACACCCTGAACTGTGCGAGACGTTTGAGACCGTGGTCTGTCCGATAGACGGCACCAACCGGCCCCTGCGCATTGCAGCAGAGTCCACCTGGCTGGCAAACCGCACCCAGGGCTTTGCAGCCGTCCACCACCTGGGAGGCCGACGCCCCGCCATCACCACCAGGCCCACTGTTGTCACCGTGCACGACCTGCAACCCCTCGACCACCCCGACTGGCTCAGCCCGGCCAAACGGGCCTTCCTCGGCTGGTCCCTGCCGCGCAGCCTCCGTACGGCAGACGTCGTCGTGGTGCTGTCCGAGATGGTCAGCCGACAGGTTGTCAACCAGTTCGGCGTGGACCCCGGGCGTGTCGTCGTTGTCCCGTGTGGAACCGACAAGCGGGCCGAGTCGCCGGCCCGACCCGGCCGGGCACCCGTGGTCATCTACCCGGCGGTCACACACCCCCACAAGAACCACTCAACGCTCATCGAGGCCTTCGCACGTGTGGCCGACCGCCACCCCGACGCCAGCCTCGTCTTCACAGGTGCCCCCGGCTCAGCCGACGCCGAGGTGCGCGCCGCGGCCCAGGCCAGCGGTATCGGCCCCCGTATCACCTTCACCGGCCGCATTCCCGCCACCGATCTGGCCTCGCTCATGGCCGGAGCCACCGTCATGGCCTACCCGTCGCGCTACGAGGGATTCGGCATCCCCGTGCTCGAGGCCATGGCCGCCGGCGTGCCAGCCGTGGTGGCTGCCGGAACCGCCGCAGCCGACCTGGCCACCAGCGCCGGCGTGGTCCTCGAACCAGATGACGTGGCCGGCTGGGCCGAAGAGATCGACCTGCTCATCGCCGACCCCGGCTACCGCAGCCAGGTGGCCCGGTCGGGCCTGGTACGTGCCTCCAACTACACCTGGGAGGCCTCGGCACGGCAGCTGGAGAGGGCCTGGCGCCTGGCGCTGGAGGTACCCGCCTCCGGCCCCGACGCAGCCGACGCAGCCTGAACACAGTGCGCTTCCTCGTAGTCACCCCCCACTTCCAGCCCGACACAGCCCCAACCGGCGACGTGGTCGCCATGGTGGTTGAGGCTCTCAGCCAGATGGGCCACGAGACCCACGTGGTCACCTCGCTGCCCTGGTACGAGCACCACGCCGTGGCCGACGGATGGCAGGGCAGCCCCTGGCGCACCGGCCGCCACGAACACGGCACGATCACCCGCCTCCACCCCTTCCCGACCGACAAGACCAGCCTCACGGCCAGGTCGCTCGGATATCTGGGCTTCAGCGCAATGGCCGCCGGGGCCGCCGTCGCCGCCAGGGGGCCCTTTGACGCCGTGCTGACGCTGTCGCCGCCGCTCACCCTCGCAGTCGCCGGATGGCTGGCCGCCGAACGGCACCGCTGCCCGCTCATCGTCGACATCCAGGACGTGTTCCCCGACGTGGCAATCCAGGTGGGTGCCATCACCTCGCCGCTGCTCATCGACCTGTTCCGCCACCTGGAGCGCTTCTGCTACGGCCGGGCCGCCGCCGTACGGGTGCTCTCGAACGACCTGGCCGACAACGTGGGCGCAAAGGTCGCACGCATGAGGCGGCCACCCCGTGTCGAGGTCATCCCCAACCCCGTCGACACCGCTGCCGTCACACCCGCGTCCCGCGACACCCCCTACCGGAGCGAACTGGGCCTCGGCGACGCCACCGTGTTCATGTACGCAGGCAACCTCGGGCACTCACAGTCGCTCGACCTCGTTGTCGAAGTGGCCCGCCGCCACGCCGACCGCAGCGACATCGCCTACCTGGTCAACGGCGGCGGGGTCATGGCCGACCACATGGCCCGCGCCGCAGCCGACCTGCCAAACCTGACCGTCGTCGGCTACCAACCCGCCGAACGGGTACCCGAGGTACTGGCCACCGCCGACGTGCACCTCGTGCTGCTCAAGACCGGCCTGGGCGCCTCCAGCGTTCCCTCCAAGGCCTTCTCGGCCCTCGCTGCAGGCCGCCCGCTGATCGCCGCCATCGACCCCGGCACAGAAGTGGCCAAAGTGGTCACCGAGGCCGGAGCAGGGCTGGCCGTGCTACCCGACGACCCGGACGCCTTCGTGGCGGCCGTGGAACAACTCGCTGACGACCCCGGCACACGTCTCTCAATGGGGGAGTCAGGCCGGTCCTGGATCAGCCAGCGGCGCTCGCCGGCAGTAGTGGCCGGGGCCTTCGCAGCCCTCGCAGAGGACCTGGGAGCCCGGTAGCCCGGCCTGCCCCACAGGACCCATCCGGCCCGCATGATCTCCCCCAGCCACCGGTAGCGTGTTGGCCCTATGGCACGAGGAGATTCACGCAGCAAGGTCGCGCGCGCAGCCAAGGCCGGTTCGTCCGGCGGCAGCGGCGAGCCCCGCAGGTACGGCTTCCCAGCCGCTGTCACCATCGTCGTGGTGCTCGGTGTCCTCCTCGTGGGCTGGGCCCGCGAGAACCGCGAGGCCACATCGGCACCCCGCGTCGGAGACCACTGGCACTCCGCCTACGACATCTACGTCTGCAATGCCCCCAATGCCGGAACCTGGCGCTCCAAGGTTCTCAACGAGAACGACCCCAACGGCATCCACACCCACGGCGACGGTCTCATCCACGTCCACCCCTTCAACTCCCTGGCATCGGGCGATGACGCCGTCATGGGCGAGTTCTTCTCGTCCTTCGGGGCCATCGACGACACCTCCATCACCCTCGACACCGGTGAGACCATCACCGAGGGCTTCGACTGCGGCGGCCAGCCGGCAGTCCTCAAGGTGGCCCGCTACGACGCCCAGGACCGCGACCGCGACCCCGAGGTCTTCACCGAGGGCCTCGCCGACATCAGGTTCATGAAGAACCTCGAGGCCTTCACCATCGCCTTCCTGCCGGCTGACGAGACACCGCCGCCACCACGGCCCGAACGCTTCACCTTCCTCGAGTCAGTCGACCCGAGGGCCATCGAATCCGAGGCTCCCTTTGTCGACGCACCGGCTGAGGTCGACCACACCGAAGAGGCACCAACCACCTCGACGGACGGCTAGGGCCCTTCCCCAGAGAGGTCTCGCCGTGAGGGCAGTCGTGCTGGTCGGTGGACACGGCACCCGCCTCCGGCCGCTCACCAACGACGTTCCCAAGGCCATGCTCCCCATCGGGGGCGTGCCCATGATCGAACGCATGGTGGGCCACCTGTCCTCTCACGGCATCACCGAGGTGGTGCTCTCCATGGGATTCCTGCCGGACGCCTTCGTCGAGGGATACCCCGACGGCACCTGCGCCGGAACGCCGCTGCACTACGCCGTCGAACCCGAACCCCTCGACACCGCGGGCGCCATCGCCTTCGCAGCCGCCCACGCCGGAATCGACGAGACGTTCCTCGTGCAAAACGGCGACATCCTGACCGACCTGGACATAGGCGTGCTCATTTCCGTCCACCAGGAAACGGGGGCCGAGGGCACAATCGCCCTCACCTCGGTCGACGACCCTTCCCGCTACGGGGTCGTCCCCACCGACGTGTCCGGTCGGGTCATGGGGTTCGTGGAAAAGCCCGCCCCCGGCGAGGCCCCGACCCACAACGTCAACGCAGGCACCTACGTGCTGGAACCATCGGTGCTTGGCCGCATCCCGACTGGTCAGCGGGTGTCGGTGGAACGCCGGGTGTTTCCCGAAATGGCTGCCGAGGGAACCCTCTACGCCGTGGCCTCCGACGCCACCTGGGTCGACACCGGAACACCCGTGACCTACCTGAGAGCCAACCTGGACACCCTGGCCGACCCCTCCGGTTCGGTCGTCGACGGGAGCGCCCGGGTAAAAGCCAGCGCCACCGTTGAACGCTCCGTCGTGCTGGCGGGTGCTTCGATAGGGGAGAATGCGGTCGTGCAGGATTCAATCATCGGCCCCGGAGCCACCGTCGGAGCATCGGCCCGCGTGGTCGGCCACTCGGTGCTCGGCACAGCGGCCGTCGTGGCCGAGGGCGAGCACCTGACCGACCAGCGTCGCCCCGAGGTGGCCTGACATGTCGGTGCTCGTCACCGGGGGCGCAGGCTTCATCGGTTCAGCCCTCGTGGACCTGCTCGTCGCCGGGGGCCACGAGGTGGTCGTGGTCGATGATCTCTCAACCGGCAGCGAGGCCAACCTGGCCGGTGCCATGGTCACGGGGCTGGTCCGCCTCGAGGTCTGCGACATCCGCCGGCCCGAGGTCTCAGACCTGATCGCCGAGGCGTCACCAGAGGTGGTCATGCACCTCGCCGCCCAGGCCGACGTGCAGGCCTCGATCGATGACCCGGTGAACGACGCCGAGGTGAACGTGATCGGAACCATCAGGGTTCTGGACGGCGCCCGAAGAGCCGGCACCCGCAAGGTCGTGCTGGCCACCAGCGGTGGAACCCTCTACGGAGACCCCGACCCGTCGCGCCTGCCCTACACAGAGGCTGAACCCCACGCCCCCATGTCGCCATACGGCCTCTCCAAGAAGGCGGCAGGCGACTACCTGGCCGCATACGGGCCACTGCACGGCATCGCCCACACGACCCTCGCCCTCGCCAACGTCTACGGCCCCCGCCAGGATCCCCACGGCGAAGCCGGCGTGGTCGCAATCTTCGCCCGTAGCCTCCTGGCGGGAGCGCCCTGCATCGTGTACGGCGACGGACAACAGACCCGTGACTTCGTCCACGTGGCCGACGTGGCCCGGGCATTCGTGGCTGCCATGGACAGCGGCGACGGCCAACTGCTCAACATCGGTACCGGTGTCGAGACGTCGGTCAACGGGCTCTACTCGGCGATGGCTGAGGCCGCTGGCGGTCCCGCCGAACCGCAGCGTGCCCCGGAACGACCGGGCGAGGTCAAGCGCTCGGCGCTGGATGCCTCCGCAGCAGCTGGGTCGCTCAGGTGGGAGCCCTCACTGGGCCTTACCGACGGTGTTGTCGACACCCTGGGTTGGTTCGGCTGGCGCTGAGGCGATCGCCTAGCCTCGGTTCCATGAGAGGTCCGAGGCTCGGGGCGGTGCTAGCCCTGCTGCTGTTGCTGGCGGTCGCTTGCGCTTCGACCCAGGTGGCTGAACCGGCCACCACGACGGCCGCTCCTGCAACGACGGCTGCTCCTGTAACGACTGCAGTTCCGGCGACCACGGCTACGCCAACCACGACCACCACGGCTGTGCCTGTAACGACTGCAGTTCCGGCGACCACGGCCGCGCCGACCACGACCACCACGGCCGCCCCCTTCGACAACGGCCCCTACCTGTCTGCCATCGACGACTATGTGGCCACCAACTCCGGCTGGAACGCGGCACCCGCCATAGGCACATGCATGGTCGCCAATGCCAGCCGCCTGCCCGAACCGGCAAGGAACCTGGTGGCCTCTTACGGCCTCATGAACTCGCTGGGGCACATGGGATCGCTCGGATCGTCGGCCTCAACCTTCTTCTCGATCTGGAACGGCTGCATCGCCGAGGGCGAGCAGGCGACGCCGAGTGCCTCCACCGGCGGTTCGTCGTTTTTCAACTCCTGCCAGGGCTCGCTGACCACTTTGCCAATTGAGCGGTCCAAGATCATGGGAGTCGTTCCCCTCGGTCACCTGGCACCACCCAGCCACACTCAGTCCACCGATCACGTCTACTTTCTTCTGCCCGGCTACGACACCCAGAACGCCCCCAGTGTCGACGTCTTCTCGCCGGCAGACGGCAGCGTCGTAAGTGTCACCAGCTCCACCAGTGAAAACACCGGGTCAGCCCACCTCGACTGGCAGGTGGAGATCAGCATCTGCGCCAACGGGACAATCAGGTTCGGGCATGTGTCCACCATTACCGGCGACCTCCTGGAGCTGACCACCGGAACGCCCGACTACTGCGAGACCTATGGCTACACCGGCTACATGTACACCAAGTGCCAATGGAAGGGTGAGGCTGTTGACCTGGCTGTCGCCGCGGGTGAGCTGATCGGAACGGCGGGCGGCCTCGACACCCCCAACTCGGCCCTTGACATGTGGGCCTACGACTGGGCCGGCGACCTGGCACCGGCCATCGACCAGAGCGCCCAACCCGAGGGCATCCTGCGGGCTACCTGTGCGCTGGACTGGTACACCGACGATCTGCGAGCCGACCTCTACAGCATGAGGATGGAGTCCAGCGGAATCGTGGCCGACGAAGCCACCGGCTGTGGCAAGGTGATACAGGACGTGCCCGGCACCGCCAAGGGCTTCTGGTATGCCACCGTTCCAATCGATGGCAAGTGGCTGGACCACCTGGCTCTGGTCGATACCAACACCCGCAGCGACCACCAGGCCATCTCGATTGCCGCTCTGGTTGCCGACCCCGGCTACTGGTACTTCCAGACGACATCGTCTGGAACGACCAACCTTGACTTCGCCCAGGTCGCGGCCGGGTCGGGCATCCACTGCTACGACACCTTCACCGCCGACTCCAACGGCCCCCGTGACACCGAACCCGACCATTTCCTCATCGAGGTCGTCGACGACGACACCCTGTACATCGAGCACAGGTCGGGCAACTGCGGTGGGGCTCTTGCCTTCGCCAACCCCTACACCTACTCCCGCTACCAGATGTAGTCGGAGAACAACCTCTACCTAAACAGGTCCTCGGCCGGGCTCCTCACCACGTCGTCGACCACGCTGCCGTCGCCGAACCACGATGGGTCCACGCCGCGCACAACAGCCACCGGCACAGCGGCTGCCTTGCCCATCACCAACTCGGCCGCAGCGGCGATCTCATCAACGACGGCCACCTCCGTCACCATCAACTCACGGCCCAGGGCGTCGTTGGTGCCACGCAGATCCACGATCGGTCGCAAGCCCGCACAGCCGATCGCCACATCGGCCACCCCGCGGCGCCACGGCCGCCCGAAGGTGTCACTGACTATGACGGCCACATCCAGGCCCAGGCGGTGGAGCAGCGCATCGCGGATCCGACGGGCCGAACGGTCTGAATCCACCGGCAACAGCGCAGCCCGCCCGTCGGGCACGTTGGAAAGGTCCACCCCGGCGTTGGCACAGACAAAGCCGTGGCTGGTCTCGGCGATCACCAGGTCGCCACGGCGGCGCAGCACCCGCACCGACTCGGCCTCGACTATCGGCTTGTGGCCCACGTCGGGGTCCACGTCAACCATGCGGTCCTCGGCTTTTGAGACCACCTTCTGGGTCACCACCAGCACGTCGCCGTCGGCAAGGTCGGCTGCCTCGGCGATCATGCCCGCCAGGTCGTCGCCGGGGCGCACTTCGGGCAGCCCGGTCACCGGAATCACCCGGATCTCGCCGCTCACGAGGCCGCCCCCAGAACAGTCTTCGCCAGGTCGGCGGCCACATCGGGGGACGACATGACCGTGTCGGTCACCACGCACGCCATGCCCTCGGCCTCGACGGCTCCGGCCAGGTCGGCGTCGGCGGTGTCGATTACGAGACAGGAGGCGAGATCACGGTAGATGCGTGCCACGCCAACGGCCGAGGCCTCGTGGCCCAGCTCACGCATCAGGCGGTCGGCGGGCCCCTTCAGTGCGGTGCCTGCGATGATCGGCGACACCGCCACCGTGTGCTCACGCCTGGCCCGGATGGCGTCGGCAATGCCGGGCACGGCCAGCAGCGGCCCTATCGAAACGATCGGGTTCGAAGGAGCCACCACGACCACGTCGGCTCCGGCGATCGCGTCCAGCACCCCCGGCCCCGGTGAAGAGGCCCCGGCACCGTCAAAGCGCACCGACGAGACCGGCACGTCGTGGCGCAGCCTCACGAAGTACTCCTGGAAGCCGACCTCGTCGCCATCGGCCAAGGTCACCATTGTGGCGACGCTGTCCTCGGTCATGGGAAGCAGCGTCGGTTCGAGGTCCCACCCGGAGGTGATGCCGGCCGTGATCTCAGCAAGGCCCACGCCCGCGGCCAGGTTGCCGGTGCGGTAGAGGTGGGTACCCAGGTCAAGGTCGCCCAGGTTGAACCATGTGTCGCCGCCGTAGCGGCCCAGCGAACCCATTGCCTGCCACGTCTCGCCTGCGAGCCCCCAACCGGTCTCAGGGTTGTCGGCCCCGGCGAGCGTGTACGTGACCGTGTCCAGGTCAGGAGAGATGTGCAGCCCGTGCATGACCACGTCGTCACCGGTGTTCACCACAGCGGTCACCTCAGTCGGCGGCACCACCTGCACCAGCCCCGACAGGAGCCGGGCGGCACCGACCCCGCCGGCCAGCACGGTAATCAACGAACGCTCCTCACCCCGGAGGCCGGGGCGCACCCTCAAGAAGGGCCAGGTCGGCATCGAGCATCATCTCCACCAGGTCGGCGAACCCGGTCTGGGGCTTCCAGCCCAGGTGCTCGGCGGCCTTGGAGGAGTCGCCCACTAGCAGGTCGACCTCT
>Ga0208411_1002901_pt1 | contig 10101 bp, 8 predicted proteins | sample ETN01SmetaG_4_FD_185793 | JGI IMG/M metagenome (GOLD analysis project Ga0208411, IMG submission 185793) | Marine microbial and viral communities from oxygen minimum zone, Eastern Pacific Ocean - ETNP2014F12-01SV261 (SPAdes) (version 2) | ecosystem: Environmental > Aquatic > Marine > Oceanic ...
CAATATGTTAGGGGTTAAAAGGTAAACGTTAGGTTAACGAGGGTGTCAGATCAGTGCTTGAGAGTTTCTAGTATCTACTTTATTCCCACTCAATAGTAGCAGGTGGTTTACTAGAAATATCATAAGTTACCCTAGATACTTCAGGGATTTCATTGATGATTCTATTAGAAACTTTTTCTAAGAAAGAATGAGGAAGTTTCGCTGACTTTGCCGTCATAAAATCAATTGTCTCTACTGCTCTTAATGAAATTACGTACTCATATCTTCTAGAGTCCCCTACTACACCAACTGATTTAACAGGAAGGAAGACAGCAAATGCCTGACTGACTTTATCGTAATAACCTTCTTTAATTAATTCACTGATAAATATATCGTCTGCTAATTGAAGGGTCTTTATATAAGGACTTTTTATCTCACCTAAAATTCTTACACCCAAGCCTGGGCCAGGAAATGGATGTCTAAAGAGGATTTCTTTAGGTAATCCCAACTCTAAACCTATCTTTCTCACCTCATCTTTAAATAGATCTTTGAGAGGCTCAATAACTGGCAAATTAAGATAACTCGGTAAACCGCCTACATTATGATGAGATTTAATTACGTGAGCCGTACCATTTTTTGTGCCCGCAGATTCAATCACATCTGGATAGATGGTTCCTTGAGCCAGCCACTTAATTTTCTTGTTCTTCTTGGCTTCTTTAAGAAAAACATCAATAAAAGTTTTACCAATGGCTTTGCGTTTATGCTCAGGGTCTTTCTTTCCTTTAAGATCTTTTAAGAATTGATTGCCAGCGTTTGCTCTCTTCACTTTTATACCAAATCTATCTTTGAAGGTATCCATCACCTGATCGCCTTCGTTCAATCGTAAAAGACCGTTATCAACAAAAATACAAGTGAGTTGATCTCCTATCGCTTCAGATAACAGAGCAGCCACAACTGCAGAATCTACTCCTCCTGACAAACCAAGTAATACTTCTTGATCGCCTACCTCTTTTTTAATCTCTTCAACTGCTTTGGTAATAATGTTCTTAGAATTCCAGAGACCTTTGCAATTTGATATATCTCTTACGAAATTCTTAAGTATTTGTTTCCCTTGAGGGGTGTGAGTCACCTCAGGATGAAATTGAAGTCCAAAGATCTTCTTAGTAGGATGAAACAAAGCCGCTATAGGACTGTTTGAAGTGGTCCCGCAAGATTTAAAGCCTTTGGGTAACTTTGATACATGATCTCCATGACTCATCCACACATTGATGCTTTTGTTCTTAATTTTTTTGAATAATCCAGATGCTTGATTTTTTATCTTCAAATCGGCATGACCAAATTCTCTTCTGTCAGCTAACTCAACTTTACCACCTAATTGCTTAGCAATTGACTGCATACCGTAACAAATACCTAGTACAGGAATTCCAAGATCAAATAGTTGATCAGGTACTTTTGGAGATCCTTTCTGTTTGACCGTCTCAGGTCCTCCAGAAAGGATAACGCCTTTAGGATTGAAGTCTTTGATGGATTTAATAGAACTCTTATGATGGTATATCTCGCAATAAACTCCAAGCTCCCTAACTCGCCTAGCTATAAGCTGAGTGTATTGAGAACCGAAATCGATTATAAGAATCTTATCGGCAAGAATGTTCTTTGCCATTTAAGTTAAGTTATTCTGTAGTTTGGTGCTTCTTTGGTCACACTCACATCATGAACATGACTTTCGCTAACACCTGCTGGGGTTATTTGTATAAATTTTGGTTTGGTTCTCATTGTTTCAATATCTTCAGAGCCGGTATAACCCATACTTTGCCTAAGCCCACCTAGCATTTGATGAACTACGGCTTGCATCCAGCCTTTGTAAGGTACTCTCCCTTCTATCCCTTCAGGGACTAATTTCTGGTTAGCGTCAGCGCTGTCTTGGAAATATCTATCTTTGGAACCTTGCTCTCCCGACATGGCGCCCATGGAACCCATACCTCTATAAGACTTATAGCTCCTACCTTGATACAGCTCAACTTCACCTGGCGCTTCTTCAGTGCCTGCCAATACGCCTCCTAACATCACAGAATGACCTCCTGCAGCAATAGCCTTAGCTATATCACCTGAAAATCTTATTCCTCCATCGGCAATTAAAGGGACGTCTTTATTTCTTAGAGCTTCTGCCACTTCAGCCACAGCCGTAATTTGAGGAACTCCTACTCCTGTAACTATCCTGGTTGTGCATATAGATCCAGGTCCAATACCAACCTTCACTCCGTCTGCCCCTGCTTTCACTAGAGCTAAAGCCCCTTCACCAGTGGCTACATTGCCACCTATGACTTGAATATCTTTAAAAGCGTCTTTGACCTCTCTTACTTGAGAGAGCACCCCTTCAGAGTGACCATGAGCACTATCAAGCACTAAGACGTCAACTCCAGCTTGAATTAATGATTCGCATCTTTGCATCGTATCTGACTTAGTTCCTATAGCAGCACCTACTAACAATCTTCCTTCTCCGTCTCTGGCTGCATCGGGAAAATCTAAAGATTTATTGATATCTTTAAGGGTAACCAAACCCATCAATCTAAATGATCCGTCAACCAGAAGAATTTTTTCAATCCTATTTTCTTGTAAAAGTTTCTTAATTACTTCTAAATCTTCTCCTTCTTTTGCCGTAACAAGCTTATCCTTCGGGGTCATGATGTCAGATACTTTGGCTGAAAAATTTTGTTCGTTTCTAAAATCCCTACTGGTAACAATTCCAACTAAATCTCCATCATCAACAACTGGCATACCAGAAATATTGAGTTCATTGGTCAACTGAATGAGTTCACCGACTTCCTTATCGGATCTAATTGTTATTGGATCTCTAACGATCCCGCTTTCATATTTTTTTACCTTTCTAACCTCGGAAGCTTGAGATTCTATGGATAAATTTTTATGGACAATTCCAATCCCACCTAATTCACTTAAAGCAATGCTCATACGGGATTCTGTCACTGTATCCATAGCAGCAGACACAAGTGGTATGTTTAAATTAAGTTTCTTGGTTAATTTAGTTTTTAAGTCAACTTCGTTGGGTAAAACTTCTGAGTGAGCTGGCACTAAAAGGACGTCATCAAAGGTGAGTGCTTTATCTTCAATACGTAACATCTTTAAATTATACAGAAAAGAGGAAGTATTTAAACAGGGTAATCTTATATACTTACGCCAAGTCCTAAGATGTATAGTGTCGTAAAAATTAAGGAGAAATATGATTTCAGAATTACAACAACCCTTAGATTCTGGGTTTGGAGCTAAAAGCGAGCCCAGTGAAGTACTTGAAGGTATAGATTTAAATGGAAAAACTGCTTTAGTAACTGGAGGTTACTCAGGCATAGGTCTAGAAACAACAAGAGCATTGTCTGATTGCGGAGCTAGGGTCATTGTTCCTGCAAGAAGACGTGATGTTGCCGTAAAAGAACTTGAAGGAATTATTGATAGAGAAGATGTTCTTAATCTAGATTTAGCCGATCCTAATTCCGTTTCTAAATTTGTTGAAGAGTTTTTAGAGAGTGGTACAAGCCTTGATATCTTAATTAACAACGCCGCTGTTATGGCTTGTCCGCAAATGCCCACTGATAACGGTTGGGATTTGCAATTTGCTGTTAACCATATTGGGCATTTCATATTAACCAAAGGATTAATTCCTTCTTTACTTAAATCTGGCGATTCAAGGGTAGTCACTCTTTCGTCTACAGGGCATAAGCTTTCAGGCATAAGGTGGGATGATATTCATTTCGAGGATTCATATGATAAATGGCAATCATATGGACAATCAAAAACAGCAGCCAGTCTTCTTGCCGTCGATTTAGATGCGAGGATGAAGGATGAAAGTATAAGAGCTTTGGCTGTTCATCCAGGTGGAATCTTTACTCCCCTACAAAGACATTTGCAAAAAGAAGAAATGGTAGCCTTAGGATGGCTCAATGAAGACGGAGAACTGTCTGAGATGGCGGCAGCTGGTTTTAAATCAGCCACTCAAGGCGCGAGTACCACATTATGGTGTGCAACCAACCCGAAACTTAATGGTATTGGAGGGGTTTACTGTGAAAACTGTGATGTGGCAGCAAGGCAAGATGAAGGACCTAACGCTAGGTACGTTGGGGTGGCAGATTGGGCTATAGATACTGACGAAGCCAGTAGATTGTGGGAAGAGACTGAAAAAACTATAGCTTCTCTTTAAATTTATAAACTATGAAGAAATTTTTCGGTTGGAAGATTGTTGCGCTGGCATTTTTTCTTGATTTTTGTGCAGTTGGTTACTCCTTTCAATCATTTCCCGTAGTAGTCTTAGAATTATCTAAAGAATTTTCTTTATCTAGATTTCTGGCCACTTTACCCATACCTCTATTCATGATCATGTCTTCTTTATTTATGCCCTTCATCGGTAGGGTTTTAGATAAAGGTGCTATTAGGTCAATCTTAATGACTGGGGCTTCGGTTTACGGATTATCTCTAATCTCTCTTTATTTTTCCTTTAGTTATATCAGTTTCATGCTTATTTTTACTTTACCGATGGCCCTTGGCGTAACCATGATGGGGAATATCTCAGTATCTAAATTAATTTCTCTTTGGTTCAGAAAATACACCGGTAGAGCCTTGGGAATAGCTTCAGTGGGTGTTTCTTTTGCAGGGTTTGTATTTCCTAATTTAACAAGCTTTTTACTTGGAGATTTAGGTCTGACTTGGAGAGAAGCTTATCTATTATTCGGAACCTTAATTATCTTAATTAATGTCCCAGTAGTATATTTATTTGTTGTTAATAAGCCTTCTGACATAAATCAAATACCTGATGGAGAGGAGGTCACAGATAATTCAGAAGATACCTCAGGCATTGACTGGACAATTCCAGACTTGTTAAAAGACAGAAATTTTTGGATTTTAAGTTTAGTCTTTGCTATTCAGTTTTGCTCCATGATGGGAATTCTCTCGCATTTAACTTTCTTCTCGGAGGGAGCTGGTTGGAGTCCTTCTTGGGGTGCATTTATATTTAGTATGTATGCGTGGCCAGCGATGTTTAGCAAAGTGTTCTTCGGCTGGTTAGTCGAAAATAAAATAGATGCAAGAGTGGCTGTTTCTGCAGCTATTCTTATACAAGCTATTGCCACCTTATTGATGATATTTGTAGAAAGTCCTGAACAAATGGTAGTTTTGGTTATGATTTTTGGTTTTGGTGGAGGTTCTGCCCTACCTTTAAGCAATATCTTATTTAATCAAGCTTATACTAATAAGAGTTTCGGTAAGGCAAGAGGTGCTGCACAACCCTTTATCTCTATTTTCCAAATTAGTGGAACTTTGGTAGCGGCCCGAATGTTTGATGTATTTGGGAATTATGAATTAGCTTTTTTAACTTTAGGTTTTATTCTTATCGTTCCGCTTATTGCAATTTGGTTTTTAAAAAAAGCCTAAATTAGCTTCTTAATCATCTTATCTAGTTCATCTACAAATTCTAGAGGTTTATCCAACATTAAATGATGCTGTGCATTTTTTAATTCAACCACAGGAGAAGACTCAGGCAAGAGCTCTAACATTTCTTCCAAGGCATTTCCCCCAGTATCAAATTCCATTGTATTCTCACCGTACATAAAACCGACCGGACAGGATAAACTGTTTAAAAGTTCGCTTTGTTTATTTCCAATGATTAAGTGATCATATGTTGAAGGATCAAAACTCCATCTCCAGCCTTCCTCTGTCTTAGTTATAGATCTTTCAGCAATATAATCTAACAAAAATTGATTTTTGCATTCTTGGGGAGGCATTAAACGAAATCTTTGTATTAATTCTTCCTTAGTGTCTCTGAACTTTGGAGGGGCCGCCGGAACCATACTTGCATACCATTCATAGTGGTTCTCGGGTTTTCTTACTACAAAATCAACCAGGATTAGAGAAGACATATGTTCAGAGTATTTTCCTGCAGTCGCTAAAGAAATCATTCCACCGAAGCTGTGTCCAACTACAGTTGGATTTTCCATTCCTAAACCTTTGGCTACACCCCAAATATCTTCAGCAAAAGTCATCTTGTCATATTTTGGTCTCCAATCACTTTCACCCATACCGCTAAAACTCATAACAGCGAAATGGTATTTATCAGCTAACAGCCCCCCTATAAATTTAAACCAATGCGCGTGAGCATGATTTCCATGAACCATAATCACAGATGGTTTGGTTTTATCTCCCCATTCCATAAAGTGAATTTTGGCGCCATCAATTTCAATGAAATCATCTCTATGATCTCTAGCCAAAGCATCTTTAAACCATTTTGGTTGTTCGGTTATAACGTCCATTTTTATCGATAAGGTCCTTTTAGTGCGAGGATACTAAATGATTAGATAAATTAATCCAAGTCTTAGAACGCACTAAGACGATTCGTGACATTTTTTTTAGGTATCTAGTAGGTCTGTTTTAGCTGCTGCTATGAAATCATTCTTGTGCAGTCCATTAATTTTATGAGTCCACCAAGTCACTTCCACCCTTCCCCACTCTAATAATATGGCAGGGTGATGGTCTTCTTCTTCTGCCAAATCTGCAATCTTGTTTGTAAAAGAAATTGCATCTGCGTAGTTCTCAAAATTAAATACTTTATTTAATTTAAGCACTGAATCACTTGTAACTGGTTGCCAATCTGGAATTTGTTTGAGTAAATCAGGCAGCTCATCATCAGCAACTCGAGGAGCATCAGCACGACAAGCTTCACATTTCTGCCTTACTAAATCCGACATGCTATTTACTTATTCCACCTTTAATTAATTTAGCAGGATCCAATAGTCTTTTGAGTCTAGATTTTGAGAGATCTGTTTCTTCAAGAGCAACGTCTATGATTGGTCTGCCTTCTTTATAAGCCTTTTTAGCTATCTCAGCAGCTTTTTCGTAGCCAATAATAGGATTTAAAGCAGTTACTAAAATAGGATTCATAGCCAAAGATGCCTCAAGATTCTTTTTATTTACTTTAAAAGTCTTTATAGCTTTAGAAGAAAGAATATTCATGGCTCCAGCTAATAAATTGATACTCTTCAGGAGGTTGTAAGCTATCACAGGGAGCATAACGTTTAATTGAAAGTTTCCAGCTTGAGCAGCCACAGTAATACTCACATCATTTCCAATTACATCCGCCGAAACCATAGTTACGGCTTCAGGAATTACTGGATTAACTTTTCCAGGCATAATACTACTGCCAGGCTGTAAAGCCTGTAGTTCTATCTCAGATAAACCAGTTAAAGGTCCACTATTCATCCACCTTAAATCATTAGATATTTTCATTAAAATAACGGCTAAATTCTTTAATTCACCAGATAGTTGTACTGAGCAATCCTGGGCACTTAATTCGTGGAAGAAGTTCTCGCTGGGTACGCATTTACATTCATTTCCAGAAAGTTTTGTCATTTCCTGCGCAAAATACTTAGCAAACTGCTTATGGGCGTTAATTCCACTGCCAACTGCAGTTCCTCCTTGAGGAAGTTCAAGAAATCTCTTCTCTATAACTCCTAACATCTTTCTTGAAGAGCTAAGTTGGCTATTCCAAGCCCTTAATTCATCTGATAGTTCAACCGGCATGGCATCCATTAGATGCGTTCTTCCTGTCTTAATTACTCCTTCCATTGATTTTGCTTTCTTCTCAATTTCACTCATTAGCTTACCTAACGCAGGGTATAGTTTTTTTGTGAGGTCCATATGCGCACTTACCTTGATAGCAGTTGGAATAACATCATTACTACTCTGGCTCATGTTTACATCATCATTAGGGCTGATTGTTGCTTTTGCGTACTTGCTAGCTAAATTGGCTATCACTTCGTTTGCATTCATATTAGAGCTTGTACCTGAACCGGTTTGAAATACATCAATTGGAAATTCTTTGTGATGTTTTTCTTGCCATATTTCTTTAGCAGCTTTTGAAATGGCCTTAGCCTTTTTAGCTGGTAAAAGTTTTAATCTTAAATTAGCTCTGGCCGCTGAATCTTTAATTATTCCTAAAGTAGAAACAAAGGACTTTGTAAATGGCAAGTCCATTTTTATTCCACTGACAGGAAAGTTATTAACAGCTCGTTGAGTTTGCGCTCCCCACAAGGCTCCTTTAGGGACTTTAACTTCTCCTAAACTATCTTTTTCAATTCTAAATTTTTTTGAGGCCATAATATTTATCCAGTTCTTTTGATAGGATATATTTTAGCAAATATGCTAGATTATCGTTCTGATTTAATCATCTAAGTTTTTCGGGGGGGAAATGAAGGAAATAGACATAAATTTAGGAAAATTGCCTCAAAAAGAAAAGGGGTCTTTAGAAATAATTGAGTGCAAAACTATAGAAGAAAAAAGGCGTCATGGCCTAGAGAGGCTTGCCTCAGGTTTTAGAATGTTTTCTCACTTTGGATTTGATGAAGGCGTCGCTGGTCATATTACTTTCAGAGACCCTGAGTTTGAAAACTACTTTTGGGTAAATCCTTTCGGTATGCACTTTGATCAAATATGTGTTTCTGATTTAATTCTAGTAGATAGAGAAGGTGAAGTTGTTCAAGGAGATAGGCCAGTTAACACTGCAGCTTTCGCTATTCATTCTAGATTGCATGAAGCGAGACCGGATGTGAATGCTGCAGCTCATTCTCACTCAATGTATGGAAAATCTTTTTCCAGCATGGGAAGAAAACTTGAACCTATAACTCAAGACTCTTGTGCATTTTTTGAAGCTCACGTTTTATTTGATGACTTTACTGGTGTGGTCTTAGAGACAGAAGAAGGTGACAGAATCGCTGAAGCCCTAGGTGATAAAAGAGCGGCTATACTAAAAAACCATGGCTTATTAACAACTGGTGAAACCGTAGATGCAGCCCTTTGGGGATTCTTGTCCATGGACAGGTGTTGTCAATCTCAAATGATTGCAGAATCAGTGGGTCAAATGGAAAGAATTCCTGATGAAACTGCAGCTTTAACGAAAGAACAAGTAGGTTCAGAACTAGGTATGTGGCTTATGTATCAACCCATATATGATTTAATGCTAGAAAAGGACGATAGCTTTTTAAATTAAGCTTTTTTAATCGCTTCTTTCATTAAATCAACCGATCCATCCACAAAACCCCATGTGGACATATATTCAATAAACTTGGGTGAAAGGCCTTCTCTAATTAAATAGTCTGCTGAAACGGGAATCTGAGCTGGCTCAAATTGATCATCTTTCTCGTATAAGAGAGGGAAATCATGGTGCAGTATTGCTGCTCTGCCAAGCATAATCCAGTCCACCCCTTCTTCCATCGCTTTAGTTGCATCTTGCGGAGTTCTTAAATTACCAGCGACTCCTAATCTTGTGGTTCCTCTTTCTAATTCACAAAAATGCTGAATTAAAGTCTTCCCTTTAAATTCCTCTTCTTGAGGCTCTTTGAAGCAATCCCATAAAGACATATCGAGAAAATCTATATCTCCAGAAGTCATTAGTTCAGATGCAAGTTCTTTCGATTCTCCAAGCAAGATCCCAAACCTTTCTGAAGAAAGTCTAACTCCTAACATAAAATCATCTCTGCATTCTGAACGTATTCCTTCTATGATTTCTTTAAGTAATCTATTTCGATTTTCAAAGCTACCGCCATATTCATCATCTCTAAGATTCACTTCTCCACTTAAAAATTGACACAATATATAACCATGGGCTCCGTGCAATTCCACTCCGTCAAAACCAGCTTTTTCAGATCTAACCGCTGCTTGAATGAAATCATCTCTCAATTGATGCACTTCATCTAAGGCAAGGGATCGAGCAGAAAATTCTTCATTTACTGAAGGGCAAACCGGATCTTCACCTATTAAGTCCTTAGGTGATCTCATTCCAGCATGATGAAGTTGGACAATCGAAATGCTGTCGTGAGATTTAATTTCATTAGATAGTCTTGTTAAACCTTCTAAATGGTCGTCAGAAAAAACTCCCAACTGACCCGGGAATCCCTTTCCTATTGCTTGCACGTGAGCTGCACAGGTCATAGTTAATCCAAACCCACCTTTAGATCTCATGGTCAACCAATGGAATTCCTCTTCAGACATGATTCCGTCTTCATGACTTTGACTATTTGTAAGCGGAGCCAACATGAACCTATTCTTCATGTCAGGTCCTCTCTCAAAACT
>Ga0208411_1002907_pt1 | contig 10095 bp, 7 predicted proteins | sample ETN01SmetaG_4_FD_185793 | JGI IMG/M metagenome (GOLD analysis project Ga0208411, IMG submission 185793) | Marine microbial and viral communities from oxygen minimum zone, Eastern Pacific Ocean - ETNP2014F12-01SV261 (SPAdes) (version 2) | ecosystem: Environmental > Aquatic > Marine > Oceanic ...
AGGAATGGATAGAATCAGGAAAATTAGAAAGTTAAGTAAACAACATCACTTTACCCTTATGTTAAAGGACCTTTCTCATCTAGGCGAATACGCAAGACTTGATAATTCTTCCTTTCGGCTGTTAAAAAAAATATTGCCTGGCGCCTATACATTTATTTTAGAGGGTGTAAGAGATATCCCGAATCGCTTACTGAAAGAAAAAAGCAAAACGATAGGTTTAAGAATTTCTGATTTTTCAGTAGTAAAGGGAGTGCTTGACAATTTAACGGAACCGATGGTGAGTGTTTCTTTAATTATCAAAGGATATGAATTCTACAATTCAAATGATGTCAAAGTTGTATTAAGTAATTCAGTAGATTTAATTATTGATGCTGGTCATTGTCCGCCTGAACCTACCACGGTAATTGACTTGTCTTCGGGAGAGGTTTTGATTAAAAGAGAGGGTGCGGGAAGTATAGAACTGATCAGTTAGTTGCTATTTATATGTAATTACAATATAATTACATCATATACCTAAACAACTAATCATTCAATGGCTCAGATAATCAGAATCGGCAATTCACAAGGCATTAGAATTCCAAAACCAATCATTGAACTGACTAATTTATCAGGTCAAGAGCTAGAATTTACTGTTTTAAATGAGGGGCTTCTAATTACCCCAGAGAAAAAACCTAGAACAGGTTGGCACTTAAAATCTAATAGGCAGAATGTCAAAACATCTTGGAGTTGGTAATTAATCATGAATAGATTTGACGTTTGGCTTGTAATGAAGAATATAGAAAAGGGCAGGGTTGTTGATAACATTGGTTTATGTGCGATTTTATCCCCAGATGAGTTGAATGATCTACCAAATCTTATTGTTGCTCCAATGACAAGAGAGTTTGAAGACTTGCCTAGTAGAATTGAGTTTGAATTTGAGAAAAATAAAGGTTTCATTATGCTAGACCAACTTAGATCTATTGAGAAAAATAATTTTATAAAAAAGATGGGTGAACTTGACTCTAAAGTCCAGGCTAAACTTTGTAGTTGCCTGCAAGAGTTCTTTGCACTATAAGACACCCTGTGCGTATAATTTGGTTCTTTCGTTAAATTGACTTAGTCATGAAAACTGCTGAAATAAGAGAAAAATTCTTAAGTTATTTTGAAAATCAAGGTCACACCATAGTGCCAAGTGCTTCACTGGTGCCACACAATGATAAGACTCTATTATTTGTTAATGCAGGAATGGTTCCTTTCAAGGATATTTTTACGGGTGCTACCAAGAAACCTTATAATCGCGCCGTTTCATGTCAAAAATGTGTCAGAGCTGGAGGTAAGCATAATGACCTTGAAAATGTGGGTTACACAGCGCGTCACCATACTTTCTTTGAGATGCTAGGTAATTTCAGTTTTGGTGATTACTTTAAGAGTGAAGCGATTCGTTATTGCTGGGACTTTTTAACTGAGGAGTTAAATCTACCTAAAGAAAGGCTTTGGGTTAGTGTATTTGAAGATGACGATGAGGCAGAGAATATTTGGGTTAACGAAATCGGTTTTCCAATAGAAAGAATTTCTCGTTGCGGCGCTAAGGACAACTTTTGGCAGATGGGAGATACTGGTCCTTGTGGACCTTGTAGTGAGGTTTTTTATGACCACGGTGAACATATACCTGGTGGTCCTCCAGGCTCACCAGAGGAGGATGGCGATAGATTTATTGAGATTTGGAATTTAGTTTTCACTCAATTCGATCGTCAACAGGATGGAACCTTAGTTCCCCTTAAATCGACTGGAGTGGATACTGGCTTTGGGTTGGAACGTGTTGCGGCAGTTCTTCAACATGTAAACAATAATTATGATATTGACATTTTTAAACAACTAACAAGTGCAATTGTGGAGTTGACTCCAAAAGTTAAGAAAATTAACAGTGATAATGCTTCTGTTAGAGTCATTGCTGATCATATCCGTTCTACCTCCTTTATGATTTCAGATGGTGTTATGCCATCTAATGAAGGGCGTGGGTATGTGCTTCGGAGAATTATTCGTCGCGCTATTCGTCATGGTCATAAATTGGGTATTGAAGAGGTTTTCTTTTTTAAACTAGTTAAAGCACTTGCCAAACAGAACAAAAAAGCTTATCCAGAACTTTACAGTAATGCTTCAAAGATTGAAAAAGTGCTAGAAAAGGAAGAGGGTCGTTTTATTCAAACGCTTGACCTCGGCATGGGCATATTGGAAGAGGCAATTAAGTCTACTAGAGATAATGAAATTGATGGGAATACAGTATTTAAGCTTTATGATACCTACGGTTTCCCAGTTGATTTGACAGCCGATGTCGCCAGAGAAAGAGGCCTTAGTGTTGATATGAAAGGTTTTGAATTGGCGATGAATGAGCAAAAAGAAAGAGCACGTAAAGCGGGTGATTTTGAATCCAAGCAATCCTCAGTTGTTGTTGAAAATGCAACAAATTTCTTAGGATATGACTGTATGGATAATGATGCATCTGTGATTGCGATTATAAAAGATGGACAATTGGTTGAGTCAATTAATGAAGGTGACAAAGCTATAGTAGTTTTAGATCAAACAAGCTTTTATGCAGAATCAGGTGGACAGGTTGGTGATACAGGCATTCTCCAGAATAAAGTTATCAGATTTGGGGTCTTTGATACACAAAAACAACCCTCTGAAGCTTTTGAACATTTTGGTCAGTTAAACTCTGGAAAACTTAAGGTGGGAGATAGTGTTGAAGCAAAGGTTGATCAACAAAGACGCAAGAGAATCATGAATAACCATTCAGCAACCCACTTATTGCATGAAGCTTTAAGGCAAATATTAGGTGAAAGTGTTGAACAAAAAGGCTCTCTAGTAGAGGCAGATAAGTTGCGCTTTGACTTTTCTCATGATGAAGCCATCTCTAAATTGGATTTGGATAAAGTTGAAGAGATAGTTAATATACAAATATTAAGCAACTCAAAAGTAAACACTGAAGAGACTGACATAAAAACTGCAAAGAAGAAAGGTGCAATGGCTATTTTTGGTGAAAAATATGGCGAATTTGTCCGCGTTCTTGCGATGGGTGACGATAACTTTTCAGTAGAGCTTTGTGGTGGCACCCATGTTAATAGAATCGGTGATATTGGTCGATTCAAAATTACTTCAGAAAGCGGTATTTCAGCAGGAGTTAGGCGTATCGAAGCCGTTACAGGAATGACTGCATATGCATTAGATAAACAAACAGAAAATAGTCTTGAAAAGATTGCAAAACTATTTAAATCTAATAGCACTCAAGCGTTGGAGAAGGTAACTCAATCAATAAAAAACCAAAAAAATCTTGAAAAGCAAATTAGTTCATTTCAAAAACAAATAGCTAGTAATCAAGGAGATGAATTATTAAATCAAGTAATCGAGGTAAATGGCAAAAAACTTCTAGCAACTGAAGTCACTGGAATTGGTGCAAAAGACCTCCGCGAACTTGCTGATAAACTGAAAGATAAGTTAGGCTCTGCGGTGATAGTTTTAGCAGTTGTTTCTGGTGAAAAGGTTTCCTTAGTGGTCGGTGTTACCAAGGATCTTACAAATAAATATAAAGCAGGGGATTTATTAAACCATGTGGCTAGTCAAATCGGCGGCAAGGGTGGTGGACGACCAGACATGGCTCTTGGTGGTGGCACACAACCAGAGAAATTATCTAAAGCCTTAGCCTCAGTAAAGGATTTGATCTAAGTTAGAATTGATCAGCAAATTTGGTGTTATGGACTGGATTCAACTATCTCTTCAAACAGATCAAGATAAAGCAGATTTTGTCTCAGAAGTGTTGACTGGTCTAGGCAGTTTCTCAGTTGCCTATTTGGATGCTTATGATGAGCCAATTTTTGAGACTTCAGTAGAAAAAACCCCCCTGTGGAAAAGTGTAATAATCAATGCTTTGTTTGTTCCAGATGTGAACAAGGCATATATTAAATCTTCGTTGCAAGAGTTGTGTGGCATAGAGGATATAGAATACACAACCATTGAGGACCGTATTTGGGAGGATGAATGTAAAAAAGATTACCATGCGATGAGATTTGGTAAGCGACTCTGGATTTGTCCGTCTTGGGAGTGTCAAACTGATTTACCCGATAAGGCGATTGTTATTAATATTGATCCAGGTCTAGCATTTGGTACAGGGACCCACCAAACCACACAACTGTGTCTTGAGTATTTGGATAAATATCCACCCATCGGTTTACAAGTTATTGATTTTGGTTCAGGTACAGGAGTATTGGCTATAGCCGCTACAAAGTTAGGCGCTAAAAGTGTAATTGCTGTTGATAATGACCTTCAAGCTATTACGGCTACAAAGCAAAATTTACGTAAAAATGAGTGCGAAAGTATAGTGAAAACAAGAACTACAGTTAATACTAAGAATTCTAATGTATGCGATCTTTTAGTGGCAAATATCCTTGCTAACCCACTAATTGAATTGGCGCCCACATTCAATAAGTTATTAAAGCAAGACGGAGTATTGGTCTTGTCTGGAATCTTAAAAGAACAGTGCGAAAATATATTAAATTGTTATAGCCAGTATCTTGATAATTTGGAAGTTTTGCAGCAAGATGAATGGTGTTTAGTAAGCGGTATCAAGAAAACAGAAACTCCTGTGAAATAATTATGACTAAAGAAAAAATAAAATCAATCAAAGCGGTTTCGCTTATCTCTGGTGGACTTGATTCACTACTGAGTACTAAATTGTTGATTGATCAAGGAATTCATGTCGAAGGTATTAACTTTTTTACCGGCTTTTGTGTCGAAGGCCATACGCACGCAATACGTAAGCAAAAAAAGGACAAACCTAAGAGAAACAACGCTTTATGGGTGGCAGAACAGTTGGGTGTAAAGTTACATATTATTGACGTCATTGAAGAATACAGAGACGTATTGTTGAATCCAAAATATGGCTACGGGAAAAACATGAATCCTTGTTTGGATTGCAAGGGTTTTATGGTGAAAAAAGCCAAGGAATGGATGCTGGATAATGATTTCGACTTTATCATAACCGGTGAAGTTATAGGACAAAGACCAATGTCTCAACGTAAAGAAACAATGCCTGTGGTGCAAAAAGATTCCGGTGCTGATGATTTGTTATTGCGTCCGTTATGTGCCAAGCATTTGGAGCCAACTAAACCTGAAATTAAGGGCTGGGTTGATCGGGAAAAGCTTTTGGATTTATCAGGCAGAAACAGAAAACCTCAAATGGCTTTAGCAAAGAAATTTGGTTTTAATGATTACGCTACTCCTGCTGGTGGTTGTTGTTTCCTAACAGACAAACAATATTCAAACAAGTTAGTTGATATGTGGAACTCCAGAGGAAGCCGTGAATATGAGTTAGACGACTTGATGATGCTGAAAGTTGGTCGCCACATCCGACCAAACGAAAGATATAAAATGATTATTGCTCGCGAAGAGGGTGAGGTTAAATTTTTAGAAGGCTATAGAAACCAATATACCAATCTATATCCTACAAGCTGCAATGGACCACTAGCCCTCATAGATGGGAAACCCAATCAAAAGGATCTTAAGATGGCAGCTAGAATTTTAGCGAGATATTCTCAGGGAAGAACAAGAGAAAAGGTTGACGTTGAAGTAAGGCTTGATTCAGGTGTTTTGCAACAATTCATTGTCCAACCATTGTCGGTGGAAGAAGTGTCACAAGACTGGATGATTTAACAATACAGAATAGTTTTTTTCTCCAACTATCCTCCACCAACCGCATTGATAACTTCAACTTTATCGTTATTGGAAAGAATATAACTCCCGTGATTAGATTTAGGAATGATAGTCTCGTTAACCTCAAGTGCAATACGTTGATTTTGAAACCCTAAATAATCAATAAGCTCCTCAATATTAAGAGGATTTGGAAAATCGAATTGTTCACCATTTACAATTATCTGCATAATTTTTTTTATTACTTTTGGTCGTATAATTATAGCTTGGATTGCAAAATTGAATTCAAATAAAAAGTAAACACATGGTAAAATTTTCAAAGTTTTTTTGGCTATCTCAGGAGTATTGTTTTGCCCCAAACCGCATTATTAGCACTTGAAGATGGCCAGCTTTATTGGGGCCAGTCAATTGGTTCTAATGGTGAAACGGTCGGAGAAGTGGTTTTTAATACTGCAATGACGGGCTACCAAGAAATACTCACAGACCCGTCATACTCTCAACAAATAGTAGCTCTAACATATCCCCATATCGGTAATACAGGAACTAACAGTGTAGATGAAGAGTCTTGCCAAATCTATGCTGCCGGATTAATCATTCGTGACCTACCAATTACACTAAGTAATTGGCGATCTGAAGTGAGTCTTATGGATTATTTAGCAAGCAATAATATTGTCGCTATTTCAGATATTGATACCAGATCATTAACAAGGCATTTACGTATAAATGGCGCCCTAAAGGGATGTATAGTCAGTGGAGAAAATATTAATTCAGATTTAGCAATCAGTAAGGCAAAAAGTTTTGCTGGTCTCAAAAATATGGATCTAGCAAAGGTTGTTTCTACTCAAACTTCGTATACGTTTAATCAAGGAAGTTATGATTTAGAACAGTCTAATTACCGCGAAAGTACTACAAAATTCAAAGTAGCAGTTTATGACTATGGAGTTAAGAGAAATATTCTTAGAATGCTTGTGGATAGAGGTTGCGAACTTACTGTATTCAATGCTCAAGCTCCAGTTGATAGTTTACTCGCAACTAAACCTGACGGTGTTTTCTTATCTAATGGTCCTGGCGATCCTGAGCCCTGCGAATATGCAATTGAAAATATTAAAAAACTACTGGATAAAAACACTCCAATTTTTGGAATCTGTCTAGGACATCAACTCCTGTCTCTTGCGTGTGGAGCTAAAACTGAAAAAATGAAGTTTGGACATCACGGTGCAAACCATCCAGTCCAAGATTTAAGTTCAACACAAGTCATGATTACATCTCAAAATCATGGTTTTGCGGTTTCGGAAACCAATATCCCATCCAATATAGAAATAACACATCGTTCTTTATTTGATAATACTATTCAAGGTATTAAGGTTAAAGGAAAATTAGCTTTCAGTTTTCAAGGTCACCCTGAAGCTTCACCAGGGCCTCACGATGTAAGTGCGTTGTTTGACCAATTTATTGAACATATGTCTTAATTATTTAATCGATATATATGCCAAAAAGAGAAGACATAAAAAGTATTTTAATCATAGGGGCAGGGCCAATAATAATTGGGCAGGCTTGCGAGTTTGATTACTCTGGCGCACAGGCCTGTAAGGCTCTTAAGGAGGAAGGTTACCGAGTAATTTTAGTGAACTCTAACCCAGCAACCATTATGACTGACCCGAGAATGGCCGATGCTACTTATATTGAACCGATTGAGTGGCGAACTCTGGAAAAAATCATTGAAAAAGAAAAGCCAAGCGCCCTGTTACCGACTATGGGCGGTCAGACTGCTCTTAATTGTGCGCTTGATCTAGAAAGGCATGGTATTTTAGAAAAATATCAGATTGAAATGATAGGCGCCAGCAAAGAGGCTATTGATAAGGCAGAGGATAGAGAATTGTTCCGCAGTACAATGCTAAAAATTGGTCTAGATATGCCTAAGGCGGCAATAGCACACAATATGGAAGATGCCTATAAAGTTCAAGAGACTGTAGGTTTTCCTACAATTATCCGGCCATCATTTACGATGGGCGGCACAGGTGGTGGTATTGCCTACAATAAAGAACAATTTGTTGAAATTTGTGAAAGGGGGCTTGACTTATCACCGACCAATGAACTACTAATCGAGGAGTCTATTCTAGGCTGGAAAGAATTTGAAATGGAAGTCGTTCGTGACCATAAAGACAACTGCATAATTGTCTGCTCTATTGAAAACTTTGACCCCATGGGAATACATACTGGTGATTCTATTACAGTTGCACCTGCCCAAACATTGACAGATAAAGAATACCAGTTGATGCGAAATGCTTCCTTGGCTGTTCTAAGAGAAATTGGAGTAGATACCGGCGGTTCTAATGTGCAGTTTGCAGTTAATCCAGAAGACGGAAGGCTCACCATTATTGAGATGAATCCAAGGGTATCTCGTTCATCAGCTCTTGCATCAAAAGCAACTGGCTTTCCGATAGCTAAAGTAGCAGCCAAACTAGCTGTAGGATATACACTTGATGAATTGGATAATGACATCACAGGCGGTAAAACTCCAGCTTCTTTTGAGCCAAGTATTGATTATGTTGTAACTAAAATGCCAAGGTTTGCATTTGAAAAGTTTCCAAATGCTGAAGAGCGTTTAACAACCCAAATGAAGTCTGTCGGAGAGGTGATGGCGATGGGTTCAACTTTTCAAGAATCTCTACAAAAAGCAATCCGCGGTCTAGAGACTGATAAATCTGGCCTTAATCCGATTGTTGATACATCCTTAGATGAGGCAAAAAGTAAAATTCGTAGTGAACTTATCTCAACTAGTGCTGACAGAATCTACTATATTGCTGATGCCTTTAGGTTAGGAATGAGTCAGAGTGAGATTTATGATTTCACCAAGATAGACCGATGGTTTTTATCTCAGATTGAGGATCTTGTTTTATCTGAAAAAACAATTCAAGGCACCTTGATAACAGGAGTTAGTGCTGAGAGTATGTTTCAACTTAAGCGAAAAGGGTTTTCAGATAAAAGACTCTCTGAACTCATGGAGTGCACAGAAGAAATGGTTCGTCAGAGAAGAGAAAAGCTTAATATCAAACCTGTCTTCAAGCGCGTTGACAGTTGCGCGGCAGAGTTTGATACGCAAACAGCCTATCTTTATTCAACTTATCAACATGAGTGTGAGGCGAATCCTAGTAGTAGTAAAAAAATTATGATACTAGGTGGAGGTCCAAATCGAATAGGTCAAGGAATCGAGTTCGACTATTGTTGTGTACATGCATCACAAGCCCTTCGCAGGTCTGGTTATGAAACCATTATGGTTAACTGTAATCCCGAAACAGTTTCCACTGATTATGATATTTCAGACCGACTATACTTTGAACCATTAACACTTGAAGATGTTTTAGCTGTTATAGAAGTTGAAAAACCTGAGGGGATTATTGTCCATTATGGTGGACAGACGCCACTTAAATTGGCTGCCGCTCTTGAAAAAAATGGAGCAAAAATTATCGGTACTAGTCCAGATGCAATTGACTTAGCTGAGGATAGAGAACGCTTCCAAAAGATGATCCAAAAACTAAACCTAAAACAACCTGTTAATGCCACCGCAAGATCTCAACAAGAGGCCGTAGCTATAGCTGACTCTATTGGGTTTCCATTAGTTGTTAGACCTTCTTACGTTCTTGGTGGAAGAGCTATGGAAATTGTTTACAACAAAGAAAACCTTGAGAGATATATGCAAACTGCCGTTCAAGTTTCTAACGATTCTCCTGTTTTGCTGGACTCTTTCTTAGATCATGCGATTGAAATTGATATTGACGTTATTTGTGACGGTAGAGATGTCGTGATTGGTGGAATCATGGAGCATATCGAACAGGCAGGCATTCATTCTGGAGATTCTGCATGCTCTTTGCCACCTCACTCACTACCAAATAGTGTACTTGATGAGATGAGGAAGCAAGTTAAATTGATGGCAAAAGAGCTTAATGTAGTTGGTTTAATGAATACTCAGTTAGCCTATCAAGATAAAGAAATTTATGTAATAGAGGTTAATCCTAGGGCTTCAAGGACTATACCTTTCGTTTCTAAAGCGACAGGTGTAGCACTGGCAAACATTGCCGCTAGAGTAATGGTCGGTGTCTCACTAAAAGAACAAAGTTTTACACAAGAAGTTATCCCAAAATATTATTCAGTTAAGGAGTCTGTTTTTCCTTTCAATAAGTTTTTAGGAGTCGATCCTATTCTTGGCCCGGAAATGCGTTCAACCGGTGAAGTTATGGGTATTGGAGATAGTTTTCCAGCTGCTTTCGATAAAGCCCTCCTTGCTGCAGGTGAAAAAATACCCACCAGTGGAAAGGTATTTGTTAGTTTAAGAACTCTAGATAGAAAGCATTTAACGGAACTTGGCAGGCGTCTAACAAGTCAAGGCTTTGAAATGGTTGCAACTCGCACCAATCA
>Ga0208411_1002909_pt1 | contig 10092 bp, 10 predicted proteins | sample ETN01SmetaG_4_FD_185793 | JGI IMG/M metagenome (GOLD analysis project Ga0208411, IMG submission 185793) | Marine microbial and viral communities from oxygen minimum zone, Eastern Pacific Ocean - ETNP2014F12-01SV261 (SPAdes) (version 2) | ecosystem: Environmental > Aquatic > Marine > Oceanic ...
CAAAACCAAATCCACACACAGGCATAGGCAGTCCGCCCAGTTTCATGTACACGTTAGACTCCGCTGCAAGTTTCTTGATGTTCTCACGCCACTCGTGCGCTACCGTGCCTTTCCAGCCTCGTTCACTCTCGAATCGACAGACGCCAATGGGCATCCCGAGATGATTGCAAATGATAGGCAGTTTAGGGAATGAGCGGGCAAGATCGGTAAGGCTCGGAATCTGTGGATGATATAGCCAAGTCTCAAAGATTAATCCACGCGATTGCAGCTCGGCAATTCCCTCGCGGAATTTAGCGCCAGCGAGTTTGTCATTGTTCTCAGCTACCTGGAAGACTTCGGCACCTTCGCCGAATGCGCATGGATCGCGTATTCCTCTAAAATTCTTCCCGGCTGCAATGTGAGCGTCAAGCGCCTTGCCTACTGCTCTGCCGAGCGATAAGTCGACTTTCCCAATAATGCCAGCGCAGATGAGGGTGCTGCCTAGGGCAGTCATCTCCTCACTTATCTTTTGGCAGTGCACTGTCTCACCGACGGACTGCATCGATTTCAAGGCAGATTGGTCGTAAAATGCGCCACACTCTAGGTAGACTGTGTGTGTCACGTTGTTCCCAGCTAAGTCTGCCCAAAGCTCTGCCAGAAGGTACTGACCCATGGCATTACGAGCGCCAAACGTATTCACAAAAGGTACCGAAGTGTTACCGCTTCTGTCCTCCCAAAGGTGGTGGTGGGGGTCAACGATTGGCAGGAGAGGCTCCATTGGTAGTTCATCAACAAGCGCAAGCCAATCTGAAAGAACGGCAGGCCCTGGAGGAAGAGATTTCATATTTCTCTGACGCCTTTGTTTAATTTAATACTGTGGTTGTTTTGTTCTTTGGTGGGTCTACTATGGATCCTATAACTGCGCCTAAAAGTATAATAGGAAGGTTCGTGAAAATAATACTAGGATGAGTGCGCACGCAGATATACTTGGAAGAAGGGCTTTAGTTATAGCCTTTATTATAAATTTGATAATGATGTCTGTAGATTTATGGTATGGTTTAATGATGAATTCAGCCTCATTATTAGGTGATGCTGCTAATAATTCAGGAGATGTATTTATTCTAGGATCAAGTATCCTTGTATTGTCTTCAACCACTGAAGTCAAGAAAAGATTGGCATTCTTCAAAGGAATTATAATGACTGTATTTGGTTTGTGGGCATTCTATCATGTATATTTGGGTATGATAGGTGAATCTGTATTGTTTGGAAATATTATTTCTATTGTCGGAGTGATGTCATTAGCAGGCAATGCAAGCGTTGCATTCATGATGTACAAACACCAACATAAGGATATAAATTTCATGAGTGCTTTTATCTGCTGTAGAAATGATGCGATTGCTTCGGCAGGAATTATCCTTGCCGGTTTATTGGTAATATTTACAGGATCTTTTTGGCCCGATATTATAATTGGGGCAATTGTAGCAATTATCGTGTGTCACGGAGGTATTAAAATCATCAGATTAAGTTTAGATTCTACTGCTCCTGTAAAAGATGGTTGCTGTGATGATGACTGTTGTTAACTGCGCCTAAAGATTAATCTTGAATTAATTGAGTTAAATTGCCAACTGACTCGTAAAGACTTGGTCCATTGGATAGATAGTAAACTGAGCCAAGTCTATCTCGAGAGTTTGCAGGAGTTGTCTCATTCCCAGATGCGCAAGTTCCTGTACATCCGTCTGCAAATCCAATGTAAACTCGCCCATCTAAATCTATATGCAAATCATTGAAATCTAAAAGATTACGGTTTGATCCGCCATCATCACTGCGGCAATCTCCACTGTTTAGACAAATACTTCCCACTTGTACTGGGTCTGCAGATATTCGTTGAGTGTGGAAGATTGGATCCTCATCTAATGCATTAAGACTGTAAGTCACGTAAAGATAATGTGTAACATTTGAAGGTGTGAAATGTGCATTCCCATTCCATGGATTTCCATCTATGTCTGGTTGTCCAAGTGCGCTTGCATTCTCACTACCCAAGTAAGCTATTGCAATTCTACCAGGATCTCCTGCTGAAGTATGTGGAAAGGTAGCTGAAATGACTTCAACTGGACTTATTCGAGTGCTGGTTTGTTCCCAGGTCTCTCCTGAATCAATACTTCTTGACATGTAAACTCCCTGGTCCTCACCTACCCATACATTGTAGGCATTGGAATCTGTATCTGTAGCAACTTCTCCGTTTTTACGAGGATTTGGTGTTCCTACATCTTGTCCCATAGTCCTTTCTTCCCAAGTAAGGCCATTGTCTTTAGAAAAAATAATAGATGGAGTTGCTACTCTAGGTGGTAAGTAAACTGTACCATCTGGTGCACTTGTGATTGCTCCATGTAAGCCTCCATTTGCTGTTGCGATTCCTACGAGATCTCCTCCAGCTTCAAAAGATGCTCCTCCGTCAAAACTAGTGTAGCATGAAATGTATGCTAATTTATTATAACAAAAATATACTGCAGTTTCATAGATGCCTGAACTTACTCCGCCTCCAATACCATATCCTTCATCTGTCCATGGTCCTGAACCTAGCTTTATGTGGTCATTAACAGGAGCTCCGGAATCATGTGGGTTTGCTTCCCAACTTTGTCCATCATTATCTGACCATCCTATCCACGTTGTCCAAAGTCCCATCATGTGAATATTGAATACTCTATCTGTAATTGGATCTACCCAACCATAAGGATCGTTTGTAAAAAATGCTTGGGATCCATCTGCTGTATTTACCCATGTTTCACCATAATCACAAGAGCGCATTGGTTTTTCAAAAGCTATGAAGAAAATACAACCGCTTGAAGTAACCCCTATGCTTGGTTCAGCTCCTTGTTCTCCTACATTACTAAAATAAAATTCCATTTCTAAGGGAGTGCCTTCTATGCTCATTCCCGTTGAATTTGTAATAAATGTTCCTGCTGGAAGACCTACTTCCTCGATAATAGGAACGTCATTTGAATCATCCTGAGTTAAACATCCTGAAAAGCTAGTCGCTAAGAGAAGAAATGCTATTCCGACTAAGCGTAACTCAATTGACATACTAATCTATGAAAGAGCTATATGATAATAGTTTCCTAATTCTTTCTTGTGTTGTTATCGTTCATAATTACAATATGAGGTTTCCACTTTTTGGAATCTTCTGAATCTATTTCAGCAAATGTTGCTAATATTATTCTATCGCCAGGATTTGCTCTATGTGCTGCAGCTCCATTTACGCAAATTATTCCTTTTTCGTCTCCATCATATTCCATTATGTAAGTGATTAATCTTGTACCTTGGGTAATATTCCATAGATGAACTTGTTCATGCATCGAAAAGTTTCCTAATTTAATTAATTCTGGACTAAGGGCTACAGAACCCTCATAATCCTTCAATGCGTGGGTAACTGTTGCGTTATGTAACTTAGATTTCAATACTGTAATACTGTGAGACACTCTTGTTTACTTAGGAGGTGGTAAATATTGATAATCTTGAAATAGTCTTACTTTATTTGTCATTTGTGAAAATCAGACACATTGGCATTGCTGTGGATTCTATTGAGGAAAGATTGCCTATGTGGGAATCTCTAGGTCTGAAACTAGATCATACTGAAAAAGTAGACTCTGAAGGTGTAACTACTGCCCATTTGAAAGTCGGTGGATACGAAATTGAATTGTTAGAACCAATGGGGAAAGATACGCCGGTTGGTAAATTTATTGACAAAAAAGGACCTGGAATTCATCATTTAGCTTTAGAAGTTGATGATATTGAAGAATCTTTAGCAAAAGCGAAAAAGAATGGTCTAGAACCTATTGGAGATGCTCCACGTCCTGGTGCCGATAATACACTAGTTGCTTTCTTCCATCCTAAAGATACTGGTGGCGTCTTGCTAGAAATTGTTCAATGCAAAAATTAATCTGTTTTATTTTTAAATAAAATATATAAAATAAAGGGACCCGCTAAGAACCCTATCATATTAAGAAACCCATAAGCGCGCATTATTGAGCCCCCTTCATATGTGGAAAGTGCAATAAATGATCCCCACATCATCAGTATGATAATGATACCCATTTTGAGCGAAAGTGAAGGTGTGGTTTTTTCGGCCATACGATAAGATAATAAATTGTGTGTTTACTGTTTAGTAATTGTTGTAATCTACTTGACTATTTGATTGATTAATTTTATTAGTTGGAACTTCTCCATATTCATTAGGATTGGCATCTCCTTCAACAACTGTCCAATAAAGAAGAAGAAGAATTGGGAGGACTAGAATCGATGATAAAATCCACCATCCACTCTGACCAACGTCGTGAAGTCTTCTTACAGAAACTGATAATCCCGGTAAAATGAAAATTAGGCCACTAATATCTGTAATCCATGTTGGGTCGCCCAATTCCCATCCAAAAGCAAAGCCATCTATTATTCCTGTTACAATAGATGCCAAAATTGTAAATAATACCCAAAACCAATATTCGGAACGAGAAGCCCTTCCACTGAAGCCGGTATAATTATTGATTAAACAATTGGTGATTGCGTCTCCAAAAGTCATCCTTTGTGCGGGCCTGCCTGACTGATTGGTTTCCATCATGTTAGCGCAATGCATTAGAAAGTAATAAGGTTTTGTCCGGTTTCATAATTATAAACATAATCTTCTACAACTTAAAGGGAAGAAACGATTTCGCTAATTTAATTTCATTATCTCCTATTAATTTTAATTTGTAGGAAAGGGCCAAAAATACAATTCCAAACAAAATTACTGAAGAAATTAAAGTTAAAAGATTTTCTAAATCTAAAGATGAAATCAAAATTACTGGGAATACTGCTACTACTGAAACTACAGCTATAGTCCACATTTTTTTCAATGGATAAGTTTCTAAGAAACTTGATTCAATGATTGTTAATGATCGATTCATTACTATGATTGTTGAAATCCAAGTTACTACCACTGTTGCAAATGGAATTCCTAACAGCCGATTATCTCCATCTAATCCTGTTAAAAAACCATAACTTAAAAGTATATTAATTACAGACATTGAAACTGCTAGTTTTAGTAAAAAATTAGTTTGTCCACTAGCCATCAAAATCCAAGTTAAGTTTAATGCATAAGTCGGAAGTAAAAACAAATAAATTAAAAAAATGGGAATTGTATCTTCGTAATTCTTTGTGAACAAAGTCAAAATTAACGGTTCAGCAATTAACGCTAATAAAAGTGTCATTGGGAAAAAAATAAATGCTAATTTTTCTATACTGTCTCTATACAATCCTTTTATTTCTAATAAATTATTGTCTTTGTGTGCTTTTGACATTCTTGGCGTAATCACTTGAGAAGCTGAACGTGTAATCCATCCAAATATTGGAGCAAATAATGAACCTAAATAATATGCTGCAAAAACTGAGCTTGAAAAAAATAAACCCACCATATACTTATCAATATTTACATTGATAACATAAATCATAGAAATTAAACCAACGGGCATTCCATAAGTTAAAAGTTCTCGATAATAAGACTCTTGTATCTCTATTTTTCTTAAATAATTATTATATATGTAAAAAAGTACTATTACAACTTTAATGATCGCTGTTATAATGATTCCATGAATCATTCCTAAGGTGGTGGGATTATACCAAGCTGAAATAGGAAGGATAACCACATCAATAATTGTAAAGCCAATCATTGATTGCATAGCCATTGTTTCTTTATCTTCTACAACTAATAAATTTTGAAGGGGTGTAACAGACAACATAATTCCTGTATAAATACCTAAAAGAAAAATAAAAGGTTGAAGGTGATGATTTGGATAAAAAAAGTCTATTGTCTGACTAATAACCCAAAATAAGAAAATGACTAATAATCCTGATATGACAAGAATCATCCACGTTTGCTTAATGAGATTAGGCCGTTCAGAAACTTCTTTTCTTGGAAAATAATATAATAACGATTGGGGCATACCAAATAGTAAAATTGCTTGAATTGTAGCGTAAATCATTACTAATTGTTGGTAAGTGCCGTAATCATCTTTGATTAATAATCTAGTTAGAATTAATGGAATTACTAAACTTAAAATGAAAGAAAATGCTCTCCCATAAATCAAAATTAAGATTTTTTTAGATAATTCCATTATTTTTTTCAAAGTAGCACTTGTTATAAGCTTACACGCCGTTGATTGAATTACTTAATTGAATCAATGAATCTACTTCTTCTTTAGGAAAATGAGAATATAGTTCTTGCTTAATATTTTTTACCCATTTGATTCGAAGCTGAGAAAAGGTTTCAGATGTAATATTTTCACCACTACCTTTGATGTCCATAGCAAAAGTTTGTAATTGTTGCATGGTAAAACCTTTGATTTTATGGCCTCGTTTCTTAAGGCGTTCATCACAATTTGTATCAAGCCATTTTGATAATTCTAAGTCTTGATCCCAAATCTCCCAGTCAAGTTCATCCATTAATTTGCGACTGAAACAGCGGCCGACTCCTACTGTTTTTCCTTTATTTTTCCACGCCCACCATCTATTTGCATGATTTAGAAAGCCATATCCTGGCCAGCGGCCTAACTTAAATGAGACTAAATCCATAAAATATAAATCCAATAAGCCCACGGCTGAATGCCCTTCATCTATCATCTTCAGTGAATCTGTAATCGCACTAGATGTTATCCAATCGTCCGAATCTATGCGGTAAACTGCATCTGGATTGAATGTCTTTGCTAATCGACTAGCTGCATTGTATTTGCGATTAAGAGGCATGTTATCTTGTTCAATGTAAGTAAAACCATGTTTCTCACACAACTGACGTGATGCTGTGCCCTCGGAACCAACTGCTATTAATTCTAAATTAATATTGTCTGCAATTTCATTTTTAATACTTCTAAAACGATTCAGGACAAGGTCTGTTAGTTCATGTCTTTTCCATACGGCAGTAATTAGTGTAACAGTTCTTTGTCCCATTTCAAAGATAGCCGAATTTTGCTCCACTTTTAGCTTCAACTACTGTTGAAGGTCGATCCAAGAGTTCAGAAAGAGAATTCAACAAAGATGCTTCAGCTTCACGATGTATATCGTCGACAAAAATAACCACATCTGTGTTAAATAAATCAATATTAGTTAGAAATTCTTTTCGTATATTCAATCTTCCTAAACTTTCTGGCGATGTTGGACCATCGATTAAAATTACATCATATTTAATTGGTAACTTTTTTTCCAATACTTCTCGATCATACCAACCATTCTTAATTGGAGCGTGAATGTAATTACTGTTATATTTATTGAGCCATTCTGTATTTTCTTCAACAGAATAAACAGTATAATATTTTGAAAACACTTCTGTGGCTCTCCCACTTCCAAATTCTAGTAGAGTTCCAGAAGGGACTAAATCAATCATCAAATCAATAAGCTCCCGATCCACAGAATAGCCCCCATATACTTTTAGAACTTTCCAGATTTTCTCTGTTTCATTTTTAATAAAATCGAGGACGCCCATTGAAAACGATTAAGAAGCTTGTAATAAAAAAACATTGTGCATTAATTATTCCTAATCAAAAATAATTTGAATATTTTCAGCTAAATTTATTTTGCATAATAAGTTAATACCCTCTCGCTTTGGAATATCTCGCTATATGAGTAAAGTGAGGACATCAGCCTATCGCCAAACTCCTACTCCAGAAGGGCTGAAAGCTATTGAAAAAGGTACATTGGATTACTTTGATACGGAGATGTATGCTAATTTCAATACCGAAGTCTTAGAAGAATATTTAGAAGAAAAAAATAGAAGTGATGGCTTTGGTTCAACTAAGTGGAAATGGAACCAGATGTTGTTAGGGTTAGCTATTGGTATTGTTTTTGCTATAATTAATCAGTATGTTGGATTAAAAGTTGGGATGATTGTATCGGGATCTTGGTATGTTGCTTATCTTTCTGCAATGGCTCTAAGATGGACTCCCGGTGAAGTTAATCTTTCAGCATCTGCATCTACTGGAGCCTCGATGGTTTGTACTGGATTTGTATTTACATATCCTGCAATTTATTTGTTAGCTTATTCGCCAAAATATGAAATGAATGGGGAACAATTAATTGATTCTTCTTTACTTTTACCTGATTCTTGGGCTTTAGCTGGTGTTGCAATGATAGCATCAATTCTTGGAGGGTTTCTTGGTTGCTTATATTTCATAATTTTTAGAAGAGTTTGGTTAGTAGAAGACCCATTACCATTGCCTGGTTTTGAAGCAAATATCAAACTAATGGATATTGCTGGAGAAACTTCTAAAGAAGGTGGAATGGAAAGTGCAATGCATTCTATTCGTTTGGTGGGAATTTCAACTGCAATTGTAATGTTTTTCACGTTTTTAAGAGATTGGCCATTGCTAGGAACTGGCTCTAAAGATGCTTCTGGAGAAGAAATAAAAACTTCTGTTCTGAGTTCTACTTTAGAAAGTGCTGAATGGTACGATGGAGGTGATCTAACTGTTCCTATGAGCAATTCGTTAACGAATTACACGTGGCTTGGATTTGGATTGACACCTATGATGCTTGCTATTGGTTGGTTCATGAAATTTAGAGTTGCTCTTTTGGTTAGTTTGGGAACTTTCTTCACTTGGTTTGTAGTGACTCCTCTTGCATATCAGCTCGATTATCCATTCTATTATCCATTAGACGGAAGCTACCATTCAATTAGCCAGTATGATCCCATTGGTTCCATTATGTCCTATAGTTATGTTGCTAGGCCTATGGCAATTGGGGCAATTTTAGGAGGAGGAATTACTGGATTATTGAAAATGGCGCCTGTGTTCAAAACCACCGCTTCAGATGTTATTGATATTTTCAAAGGTGAAAGTGATGATGCTTCCAGAAAAGATTATGTTAAAGGAAAAGGATGGTATGAATGGCCAATTAGCCACATTCCTGTTTTACTCATTGTTTCTCTGATTGGAATTACGCTTACTTTTGCAACTCAATTTGGATTTGTAGCTTCTTTTATTTTCTCCTTAGTTTTATGTTTGACAACTTTTGCATTGGGTGCAATTGCTGTAAAGGTAATGGGAGAAACTAGTATTGAACCTGTTTCTGGAACTAGTTTCATTGTTTTGTTAATGCTTGTTTTAGTTTTCAAAGTTATTGGATTAAATGAAAGCGACACTGCAATTCTTGCTCTTGTAGGAACTACTGTTTTTGGTGGCGCTATTTCGATGTCTGGTACTGTTATTGGTGATTACAAACCGGGATTATATGTTGGAAATCGGCCAATGCACATAATGAAAACTGAATTAGTAGGAATTATTCCAGGGACGATTGTTGCTGCACTTTTTGCAGGTTTACTTTCACTTGCATTAGCAAGAGGTGATCTGATTTTGTATGCTCCTCAAGCAAATGCTTTCGCTGCTTTTGCACAGATAATGCTTGGTGGCCAAACTCCGTGGGGCTTGTTGGCAGTCGGTGTTGTTATTGGAATATTTATGGAATTGCTTACGGGAATGGGTACTGCTTTTGGACTTGGAATGTATCTTCCTATGGTTGTTACTCTTCCAATGGTTGTTGGCGGTGCTTTGAGAGATTACTGGGAAGCTCGTTTCCTCGATGTTGCTGTTGAAAATGAAGGTTTGAGTGAAAAGCAAAGAACTATGAGATTGCTTAACACATATATGATTGCAACTGGTTGCATTGTGGGTGAAGCTCTACTTGGAACTTTCTTAGCTATTTACTACGTTCTTCCTCTAATTACTGGATAAAATGGACATTGCAGTAATACTCTCATTTGTTTTCTTCATGGCTATTTTTGCAGGAGTCGGTCTTGCTTCAATGAGAGTCAAAAAAGACACTACTGATGATTATCTTGTTGCTGGAAGAGGGATGAGTCCTTCTCTTGCTGCACTTTCTGCAGTTAGTACTTGGAATTCTGGTTACATGTTCATTGGATTTATTGGATTCACATACACTATGGGCTATCCTGTAGCTTTCTTAGCTTTCATGTCTACTATAGGGCAATTTGTCGCTTGGATGTGGCTCTACAAATTTATACAAAAAGAAGGGCATGAAAGAGGAGTTAGATCTTTATCTTCATTAGTAGCCGAAAAAGCCGGAGCTCCTGAAGCGAAACTT
>Ga0208411_1002910_pt1 | contig 10090 bp, 9 predicted proteins | sample ETN01SmetaG_4_FD_185793 | JGI IMG/M metagenome (GOLD analysis project Ga0208411, IMG submission 185793) | Marine microbial and viral communities from oxygen minimum zone, Eastern Pacific Ocean - ETNP2014F12-01SV261 (SPAdes) (version 2) | ecosystem: Environmental > Aquatic > Marine > Oceanic ...
TTGGTGGGCTATCAAGACCCTCGAAGTATTGGAGGGAGCTTAAAGAATGATGATAGAGTGAAATTAGGGGCTAGATTTATCAAGGTAAATGCAAAGATTAGTAAATTCAGTAGTTTTTCAGGCCATTTAGATGGTCAAGGAGTCATTGATTATCTATCAGATATGAAAATAAACGAATCGATCTTCCTGACTCATGGTGAATACCAAGGAATGCTTGAGCTAAAAGAAAGAATCGAAGCACTTGATAAGAATTGTATAATTCCAGATTATAAATGGAAGTTACATATAAAATAAAAATATTTTAAGAACCAATCAAATAACTATAGGGGAATAAAGATGAAGAGGTTATTACTATTTCTCACTTTAAACAAACTAGCAGCGAATCCTTATATGGATTGGGCCTATGATCGGCCTGCTGGTGGACCTATGCCACTTTGGATGATAATTATTGGATTTATCTTGTTGTGTTTTATGTTTGGAGGAGAATGATGAAGGAAGAAGGAACTTGCAAGGATGGTAAATTAAACGGTAAATCGACTGTTTGGTATGAGAATGGACAGAAGAAGGTAGAAGGAACTCGCAAGGATGGAAAATTGATTGTGGTGACTTGGTGGGACGAAGACGGAAACGTGATAAAACAGTTCCCACCTCACCATATTTGCTATTTTTGATAATGCAACGGCTTTGGCTCATATATCTATTGTTTACAGTTTCTGCATTTGCAGATTCACCTATAACCTCAACGGATATATATAAGTCATATTTAGATATCTCTGCAGTAAACAATGCAAAAGAATCTGGAACTCAGTTGACATTTTGTAGTTAGTGAATCACTAAACGGACTTGTAAAAAAGTCTTGCTGAAGAGGAGGGAACACCCGCCAGGGTTTCCCTTTTTTTGTTTCCAGTAGAACGATAACCGATGAAAGGAGAACCTCCATGAAAAAAATGCTAAAGCTCACTTTTCTTATCTATACAGTGTGTCTTTTCAGCAGCCAGCCCCTCGCCAGTGAAGTCATTTCGCAAGACATTAAACTGGGTGATGTTCGAGAGGGGATGCTGTTACAGAGAACTGAAGAGCCCAACTTTTACAACATCCTTCCGAAGCTGAAAACCAATGTGACGATTGACGTGGAAGGGATGGTCTCCAGTACCACGGTGGGCCAACTGTTCACCAACGACAGCGATGAACCTATTGAAGCCATATACGTATTCCCTCTTCCTCCGGACGCGGCAGTACACGACATGACAATGGTTGTCAATAACCGGCTGATAAAAGGAATTATACAGGAGAAGCAGAAAGCGAAGGTAACCTACGAAAAAGCCAAGAACGAAGGGAAACGAGCCGCCCTTACGGAACAGGAACGTCCAGACATCTTTACCAACTCAGTGGCCAATGTAATGCCCGGTGATACCATCTTAGTGCGTCTGCAGTATGTGGAAAAACTTCACTACGAAGACGGCAGTTTTAACCTGCGGTTCCCCATGGTGGTGGGACCGAGATATATCCCGGGAAGAGTGGTGACAGGCTACTCCGGAACGGGATGGTCCCTCGATACGGATCAGGTGCCTGACGCTTCCAGGATTACCCCGCCGGTCATTCCTCCGGGGCAGAGAACCGGGCACAACATTTCGGTAACAGTTGACCTGGACGTCGGTCTGCCGCTGGATAAGATAGAAAGCGTCTCTCACGACATTGTCTCCCGCAAGATGGGCACCGGGCAGTACCGGATCGAACTCAAGACTGGAGAGACCATTCCCAACAAGGATTTTGTGCTGGAGTATAAAGTAGATACCGGTTCCGAACCGCAGGCGGCACTCTTCTCATCTGAGAAAAACGGGGATCATTACTTCATGCTCATGGCCGTACCTCCGGTGGAGACTAACGACATCCTGAACCTCCCAAAGGAGATTATCTTTGTTCTCGACAGATCCGGATCCATGTCAGGTCCTTCCTGGGAACAGGCAAAGTCTGGTCTTGCCAAAGCCCTTTCCCGCCTTCATCCTGAAGACTACTTCAATATCGTCCTGTTTAACAACGATTATACAGCTATGGCTTCTTCTCCCGTCAGGGCAACGGAGAATAACATCAGTACCGGTCACTATTTCGTGAACAGCCACGATGCAAGCGGAGGGACGGAAGCCCTACCGGCCCTTATCCGGGCCATGGATATGTCTCACCATAAAGGGAAAGTCAAGATGATTGTATTTATCACAGACGGATCTGTGGCGAATGAGGCGGATATAACAACGGTTGTGAATCAGCACATCGGAAATGCCAGGCTGTTCAGCGTGGGGATTGGCTCGACGCCTAACAGTCACCTGTTAAAAAAGGTATCCAGCCAGGGTCGAGGGACGTTTTCGTACATCTCCAGTTTAACACAAGTCGAATCGACAATAAACACGTTGTTCGACAAGCTTGAAAGCCCGGTTCTCACAGATCTTGCTTTGTCTATTCCCGGCAATGCAGAACTTTATCCCGATCCTCTGCCGGATCTCTTTGTTAAGGAACCCCTGGTGGTGTTCGGCCGGATGGATCAAAAGGCGTCAGGACAGGCGCGATTAACGGGAAAGTCCCCAGGTGGTATTGTGCAGCTGTCACTCCCCATGGATGGAAACGCCTCACGGAACAACCCATCCATCTCCATGCTGTGGGCAAGAGAGAAGGTGAGTGGGCTTATGGACGATTACTACCTGGGGCATAAGGGGGTGGAGAAGGACGTGATAGAAATTGCCTTGGAGCACCACCTTCTGACTAAATTTACGTCGCTGGTAGCAGTGGAGCACATTATTGCCAATCCAATGAGGAATCTCATGACGGCTGTCGTTCCCACGGAGCTGCCTGAAGGGTGGAAGTATGATAAAGTGTTCGATAGCGATAAAATGATGGAGGAAGTGGCATTGATGCCGCAAGGGGCGACAAACAGTCCGCTGCTGGCGCTAATAGGTGTTTTACTCATGATCACAGCTTCCGTTATATATATGATCAGGGTGAGGCTGGTTGTGTGAAGAGACCGCGTGGGACAGCAATACTGGTCATTGCCTTTGTGACCGGATTTGTGCTCTTTGGAAAATCCGGTTACTACTACGCCAAGGGGATTCTGGCCCAGTATCTCTTGAACACGGCTTGGGAGAAATCCCTTTTTCTAGGCAAATCCGTTAAGGCGTGGGACTGGTCAAATACACATCCCGTCGGCAAGCTGATCATCCCGTCCATCGGTCTGGAACAGATTATCCTGGAAGGTGCAGATAACGAATCCCTGGCATTTGGTCCATCTCACATTACCGGTACATCCACTCCCGGTGAACACGGAAATATCTGCATCGCAGGTCACAGGGACAGCTACTTTCGGGAGCTTGGGAACGTAGCAGAGGGAGATATTATTGAAATGGAAACGCAGTCCGGCAGGTGGATATATCGTGTCAGCTGGGTCCAGGTAGTTGACGGTGATGACAGTCAGCTCCTTGAGGAAACTCCAGGGGACTGCGTTACCCTGATCACATGCTACCCGTTTAATTTCATCGGCCCGGCGCCAAAGCGGTTTGTGGTCAGGGGGATATTCATGTCACACGTTTTGGGGAGTTCAGGTGTTGGCTGATATGGTATCGCATTATCACTTTCGAGAATTTTTCTCTAAAGTCTGTTTCAGATGTCAGTTCGTATTGCCTTTAACCACCAAAGACGTTACATTCACCCTTAAGCGTGTAATATGAAGCTGGAGGAAGTTCCCATGAGTGAAAAAGAAATAGGTTTTGTGTCTCACTTTTTCGGAAAGATTTCCGTTGCCGGGATCGAGATTACCGGTGGACCGCTATCTGTGGGAGACAAAGTGCATATTGATGGTCACACAACTGATCTTGTTATGGATATCAAATCCTTACAGGTCGAACATGAAACTGTATCGGAAGTGAAGAAGGGTGATAGCATCGGTCTGAAGGTTTCCGAGAGAGTACGTCCCCACGACAAAGTTTATCTGGTTGTACCGGATTAGTTCTGGTCTACGTCAGGGGAGTGGGATTATTACCTGTCGCTCCCACATTAAACAGGTGTGTATTGTTTTTCCCATTCATTTAGACTGGGAGTGATAATGCGATACCACAGCGGCGGGATAAGACATATAAAAAGAGTGGTCAGATACCCATAAGGCATCTGTGGAGCGCGAGTATGGGGTTCCAGTTTCCAGAACTTTACCTTTGGTTTTTCGTGATGTGCAGAATGCCTCGTGAGAGAAAACAGCACCATGCCGCTCATCCGCTTATTCGTGTTCCATGAATGTTCAAATCCAACCGGAACAGCCGGCAGTCTTTTTAGACCGTAATGCTCCATATAATTCACGATTTCCAGTATAAATTTGGCAAATAACGCCTGACCGAAGAATAACAGCAGACCGAACAGTCCTCCGGCGAAATAAAACAGACCACACCACAACAACGACATAAAATACCCGGTCAGCATCCTGTTTCGGAAAAGGAAGGCACTATCTCCCTTTTTGCTTAAACGATTTAATTCATGCCGCCACGCACTGATGTGACCCAGAACAGTGGATTTAACGAAAAATTTATAGACATTTTCCCCTTTTAAAGCTGTAGCAGGATCATCGTCAGTGCCTACAGTGACATGGTGCCCGTAGACGTGCTCGATGGCAAAATCCGCATTACAGCTGGCGGAGAGTAGCCATCTCCCTTCCAGCATGGCCATTCTGTCTTTTATCCTGTGAGTCAACTCATGGCCCACATTGGTTCCGTAACCGGCAACGATGAACCCGACACTGATAACTGCGCCCAGGTAGTCTGACCAGATGCTTCCATTTCTGGCGGCGATAAAATTATATGAAATCAAGCTTCCCAAAAAATTCCCAATCCCCAGAAAATCTTGCGTACCGGTACCCGATGCCCACGCAGTGCTCAGTAATAAAATGGTTATTATGGGCAGCGCCAGATGCAGCGGAAGTTCTATCAGTTGGGGATATGTATATTTCGGTGTAGATGAATCTTCGCCGAGGAGGGCATCACCGCCTATCACCACCACACATAAAACACCAAATCCCAGCCACATCCAATGTCCGCCCAACAGTATGCCGGCTAATATGGAAAGTGTTACTGCGGGAGTGATATAATATTTAATGTAGTGATACAATGGGATCCTCCTGAAGTGATCTGGCAGAATATAAGAAAAGTGACTGAATAATGTCCATTATTTTAGCTGAGATTGAATTTCCACCACCTTCTAATCGGCGGTTTCCTTATTAGTTATCTAGCCAGCTCTTCCATTTTCATCATCCCCCGGCTGCTCATTCCAATCACTCCGCACAGTGCTGCTCCCAGTCCAATCACCAGGAAGATTGTGCTGATGGGGACAACTTCCGCCAGCGGACCTACGAGTCCGGAAGAGAGGGCCGTAAAGCCGATAACTGACATGTTTACCATTGAAAATACTCGACTTCTCAAGCGATCAGGTACAACGTTTTGGATAATGGTCGTCCGGGAGACGGTGATCAATGGAATCCCGATACCGTGGATAAAAAGGAGTATTTTGGTCGCTTCGTAATTACCGATGTAATAGAGCAGACTGTATGTAAGTCCGTCCAAGACCATTCCCCAAAAAAGCAGTCGGCTTCGGCTTATCTCTTTTCCAAAACGCCAGATAAACAGCGAGCCAACAAGCATTCCTCCGGCCATATATGCTTCTATAATAGCGTAAGCTCCGAAATCAAGCTTCAGTACTTCCCTGACGAATATGGGTGTTCCAATCATGGCGGGTCCCATGATGAAAAGGTTGTTCATTGCGGTGAGTATAAGCAACCCTGCCAGCGCACCCTTTTTTCTGACAAATTGCAAACCTTCTTTAAGCTGATGAATGTGAGTGGTAGGTTCCTTTTCCTGCCGGATCGTAATGTACTTCTTCGAAATGAGTGCGATGCAGATCATGCTCACAGAGAAACTGACCGCGTCGATGGTGAAAAGGTGATTAAGACCCACCCAGGCGAACAGTGCTCCTGCCAGCACGGGTCCGGACAAATGAGCGAGCTGGCCTGAAGTGGAAATAAAGGCGTTTGTTGAAGTGAGCTGTTCAGGCTTGACAAGACTCGGTATTAAAGCATCCCGGGCGGGGTAGAAGAGGGTACCGAATGTTGAGACTGTAAATGCGATGATGCCGATGATGAGGGGCTCTGTTCCGCCATTCAGTAGATAAACCACCAGCAAGCCCACAAACAGCATTCTGGCGCCGTCAGAAAATATCATGACGCCTCTCCGGTCAAATCTGTCACCAATGACACCGGCCATTAGGCTGAACAGTATCGCCGGCAGATAGACACTTACGGCGACCAGTGAGGTTAAGGTCTTGGAACCGGTCAGTTCCAATATTAGCCACGGTAGAGAAATCTGATAGATTGCATCTCCGGCGTGGGAAATTATATGTCCCATCCATAGAAGCATGATGGGTTTATTAACTCTATTCCTGCTTTTTCTATTATTCTGCATTAAGTGAAATTTGAATCCGAAGTGATTCATATCAAATTGAAAATGATTAATAAGTTGTTATCTCTTTTTTATGAAAATGTTTTCGCATTTGCTGAGCGGAGGATTAAATTCCTTTGAATTTATTGGAGAGTTTTACTCTCTGTTTGGATTAATAAATCAATAGGAGGAAGAGATGACCTATATCATCTGTGAGCCTTGCGTTGGAGTTTGTGATACTGCATGTGTTGATGTCTGTCCCGTAGATTGTATTCATCCCACAAAAGATGATTGGGAGGAAAAAGGATACGATGAAGATAACTTGGAAGGGAAGCAGCTTTTCATAGATCCTGAAGAGTGTATTGATTGCGGCGCGTGTGAACCTGAATGCCCAGTCGAAGCTATCTTCGAGGAAAGTGAAGTTCCTGAAGAGTGGGATTCTTATACAGATAAGAATTATGCCCACTTTGGGCAGTCCCGATAAGAGACAGGCGACATTCTTTATAATCTAGCGGTTGTTCTGATGAGCAGCCGCTCTTTATATTCAGGTGGTTAAATTATCATGACAATAGATGAGATTAGAGATTTACTGAAAGAGGTAAAATATCCCGGCTTCAGCAGAGATATTGTCTCTTTTGGCGTTGTTAAAGATATTAGTTTAGATAAGGATAAGGTTGAAGTTGACCTCAACGTAACCTCTCCGAGTGAGGAAACGCGCGGTGAGATCAAGTCGCAAGTGGAAGCAGTATTGACTAAAAGTGGCGGATTTTCAACAGTGGAAGTGACCTTATCCGGCGGCAGTCAAGCCTCGCCGCAGCAAAAGCCGGCAGAAGCCCCTGTTCCTGCGATTTCCCTATCGGATGTCAAGCACACCATCGCCGTTGCCAGTGGCAAGGGCGGCGTAGGTAAATCAACTGTGGCAGTCAATCTTGCGGTGGGTTTGGCTCAGAAAGGTCACAAGGTCGGTTTGCTCGACCTCGATATTTACGGGCCCAGTCTCCCCGTTATAATGGGCGTCAACGAGCGCCCTATGATGACTCAAGAGAGAAAGTTAGTTCCTCTGGAAAAGCACGGACTCAAGCTCATGTCTTTCGGTTTTCTGACCGGAAACGATACACCGATAATCTGGCGAGGGCCCATGGTGTCGAGAATGACCGAACAGTTTTTTACAGATGTAACTTGGGGTGAACTGGATTACCTGATCATGGACCTCCCACCGGGGACGGGTGACATTCAGCTCACACTTACCCAGCGTCTCCGTTTGGCCGGTGCTATCATCGTTACCACACCCCAGGATTTAGCAATTTCTGACGTGCGGAAAGGGGCCGATATGTTCGGCAAGGTCAACACTCCTCTTTTGGGGGTCGTGGAAAATATGTCAGGGTATGTACTGAGTGGTGTCGTTCACGACTCTGATAATCAACCCATTTCCAACGCCACCATTTCCATCCCGGGTATGGACAAAACAAAGGAAGTGAAATCTTCGGATGACGGACAGTTCACTCTGGAAGTGGATCTCTTCAAACGAGGCGGTGGGCATGAAGAGAGCAATAGGCTCCATGTACCTCTATTATGTGAAATCCCCATCTCTCTCGAATTAATGGAATCGTGTGATGAAGGTACCCCACTTGTAATCAAGGATCCCGACTCACCTGCCGGAAGAGTATTCACGCAACTTGTTGAAAAGGTTGAAGAAATACTACCCGGCTGATCTGCTCTTTTGTAAATGCTTCTAACTACGATCTCGGTTCTCACATTTACACTGTTTGGTGCACTCTATCCTCTTTTCACATGGACGGTTAGGATGAATCAATTAAATCGAGGGTTTCATCGTATGACTCTCGGTTTAAGTTGTATTATTGGTGGTGTCGGTGTGGTTTTTGTATTCTTAATTCCTGCTATAGTCCCTGCGAATGTTCGCATAGGTGAAGTTGTATGGCTTGTCTCTCTTTTGGCAGTTACAGGATATTATTGGAATCAAGAGAGCATAAAAAAATGGGTGATTACGATTCCCTCGATTTTCGGTGTTATTGCGTTTTATCGAATTCTATCTGAACTAATTTCAGGAGATATTGAACTATTCATGATCTCACTTCTGGGTGGTTTTATTCTCTGCGGGGCACTTTTCTCCATGATTTTAGGTCATTGGTACCTCAATGTGGTTTCTCTACCCATCAGCATGCTAAAATCCACAGTAAAATTTCTGATTCTAATAGTCGCCTTAAGGTTTATTTGGGATATGGGATATATTTTTATGGGGGAAGTTCCATATAATGGTTTACCCGTATCCATGACTCAATTTCTGCAAACATTCGATGGATTTTTCCTCCTTTTCGCGCTTTTCTTCGGGACACTTCTCCCTTTAATTCTTGGGATACTTACACTGAAGACTATCGCCATTAAATCCACTCAGTCAGCCACAGGTTTGCTTTATGTGATTGTCATTTCTGTGGTCATGGCGGATCTGTTTTATAAATACTATCTAGTTCAGGCTGCATTGCCTTTGTAAAATGTTATTCTCAATTGGGAAGGAATGTGGCGAATGCGGTCGGTATTATAAATCGAAAATATCAGAAAACTGTGAAGTGAGATGTTCTCACTGCGGCAAAGAGGCAGCAGACATCCCAGATGTTCATGAGATCTTTAACGCCTGTCCTTTTTGTCAAACGAAACAGTTCTATCGCAGAAAGGATTTTAATCAGCTGTTGGGATGTTCTTTCGTTTTAGTGGGAGCACTGTTGGTCCCTTTTACATACGGTCTGAGTCTTCCATTTCTCATTTTAATAGATTGGCTGATCTACAGACACGTTAACGATATGGCTGTCTGTTACAGTTGCGGAGTCGAGTTTAGAGATATCACTCCTATTCCTGAGAAAATCATCGGTTTCGATCATCACACTGCGGAATTATATGAATGTTCGCGTTGACTGGACTTTGTTAAAGGGAAACTTGACTATCGTGAAATCGACTCTTAACTTTCTTGGCTGAGTAGATATTATTATGAAGGAAAAAGAACTACTTGATGCCATAGAATCAAATGGGAACATTCCCAGGCATATCGCCATTATTATGGATGGTAACGGCAGATGGGCAAAATCAAAGTTCCTCCCGAGAGTCGCTGGCCACCGGGAAGGAATCAGCTCTGTTCGTGTTATTACTGAGGCGTGTGGGGAATTAGGTGTAGAATACTTGACCCTCTACACATTCTCAAAAGAAAACTGGGCCCGGCCGCAAGCAGAAGTATCAGCTTTGATGAAACTGCTTGTAGAGACGATTCGCAGAGAAATTGAAGACCTTATGGAAAATAATGTAAGACTGCATGTCATTGGTCATATGGAAGATCTCCCTGATGCACCCCGGGAAGCGCTTCAGGAAGGGATAGATATCTTGAAGAATAACACCGGTCTCAATCTTGTTTTGGCTCTGAATTATGGCGCCAGAGCTGAGATTCTGGATGCTTTCCTATCTGTCTGCATAGACATTGAAAAAGGGAAAATTACAATAGATGAACTGAACGAGATTTCATTTCCTAAATACCTCTATACAGCAGATATGCCGGATCCGGATATGGTTATTCGTACCAGTGGTGAATATCGTATCAGTAATTTCCTTCTATGGCAGATCGCTTACTC
>Ga0208411_1002919_pt1 | contig 10069 bp, 11 predicted proteins | sample ETN01SmetaG_4_FD_185793 | JGI IMG/M metagenome (GOLD analysis project Ga0208411, IMG submission 185793) | Marine microbial and viral communities from oxygen minimum zone, Eastern Pacific Ocean - ETNP2014F12-01SV261 (SPAdes) (version 2) | ecosystem: Environmental > Aquatic > Marine > Oceanic ...
ATTTATGCAGACTTTATGTTGGTTGCATTTGGACCTTTTGGACCATCTTCAACGTCAAAAGTAACCTCTTGACCTTCTTCAAGTGAATTCATACCAGCATCTTTTACTGCTGACGTGTGTACAAAAACATCTTTTTCTTTATCTTCTCTTTCAATAAAACCAAAACCTTTAGTTGGATTGAACCATTTTACTTTACCTTTTAGACTCATATTATATTTACTCTTTGTTAGTGTTTACTTTTATTACTTATAATTAAGTAAAAATAACCTTCTTTAGAATTTTTAGGGTTTTGTCAATTTAAATTTAGCCATTTAGGCTTAATAATTCTAATTGTTGCATTATTAATTTTAAAAATTAAGTCAAAGTTAAATTTTTCAGAGGTATACTTAATTACAGCAAAAGGATAGTTTTCATCTATTAGAACTTTCCCAATTTCAGTTTTTTCAATAAAAATTGATTGCCCAGCACTTATATCTCCTTCAATTATTTTTATTGGTAGCAATCTTTTTGTTAATTTATTTTTAAGTTTGATTCTAGAGGTATTTTCTTGTCCTATATAGCATCCTTTTTTAAAATCAATTGCATTTAGTTCATCAAAATTACACTCTATTCCAAATATTTTATTTTTAAGTTTATCTGTGTTTTGTTGAGCAATGCCTAAGTTAAAACTTAAATTATAATACTCTTCATGTTTAGTTGTTTTTAAATCAAGTTTTTTTAAAGATAAATAAAGTTTTTCAAGATTTATTACTAATCTTGCGCCAAGTTTTTTATTTCTTGGGTCTAATAAAATAGGATCTTCCCTGTATTTTAATGTAAATCCTAATAGATCTTTAGAACCTTTCATTGATTTGAATTTTTCATAACTTAATGCAGCTACCACAAACTCGTTACTAAGGTTTAAAATTTGAACACTAGATCTTAATTTGTATAAAGAAAGTTGTTTAAATAGTTCATTAATTTGATTTTTTTCACAATCAATGAAGTATCCTTTTTTATGCTGTATAACCAAAAACTCAAATAAAAACTTTCCTTGAGGATTTAGCAAAGAAGCAAAACAAGAGTTATGATCGTTAACTTTGTTTATATCGTTAGTGATAATATTTTGCAAAAAATCCTTAGCATCTATTCCATCAACGAAGAGAATTCCTCTATCTTCTAAAATACAAGCACTATTAATATTCATATTTGATTACTAATCATTTATAATATAATTACTTTTCTACGAAATGTTAGATTTAATCATAAAAAATGGCTCATGTTACATAGACGGTAAGCTGAAAAAGCAAGATATTGGAATAAAAAATAATAAGATTTCTGAAATAGGAACGTTAAATAGCGAAAGCTCTCAAGAATTAATTGATGCAAATAATCTAACTGTTTTGCCAGGTTGTATTGATACACAAGTTCATTTTAGAGAACCTGGCTCTACTGATGCTGAAGATTTAAATTCTGGTAGTAAAGCTGCGATAGCAGGTGGAATAACTTCAGTATTTGAAATGCCAAATACAAATCCTCCAACTTCAAGCAAGAAAGAATTTTCTAATAAATTGAAATTAGCAAAAGACAGAATGTATTGTAATTATGCTTTCTATTTTGGAGCAACGCCAGATAATCATAAAGAATTATCAGAATTACAGGATTTAGAAGGATGTTGTGGAATTAAACTTTTTGCAGGATCTTCTACTGGAAATCTCTTAGTTGCAGATGAAAAAGATATTGAAACAGTATTTCAAAATAGTTCGAAAGTAGTTGCGGTTCATTCAGAAGATGAGGAAATTTTAAATATAAATAAAAAATTAATTAAAAATGGAGATGTACATTCCCATCCAATTTGGAGAAGTGAAGAATGTGCAATTTCTTCAACAAGAAGAATAGTTAGAATTGCTGAACATCATAAGAAGAAAGCTCATATTCTTCATGTTACCACTAAACAAGAGATTGATTTTTTATCACAACATAAAGGGAACATTACTTTTGAGATTACTCCACAACATTTAACAATTTATGCTCCAGATTGTTATGACAAGCTTGGGACTTATGCGCAGATGAACCCTCCTTTAAGAGATAAATCTCATTATGATAGATTATGGTATGGAGTCAAAAATAACCTTAACGATACAATAGGTTCAGACCATGCTCCTCATTTAAAAGCGAATAAAGATAAAGAATATCCAAATTCACCATCTGGCATGCCAGGTGTGCAAACTCTTATGCCAGTTATGTTAAATCATGTTAATGATGGAAAATTATCTCTTAATCAATTGATGAGTCTTGTATGTGAAAATCCAGTTAAAATTTTTGGAATTAAAAATAAAGGATTTATTAAAGAAGGATTTGATGCTGATTTTACAATTGTAGACATGAATAAAAAAATTGTAATTAAAAATGAAAATATAGAAAGTAAATGTGGATGGTCTCCTTTTAATGGATTTGAATTTAAAGGTGCTCCTGTTTCAACAATAATTGCTGGAAAAATAAAAATGCAAGATGGCAAAATTTTAGGAGAGCCAGAAGGAACTCCTCTTAAGTTTAACTAAGTTTTATAGTAAAGCTATTTACAAGCACAACTCCAATTACAATTAGAAATAATCCTAAAATTGCTTGCCACGCTAAAGTTTGTTTAAAAAAAATATATCCTAATATTGCTATAGTAAATATTCCAAGACCACTCCAGGTAGCATAAACTATTGCGATAGGAAGTTTGTTAACCACAAATGTAAGTAAATAAAAAGCACATAGATAAAATATTGCAAGAAAGGTTGTTGGAATCAATTTTGTAAAGTTTTGAGACACTGGTAACAACATTGTACCCGCAACCTCAAAAAAGATTGCGCCAACAAGAAATAAATAAGTTTTAACCATTTTTTAGAATGTTATTTTTGATAAGATCCTCTTTGATTTCATCTAAGATTGCTGGATCATCAATTGTTGGTGGTATCTTATATTCAACTTTATCTGCAATTTTTCTTATTGTTCCTCTTAAAATCTTGCCTGATCTTGTTTTTGGAAGTCTTTTAATAACAATAGCAACTTTAAATGCAGCAACAGGACCAATTTTATCTCTTACCATTTGAATACATTCTTTAGAAATAGTTTCATTATTCTTATCCACTCCAGCTTTTAAAACAACTAAACCAATAGGTAATTGTCCTTTTAATTTATCTGCTATTCCAAGAACAGCACATTCCGCAACTGATTGATGTTCAGATAAAACTTCTTCGATTGCACCAGTGGATAGTCTATGACCAGCTACATTAATAATGTCATCTGTTCTAGACATAATCCAGATATAGCCATCTTCATCTATATGTCCTGCATCGTAGGTTTGATAATATCCTTCATAATTACTCATGTAATTTTCTTTATATCTTTGATCAGCATTCCAAAGTGTTGGGAAAGTTCCTGGAGGTAAAGGTAGCTTAACAACTATATCTCCCATTTCATTTGGTTTAGCTAAAGTTTGATCAGATTTAATAATTTTAACATCGTATCCTGGAACAGCTTTACAAGCTGATCCATATTTAGTTTTCATCATTTCAATACCAGTACAATTAGAACTGATTGCCCAACTAGTTTCTGTTTGCCACCAATGATCAATTACAGGAACTTTTAATAAATTTTCAGCCCATTTAATTGTATCAGGATCTGCTCTCTCACCTGCAAGAAAAAGACTTTCAAATTTACTAAGATCGTATTTTGAAAAAAATTTTCCCTCAGGATCTTCTTTTTTTATTGCTCTAAAAGCAGTAGGAGCTGTGAATAATGATTTTACTTTGTAATCAGAAATAATTTTCCAAAATGCTCCTGCATCAGGAGTTCCAACTGGTTTTCCTTCAAATAAGACTGTTGTACATCCTTTAAATAAAGGAGCATAAACAATATAAGAGTGTCCAACAATCCAACCAATATCACTTGCAGACCACCAGATATCATCTTCATCAATGTTATAAATATTTTTCATAGTCCATTTTAAAGCTACAATGTGTCCACCAATGTCCCTTACTATACCTTTGGGTGTTCCTGTTGTGCCTGAAGTATAAAGTATGTAAGCAAACTCATTTGAATTCATTTCAACACAATCAATTTCTTTTGCATTCGAGACTACTTCTTCCCAGCTAATTTCATTTGGAACATTTAATTTTACTTCATGACCTGGTCTTTGAAATAAGATCATTTTACTGATCTTATGTTTGGCTTGTTTAACCGCTTCATCTACCAAAGGTTTGTATTCAACTGTTCGTCCTGGCTCAAAGCCGCATGACGCTGTCACTAATAATTTTGCTTTACTATCATCTATTCTACTTGCAAGCTCATTAGAGGCAAAACCACCAAAGACAACAGAGTGAATTGCTCCAATTCTTGCACAAGCAAGCATTGCAATGACTGCCTCTGGTATCATGGGCATATAGATGATCACTCTGTCACCTTTATGAACCCCTTGGTCTTTAAGTGCCCCAGCAAACTTAGAAACCTTTGATCTTAATTCTTCGTAAGTAAATTTACTTTTGTTACCAGTGATGGGGCTATCATATATTAGTGCTGTTTGTTTGCCTTTACCTTGGTCAATATGAATATCTAAAGCATTATAACATGTGTTAGTTACGCCATCTTCAAACCATTTGTAAAAAGGTGGATTAGATTTATTTAAAATTTTTGTAGGTTTTTTAAACCAAAAAATATCATTAGATGCTTCCTGCCAAAAGCTTTCAGGATTTTTTATTGATTGTTCGTATATTTTGTTAAATTTATCTGACATTAAAGTTTGATTCGTGTTTAAACATTTGTTTGATTTTTAAAGTATAAATTGCATTTAATTTTAAAAAGTAAGTAAAATCAATGCTTATTAATAGTAATTTTGACTTCAATAAACTGCTTTAATTTGGTATTTAACGACAACTTTTGCTTGGGTAAATCTAAGCTTAGTTTATATAAACTAAACAAATAAAAACTAACTAAAGAGGGATTTTTTTATGAAAAAAATTAAATTGTTTGCTCTTACAGCTGTTGCCCTAATGGGTATATCAGGTGTAGCAAACGCAGAAACAGTCCTTTTGGCGTCTGATGACTTTGTTGGAATTACTTTTTGGGTAATTTCAATGGGTATGTTAGCTGCTACTGTATTCTTCTTCATGGAAAGAAGTTCTGTAGCACCAGCTTGGAAAACATCAGTAACTGTAGCTGGTCTTATTACTGGTATTGCATTCATTCACTACATGTACATGAGAGGTGTATGGGTTCAAACAGGAGACTCGCCAACAGTATATAGATATATCGACTGGTTAATCACTGTGCCATTACAGATGGTAGAATTTTATTTAATTCTAGTAGCTGTAAGAAAAGCAAACTCTGGAATTTTCTGGAGATTGTTAATCGGTTCATTAGTAATGTTATGTGGTGGATACTTAGGAGAAGCTGGATACATCAATGCTACACTTGGTTTTGTAATCGGTATGGCAGGTTGGGTATACATTCTTTATGAAGTATTCTCAGGTGAAGCTGGTAAAGCTGCTTCTAAGAGTGGAAACAAAGCTCTTGTAACTGCATTCAGTACAATGAGAATGATTGTAACTGTAGGTTGGGCAATTTACCCATTAGGTTATGTATTTGGTTACCTAACAGGTGGTGTAGATGCTAACTCACTTAATATAATTTACAACTTAGCTGACTTTATAAATAAAATTGCATTCGGTCTAGTAATCTGGGCTGCTGCAGCAAGTTCAGCTGGTTCAAGAAGCAGATAATTACTGTTTAAATTAATTTTATAGGGCGAGTATGTTTTACATACTTGCCCTATTTTTTTTTATTCTTATATATATTTAATGTCTAAGATTACATACATCACTCATGACAAAAAAAATCATACCATTGATGTTCAAAATGGCTTAACTGTCATGGAGGGTGCGGTTCAAAATGATATTCCAGGAATAGATGCTGATTGTGGAGGTGGTATGGCTTGTGCAACCTGCCACGTTTATGTCAAAGAAGAATGGTTAGATAAGCTTCCAAAAAAAGAGGATGGTGAAGAGGATATGTTAGATATGGCGTTTGAACCAAAAAAAAATAGTAGACTAAGTTGCCAACTTGTAGTCTCAGATGAAATTGATGGACTTATAGTTAATATTCCATCTAAACAAGGTTAAATGAAAAAAACAGATGCATTGATAATTGGAGCTGGACCTACCGGTCTATTTACAGCACATCAGTTAAAATTAATTGGCCTTGATTGTGAGATAGTAGATAATCTAGATAAAATTGGCGGACAATGTATTGAACTTTATCCCGATAAACCAATTTATGATATTCCCGCAGTACCAGAATGCACTGGTGAGGAATTAACAAACAATTTAATTAATCAATTAAAGCCTTTTGATATTAAATTTCATTTAAGTGAAAGAGTTGAAGAAATTAAAAAAGAAAATGACAATTGGATTGTAAAAACAAGTAATGGAAAAAGTTTTTTAACGCCTAACGTAATTATAGCTGGTGGCGTTGGTTCATTTGAACCTAGAAAATTTCCTTTAGAAGAATGTAAAAAATTTGAGAATAAATCGATATTTTATTCAATAAAAGACAAAAAAATATTTGAGGGAAAAACAGTATCAATTTTTGGTGGAGGAGATAGCGCTTTAGACTGGGCAGTTGAGTTATCAAAAAATTCAAAAGTGAATTTAATTCATAGAAGAGATGAATTTAGGGGAGCACAATCAACAGTAGACAATATGAATGAATTGGTAAAATCTGGTAAAATAAATCTTTTTACTAAATATCAAATTAGCGATGTTAAAGGATCAGATAAACTGGAAAGTATTAATATAAAACATGATAATTCAGAAACCAAAACTTTAAAGACGGATTTTGTACTTGGTTTTTTTGGTTTAATTATGCAGTTAGGTCCAATCGCAAATTGGGGTCTTAATATTGATAAAAAAACAATTGAAGTAGACACTGAAAAATTCGAAACAAATCAAAAAGGTATTTATGCAATTGGAGATATTTGTACTTATCCTGGAAAGTTAAAACTAATTTTATCTGGGTTTCATGAGGGAGCATTAGCTGCAAGAGCATGTTTTAAATTAGCAAGACCTAATGAAAAATACAGATTTGAGTTCACAACAACCTCAACTAATTTATTAAAAAGACTCGGAAAGAAAAATTGATAGAACTTTTTTCTGCTAATACTCCAAATGGAAAAAAGATAAGCATTATGCTTGAAGAAATTGGTTATGATTATAAGGTAACCAAGGTTGATCTCGATAAAGGTGAACAGTTTAAGTCAGATTTTAAAAAAATAAGCCCATTAAGTAAAATTCCAGTAATTATTGATCATAAAAATAATCAAACTATTTTTGAGTCTGGTGCAATCCTAATTTATTTAGCGGAACAAAGTGGAAAGTTTTACGATAAGAAAGATCAATTAGAAATTAATCAATGGTTAATGGCTCAAATGGGTTATGTAGGACCGATGCTTGGACAACATCATCAATTTCATCATTATAATCCAGGAAAAAGCAAATTTGGAGAGGATAGGTTTTTTAAAATTTCAAAAAGAATATACCAAGAACTCGAAGAAAGATTATCAGTATCAAAATTTCTATCAGGAGAAAAATATACTATAGCAGATATAGCAACCTTTCCATGGATTGCTCGACATGAATGGCACGATATAGGATTGTCTAAATATAAAAACCTTACTCGATGGTATAATGAAATTTCAAAACGTGACGGAGTAATAAAAGGTTTTGCTTTTATGGATAAAAAAGAGTTTCCGCCGAAACCTTAATTAATTCATTGAATTTATTAATTTAAACAATGAACTTATAATACCATGGCCTGACAATTCTATAGCAAGAACAATAACAATAATTAAAATTATTTTTTTATTCATCTGCATAAACTTTTTCATTTTTTTCATGCTTTTCTTGAGCAGCGATTGTGTATTTTGCAATTGGTCTAGCCATCAATCTTTTAAGCCCAATTTGTTCAGCTGTATCTAAACAATAACCGTAGGTATCATCTTTAATTCTCAACAAAGCTTTATCAATTTCTGAAATTAGCTTGATTTGTCTATTGATTGCTTTCATTTCAACATTTTTGTCAGTATATGAGCTTGCTTGATCAACTATATCAGCAGAAACACTATTATCGTCCATACTTCCGTTATAAAGAGCTTCATTATTAGCTCGAACTAATTCTTTTTTCCACTCTTGTAGTTTCATTCTAAAAAAGACCTTATGTTTTTCACACATATATTTTTCACCATCTTTTGGAACATAAGTTTTAGAAATTTTTATTGGACCTTTATCGATTTCTTTTGGTTTACTAACTATTTTTGGTTTACTAACTACTTTTGGTTTAGGTTTTTTAGCTGTTTTATTTTTAGCTTTTGTAACCTTTTTTTTTACTTTGCTGGTTTTAGGCATATTTTCAATTTGAATTCGGGGGAGTATATTCAGCAAAATAGGGGTGTCAAGTAACCTTAATTATTGTAAATATTTACTTATGAATGCTTTAAACAGAAATATTAATAATATATTTTTTATTTTTGTTTTATCACATTTAATAATTTGGACACTTGTTCCGTCTTTAACTAATAAAAATTTACCTTTAGATACTATAGAGGCTCTTGCATGGGGAAGTAATTTAGATTGGGGATTTAATAAACACCCTCCTATGAGCGCATTCTTAGTTGAAATTTTTTATCAAATTTTTGGTGCACAAGATTGGGTTTATTATTTGTTAAGTCAAATTTGTTTAATCGTTTCTTTTTTTGCTGTTTTTAAGTTTGCAGAAGATTTTTTTGAAAACAAAAGTTTTTGCCTATTATCAGTTTTATTACTAGAAGGGATTTATTTTTATAATTTCACCACTCCTGAATTTAATGTGAACGTTTGCTTGATGCCTTTCTGGGCGTTAACAGTTTTATACCTTTGGAAAAGTTGTAAAGATAATAAAACTATAGATTGGTTATTAGTTGGTTTGTTTGCTGGATTTGGTTTTTTATCAAAATACTTATTTATATATTTAGGTTTAGCGATGGATGTTTTTTTAATTTATATGATTTATAAAAAGAAAATTGATTTTAAATGTTTAGTATCCATAATCCCTTTTTTAATAGTTTTGCTTCCACATTTAATTTGGTTAACTGAAAATAATTATGTAACTATTACTTATGGTCTTGATAGAACAGGAACAGGTGATCAAAATTTCTTAGATCACATAATTCATCCATTAATATTTTTAGGAAAACAAATTGGGATATTAATACCTTTCTTCTTAATGTTTTTATTTTTGAATAGTAAATTAGAAACTAAATTAAACTTTAAAGATAATAAGTTATTATTTTTATTAGCAATAAATATTGTCCCAATAGCTTTTGTGCTATTAACTTCAATGATTATGGGAGTTAAAATTAGAACAATGTGGATAACACCTTTTTATTTATTCTTTGGAGTTTTAGTGATTTATATTTATCAATCAAAAATTAGTAATAAAAAATTTAATTATTTTTTTACTACTTTTTTATTTTTATTTATTCTTTCCCCATTTACTTATGCATATATTTCAAATACGCAACATGATAAAAGGACAGATTATGAAGGGGCATACTTTGCAGATCTAGTTGAAGAATATTTAAAAGATAATAAATTAGGAAGAGTCTCAATTGTTAAAGGTAATGAGTGGGAAGGTGGAAATCTATGTTACCATCTAAAGTCAAGACCAGAATGTACAATTTTTCCAGGTTCAAATAAAACACTATTGCTAATACCAAAAACTGATAATTATATTTCTTTGGAATTTAGTAGTATTATTGAAGAACAATTAGAAAAAAGAATAAAAAAATACTCTAATGATTGAAAATAAATTAAGATTTTTTTTTAGACATCAAATCTGGCATTTTGGTGGAACTGTTATTTTATTTTATATTGGCGCTCAACTAGTTGATCTTGATAGCAATACTAATACATTTTTTGGAATTAGTGCTTTAAGTTGGTTTATGATTGCTATGTCTGTTCCAATAATTCACCAGGCTTATGTGTGGATTTGCTGGAGATCAGAATTATGTTGG
>Ga0208411_1002922_pt1 | contig 10066 bp, 8 predicted proteins | sample ETN01SmetaG_4_FD_185793 | JGI IMG/M metagenome (GOLD analysis project Ga0208411, IMG submission 185793) | Marine microbial and viral communities from oxygen minimum zone, Eastern Pacific Ocean - ETNP2014F12-01SV261 (SPAdes) (version 2) | ecosystem: Environmental > Aquatic > Marine > Oceanic ...
GGACCAATAGAATTTGAATTTATTAGAGATAGTTTCGATGAAGAATTTAAATTGATTGAAATCAATTGTCGTTTTCCTGCATGGATAAGCTATGCAAAAGATGTTGGATATAATTTACCAATAATTTGCACAGATTTAGCATTGTCAAAAAAAATTAATGATTTTTATGAACGTAAAGATTTGATTTTTATGAGAAATTGCTTGGAATTAGATACGGATATGATTAAATTTGGAAAGTTTTTAAAACAACAAAGCTTGTAAAATGAAAAAAAGAAAATATGAAGCACCTAATATTGAATTAATTCAGATTAGCACAATAGGTAAACACAGTATATTAAATATGGGAACTTCCTCGGTTTTCGAAGAAGTTGATGATATTGAAAAACTTTTAAATAAATATGACTCACCTTTATTTCTACTTTCAGAAAAAAAATTAAGAAGTAAATACAATGAATTTAAAGATGCTTTTACAGAAGAAGGCATTGAAACAATTATTGGATATTCATATAAAACAAATTATTTACCTGCGCTTTGTTCAATTTTAAAACAAGAAGGAGCTTGGGCTGAAGTAGTGGCTGATATGGAATATAAATTAGCAAGATCGTTAAATATTCCTGGTTCTAAAATTATATTTAATGGATGTCATAAAACTGAAACTGAATTAAATAAAGCAGTTAGCGAAGATGCTTTAATAAATATAGATAGCTTTAATGAGTTAGAATTATTAGATAGGGTTGCTGGAAGTTTAGGCAAAAAAGCAAGAACAGGTATAAGAATTAATTTCGTGATGGGGAATATGCCTTGGACAAAATTTGGATTTAATTATGAATCTGGAGAGGCAAAAGAAGCTTTAGAAAAAATATCAAAGAAAAAAAATATTAAATTTGAGGCAATTCATAATCATTCAGGTACATTTAACGTTGATCCAAAAATGTATTCAAAATCTACAAGAATAATTATTGAACTTGCTGAATATGCAAAAAAATTAGGATTAAATACAAAAATCATAGACGTAGGTGGTGGATTTCCTTCATCAAATAAACTTAAGCCTCAATATGATATTCCAGGAGGAAGCAAATATAATGAAAACACATTACAACAGTTTTCTAGTGCGATTATGAATCACCTAAAAAAGGCTAAACATCTATTTAATAAAGGAAAACCGATTTTAATTTTAGAACCAGGTAGAGCAATTGTAGATGAGGCAATGCAACTTATATCAAAAGTGGTATCAAAAAAAAAAGATGCTAATGGCAACGATAGCATTGTGATGGATGCTGGGGTAAATATTTTGCCTACAGCATACTGGTACGATTTTGAACCAAAACTAGCAAACAAATTGAACGGCTCAAATAATAATTTAAATGGCAAAACTAAAAAAAATGGTAGTAATTATAATGGACCTGTGAAAATGTATGGACCATTATGCATGCAAATTGATTCAATTAATGAGTCTGTCAATTTGCCTTCTGTAGAATTAGGGGATGTTATAGTTTTTTCAAATGTAGGCGCTTATAATTTAACTCAATCTATGCAATTTATTCAAACAAGACCAGCAGTTGTACTTCTTGGGTCAAATGGCGTTGAACTTATAAGAAGGAAAGAAACATGGAGGGATATTTTTAAATTAGACACACTTCCTAAAAGGTTAGTTAAGTCTAATGGTGCATATTAAAAATTGGCACCATGCAGTCATTACAGGAATCGCTCAAATAGCATTTTCAGAAAAAATTTTATCAGGATATTTAATTTTTTTTTCTATTTTAGTAATTAGTCCATTAAGCGCTTTAGGATGCTTAATTGGAAGCATTTTTGGTAATATTATATTTCAATTTTTAAGGAATGATTTAAATGACCATTTATTTTCTAAAGGATTTTATGGATACGCACCAGGTATTTTAGGAATTATAATTGGTGGATATTTAGGAGCTGATAAATTTTATATAATTATTTTCCTTGTAGGTATAGTTTTTTGTTCTTTTTTTGATTTTTTTTTAAAAAAAATTTTTCTAAAGTTTCAACTACCTTCTCTTGCCACTTCAACAATCATATCCGCATGGATAATTTATTTTATTCTTAAAAAAAATGGTATGGATTTTTGGGTTTTTTTATTTGTTTTTCCATTTGACGATATTAGTAGATACTTGTGTATTATTGGTGTTTTTTTATCTTTGTTTATTACAAATCCAAGAGCAACAGTTTTAACAGTTTTTTTTGCACTACTATCAATTTATTTTTCAAAAATATTTATGAACTTATCGCTAAATGAATCTTCTGGATTGTGGGCATTTACTGTCTCAACAACAACTTTTATTTCATCAATTTTTTTTCTACAATTTGGAATATTTGGAACTTTAATAATTTTTCTCACAGTTATTTTAAGTTCAACCATATGGTTTTTTTGGATTACTTTAAATTTTTGGGAATTATTGCCAGCACTTATTGCGCCATTTACTTTATCCATTCTAGTAGTTTCAGTAATTATGAATAAAATATTTGGACCAATTATTTATCAATCAAATATTTGGAATGTAGTAGAAAAAATTAAAAAGATTAAAAAAAATATATGCGTTTTAACCGGCGCGGGAACCAGTACTCCTTCTGGCATACCAGATTATGTTTCTGGTGAATGGATAAATAAATCAAAAAATATATCAGATTATGATTTTGAAAATTTCTTAAAAAAAAAAACATCCAGAAAAGCATACTGGGAAGTTTGTTATAAATTTTTTAAAATTTCTAATAATGCAAAACCAAATATCATTCATAAAGTTCTTTCAAAATTAGAAAAGAAAAAAGTTGTAAATTCAATAATTACTCAAAACGTTGATGGATTACATCAATTATCAGGATCAAAAAATGTTATTGAATTACATGGAAATATTTCAAGCTCTTCATGTCTTCAATGTAATAAAAATTTTACTTGGTCTAAAATAAATAAGTTATGGAGAAAAAAAGATATTTTATGCGATTGTAATAGTTTTGTTAAACCTTCCGTAATAGCGATGAAACAAGAGTTAAATCCAATTGTTTGGAAAAAAGCTAGAAATTCTATTATGAATTCGAAATTATTATTGATACTTGGCACACAGCTTGCGATTTCATCGGCTATAACACTGGTTAATGAAGCAAGAAAAAGAGGAAATCAAGTAATTGTTATAAATAATAGCTCTATTGCTATACCGTTAAAAAAAAATGAGATTGTTTTGTATTATCCTATTGAAAAATTTTTTAAAATATTGTCAGTAATCAAATTTTTATAAAGTTAAAAAGTTTAAATATAATTTTAAAAATGCAAATTAAAAAAGTGGTTGTTATTGGATCAGGAACGATGGGAAGTGGAATAGCTGCTCAATTATGTAATGCCGATATTCCTGTAACTTTATTAGACTTAAAAACAGAAATTAGTGAAAAAGCTAAAGACAGAATTTATAAGTCAAAACCACCCTTGTTAATTGATAAATCAAAAATTAATAATATTAACGCTGGTAATATTAATGATGATTTTAATGTAGTTAAAGAGGCAGATTGGATTGTAGAAGCTGTAGTTGAAAAAATTGATATTAAACACAATATTTATGAAAAAATATTTAATAATAGAAAAACGGGATCAATAGTTTCATCAAATACTTCATCGATTCCTATAAAAATTTTATCTCAAAATTTATCAGATGAAAAAAAAAAAGATTTTTGCATAACACATTTTTTTAACCCAGTTAGATATATGGGTCTTTTAGAAATAGTAAAAAATGAAAATAATGATTTAAAAAAAATTAATCATTTAAAAAAATTTTGCGAAGATCAATTAGGAAAAGGTGCAATTATTTGTAACGATACACCTGGATTTTTAGGAAATAGAGTAGGAGTTTATTCAATGCAGGTTGCTATGACCGAAGCTTTAAGAATGAAATTGTCAATAGAGGAAGCAGATACAGTTTTTGGGAGATCTATGGGAATTCCAAAAACAGGTGTATTCGGTTTATATGATTTAATTGGAATAGATTTAATGGTTGATGTATTAAAAAGTTTTATAAAAGAATTGCCCAAAACAGATGAATTTCAAATTGTTGCTAAAGAAATACCTTTAGTAAAAAAATTAATAGAAACAGGCTACACAGGAAGAAAAGGGAAAGGTGGATTTTATAGGATCAACAAAACAGATAACAAAAAAATTCTTGAAGCAATTAATTTAGAGACTGGAGAATATTCACCATCAAAAAAAGTTAATTTGAAATCTGAGAAAGTAGATTTAAAAAGTTTAATTAGTAGACAAGATAAATATGGACAATATGCATGGTCAGTAATTTCTAAAATAATTAAATATGCATCTTCATTAGTTCCAGGAATAACAGATAGATTTAATGATATTGATGAAGCGATGAGACTTGGTTTTAACTGGGTCAAGGGTCCATTTGAAATGCTAAGTGAAATAGGTGTAGAAAATTTTTTTAGTAAAATTGACAGTTTTGAAAATAATAAATTTTTAGAAAATTTATCAAAAACAAAAGATGAAAATTTTTATGGTCAAAGACAGCTTTATACAGATATTGAAACTTTGGGAAAAATAAAACCTAAAGCAATCAAACTAGATAAAAATGATTCAGCAGAAATTTATAGATTTAAGGATTTTAATATTGTCGAATTTACAACTAAGGCAAATACTTTAGATTATAATTCAATGGATTGCTTGAAGAAAGCAACCGATAAACCTTTAATAATAATAAATGAAAGTATGCAATTTTCTGCCGGTGTAAATTTAGCTTATACCATGAACTTTGCAGACAAAGGTGATTTTAAATCAATAGAAAAATTTCTAAAACATTTTCAAGAAACTTGTAAACATCTAAAATATTCAGCGCATCCAGTAGTTTCTGCTCCTTCAGGACTTGTTCTTGGTGGAGGCTTTGAAGTTTTAGTACATAGTAATTTTGTTGTATCACACACCAACATTGTTATTGGACTAGTTGAAACAATTGTAGGTCTTATTCCAGCTGGAGGAGGATGTAAAGAAATGTTGTGGAGATGGTCACAGACTGAAGAAGCTAAAAAAGATCCAAATTTTGCCCCATTGAAAGTTTTTGACATTATTGGTCATGCTAAAACTACTACATCTCCAACTGAAGCAGAACCACTAAAATACTTAAGACCAGAGGACAAAAAAATAATGAACAGAAATAGTTTATTACCAATTTCAAGAAATATCTTAGAAAATAATAGAAATTTTAAACCACCTAAAGAATGCAAATTCAATCTTCCGGGAAAAGTAGTTAAAGAAAAAATGATTAAAGTATTAGAAAAACTTTATAACGATAAAGCAATATTAGATCATGGTGTGGAAGTTGGAAAAGAATTAGCAAATGTTTTGAGCGGAGGAGATACAGACATAGATAAAGAGATTAATGAAGATCAATTATTTAAATTGGAACTAGATTCATTTATGAAATTAATGGAGACAAAAAAAACTCAAGAAAGAATTAAACATACATTAAAAACAGGCAAACCTTTAATTAATTAATAAATTATCAAATAATAGCATTTAAAGTTAAAAACAGTTACTATTGTTAAAAATTTTTAAGTTTTATAAATGAAAAAAGAAAAGAATAATAATCCTATTCAACCAGTAATGGGAACTAAAGTTCCAAGATTTGCTGGTGCCAACACATTTGCTCGACTTCCAGAATTAAGAGATGTTGAAAGTTGTGATCTTGCAATTGTAGGAATTCCTTTTGATGCGGGCACAAGTTATAGACCTGGAGCGAGATTTGGCCCTCAAAGTATTAGACAAGCTTCAAGACATTTAAGAACAAATTACCATCCAAGCTATGATGTAGAACCTTTCAAAGTTCAACAAGTTGCTGACGCTGGTGATATAACTTGCAACCCTTTTAAAATTAATGAAGCAATAAAACAAATTGAAGAAGCTGCATTAAACCTATTAAATAAAACTGGAGGAATTATAAGCATGGGGGGAGACCATACTATTGCTTTTCCTTTGCTAAGAGCTATGAATAATATTAATAATGGGCCAGTAGCACTAGTACATTTTGATGCTCATTTAGATACTTGGGATACTTATTTTGGAGCTCCATATACTCATGGAACTCCTTTTAGGAGGGCAAGAGAAGAAAGCTTATTTTTGGACGATGCATCAATGCATGTAGGAATTAGAGGTCCTCTTTATAGTAGGGAGGATTTAAAAGATGATGCAAGCTTCGGATTCAAGATAATCCATTGTGATGAATTTCAAACACAAGGAATTGATAAAATAATTGAAAGAATAAGAAAAAGAGTAGGTAATAATCCTCTATATTTATCAATTGATATTGATGTATTGGATCCAGCTTATGCACCTGGCACTGGAACACCAGAGATTGCAGGGATGACCACAAGAGAAATTGTTAATGTTATTAGAGGTCTTTCAGGAATGAATTTAATTTCCGCAGATGTTGTTGAAGTTTCACCAGCTTATGATCATGCCGAGATTACTTCATTAGCCGCAGCAACAATAATTTATGAATTAATAAATTTATTTGCAAAAAAATAACTTTGGGATAGATTTCCGTGATGTTAGATAAAAATAATTTTTATATTGATGGAAAATGGGTTTCTCCAATAGAACCAAGAAATTATACAGTTATAGATCCATCAAACGAAGATCCATGTGCTGAGATATCTCTTGGAGGAAAAAAAGATATAGATAAAGCTGTTAGTGCTGCAAAAAAAGCTTTTGAAACTTGGGCATTTACCACAAAAGATGAAAGATTAGAATTGTTAGAAAAATTATATACTATTTACAAAAAGAGATGGGCAGAGATGGCCAAACTTATATCTCTTGAAATGGGAGCTCCAATTAAATTTTCAACAGAAATGCAAGCAGCTGCTGGAGCTAGTCATATCAAGTCTTTTAAAAAAATATTAAAGGACTTTAAATTTGAAAGAGTCTTAGGAGAAGAGAAAAACAACCAGAAATTATTATATGAGCCAAAAGGTGTTTGTGCATTAATTACACCTTGGAATTGGCCAATAAACCAAGTTAACTTAAAGGTAATTCCCGCGCTAGCAACGGCATGTACTGTAGTTTTAAAACCTTCTGAAATAGCACCATTGTCATCGATGTTGCTAGCAGAAATGATCGATGAAGTAAAATTTCCAGCTGGAGTTTTTAATTTAGTAAATGGAGATGGAGCTGTAACTGGCGATTTTTTAACAAGTCATCCTGACATTAATATGATTTCATTTACAGGCTCAACTAGAGCAGGTGCATTAATATCTCAAAATGCAGCTAAAGATTTTAAAAGAATAAGCTTAGAATTAGGTGGAAAAGGTGCAAATATAATTTTTAAAGATGCTGATCCTGAGGCAGTAGCAAGAGGTGTTCAAAGATGTTTTAGGAACTCAGGTCAATCATGTAATGCGCCCACAAGGATGCTTGTCGAAAAATCAATTTATAATGAAACTGTTGAAAAAGTTAAAGAATTAGCAAATAACACAAAAGTAGACGTACCAGAAAAAGAAGGAGATCATATAGGGCCTGTAGTTTCAGAAGTACAATTTAATAAAATACAAACCTTAATTCAAAAAGGAATTGACGAAGGGGCAAAACTAGTAGCAGGTGGAACAGGTAAACCAAAAGGTTTAGAAAAAGGATATTACGTAAAACCAACAGTTTTTGCGGATGTAAATAATCAAATGGAGATAGCAAGAACTGAAATTTTTGGTCCAGTATTATCTATAATGCCTTTTGAAAACGAAGAAGAAGCAATATCAATAGCTAATGATACTCCTTATGGCTTAACGAATTATATTCAAACTCAAGACAAGGAAAAAGCAAAAAGGGTTGCAAGAAAACTCAGATCCGGAATGGTCGATGTGAATGGAATAGGTATAGCAGAAGATTCTCCATTTGGCGGCTACAAACATTCAGGAATTGGAAGAGAAGCAGGCATTGAAGGATTAACAGAGTTTTTAGAAGTTAAAACTGTTGGTGGTTGGAATTAAAAAGTTAAAGAAATATTTTCTTTTTCTAAGTTTTCAATAACAAGATTATTTCCAGAACCCTTTCTATCAACAACTAAAAAATTCATATCTTCGGTTGAAATTAAAGGGAAGTGCCATGTACCAGCTTTATAATTTATTCCTAGACCTGGAGAAATAATAAATGATTCAATTTTATTTAGATCAAGTTTTTCTCCCTCAGGAGCAACTAAACACAAAAAAGTTGTTTCTTTCATAGGGATAAATGCTTGACTTCCAAGCGGATGTTTTTCCATCATGTCTATTTTCATAGGAAATGTTCTCTTAAGCGCAGAAAATATACTTATTGTTGTTTCTCCATATTGATTTTTAGTATCTAAATTTGCAATTCCATCAAATCTTTGAGCATAGCCATTGTTTATTTCAATTGGTTTAATATGTTCTGTAGTAATGACTTCTCCAAATTTTATAAAATTAGACTTATTTACAGGTATTGGATTTATAACTTTTTCCATTAAACGATTTTTCCAAAAACTCTAATTCTTGAAATCCCTCCATCTGGGAAAATGTTAAGTTTTATGTAATTTATTTTTTTATTTTTCATCAGTTTAGTTTTAAAGTTATGTTTTTTATGTGCACGAAGTTTTACTTTGTTAAGAAGTAAATTCCATTTTTTTGATTTTTTTACAATATTTTTTTCTGAAATTTTATAGTTTATAAAAGCAGCTTGTAGAGAACATCTATCTGGATAGTTTCCTTTAAAATGATGTGTATCAATTTGAATATTGTTGACTTTACCTGCTTCAGCACATTTAATTATAATCCAATCAAAATTTTTACCTCTACTTCTTCTTGTTTCCCATCCATCTCCCATATTTTTTCCTGTTCCTGGTGCGAGAATATTTTCTGCCCTACCAAAGTGTTCGTTATTACAGGCAATTGGCACCGCTCCATTTAGAACAGATGTAAGGTTCAATATTTTTTTTCCAAACTTTTTTATAATTTTTATTGATCCATAAATTCTTATTCTTGCAACACCACCATCTGGAAAAATATTTAGTTTAACATGAGTAAAAAGAAATTTACTTTTTACTTTAAAAAAATGGTGACTATTTGCTTTAGTATGACTTTTTTTTATTATTGTTGTCCATTTAGTTTTTTTATCAGGTATTTTTTTTTTACTTAAACAAGCTTGTAATGAAATTTTATTAGGATGATTTCCTGAAAAATAAGATGTATCAATATCAACTTTATTTATTACACCTATTTTGCCGAGTTTTAAAATTATATAATCATGCCCTTTGGTTCTTTTTCTTCTAGTTTCCCAACCATCCATCCATTTACCATGTTTATCGAAAACACCTTCTTTAAACACAGGTGGCCACGGACTAATAATTCTTTTTGCAGATGCAAAAAAATCATCAGTTTTGTAAACAATTTTGGAACCTAATCTAGATTGGGCAAGATCAATTAACCCGTTTAAAAAAATAAGATTCTCTTTAACCATAAAAAATTTATATATTTTGGTAATTTCTTATCCAGTATTTAGCGATGTCAATTCTTTTACATATCCATACATCTTTAAAGCTTAATACATAGTCTAAGAATTTTTTTAATGGTTGTATTTTTCCTGAGCGCCCTATTAATCTACAATGCAATCCAACAGACATCATTTTTGGACCTTTTGATCCATATCTTATAACATTTCTTGGATATTTCTTTGACATCATTAACTATAAAATAAATTTATTCTCTTAACAATTTTTAATTATGAACAAATTGATTATTTATACTTTCAAGAAGCTTCAAACATTTTTTTAATTCATCCAGCTCAATAAATTCATCAACTTTATGAGCTTGTTCTATAGATCCTGGACCACATACAACGGTGCTGATTCCAATTTCTTGAAATAATCCTGCTTCAGTTCCAAATGACACCACTCCTCTAGAGTTATCTCCGGTTAAACTTGATATCAGTTCGCAAGCTTGAGAGTTTTCTTCTTTATCAAAACCAATAATCTCACCGATAATTTCTTTTTTAATAAATGATTTTGGATATATTTTAACCATTTCCGGCATAAGAGTTTCTTTT
>Ga0208411_1002938_pt1 | contig 10029 bp, 9 predicted proteins | sample ETN01SmetaG_4_FD_185793 | JGI IMG/M metagenome (GOLD analysis project Ga0208411, IMG submission 185793) | Marine microbial and viral communities from oxygen minimum zone, Eastern Pacific Ocean - ETNP2014F12-01SV261 (SPAdes) (version 2) | ecosystem: Environmental > Aquatic > Marine > Oceanic ...
GTCTTGGCCTATCGCCAAGGGTGTGAGCTAGTGCACCCCGAGAGCTACCAATATCATCCGTCAGGAACAGTTTATCCCGAAGCGCTGGTCGGGCAACTCGTGACCGAATCGATTCGATCCGCTGGTGCGCAGGTGTTGAACGCCGAGGGTGAACGCTTTATCGGTGAAATGACGTTCCGCGATGTTTTGGCTGCCGCCATCATCTCCGAGGTTGCTGGGAGACGCGGCGTGCTAACGCCGAACCAACGAGCAGGGGTATGGCTCGACACTCCGCTCATCGATATAAAAAACGGGGAGGGGGCTCTGCATCGGCAATTTCCGGGTCTTGTTCATCGCTTTAAACGGTACAAAATCGATCCGGCGAAACAGCCTATCCTCATTTATCCGACGCTCCATTACCAGAACGGCGGAATCCGAATCGACCGGGATGGGCGTACCGATACCAAAGGACTGTGGGCGGCGGGAGAGGTGACTGGCGGGCTTCACGGAACCAATCGGCTTATGGGAAACTCGCTTCTCGATATTACGGTATTTGGCAGACGCGCGGCACTGTCCATTCAAAAAGAACTGCCGTCGAGAAAAGCCGTTACCCTGTCCCGGCTCAAAAAGTTTAGGGAAGAACTGAAAACTATCTCGCCCCGACGGGAGATCATGTCGCCACAACTGTTTCCCGAAGTGGCTAATATGAAGATCAAATTTCAATGAACAATAACCAGTGAACGAGGATGAAATGCTTCTCCAGTGTTGTCCCGAGCCTGTATACCCAAGGGTATTGTGGGGTGTGCGGGAAAACACTCTGTTAATTATTAGCTGCTTTCATGATAGAAATCATCACAGCATACGGGGTCAAGATCTTTGCGGTACTAGTTATACTCGTTGCCCTGATCGTTCTACTCCTTAGAGATAAAATAGGGGGGGCAAGCATCTCCAAGGCCGATACAGTTAAAGACACACTGGATCGGCTTGGCGGCGAATACACCGTACTCGACAACGTGATGGTAAGATCGGGGAGAGGCATATCGTGCGTTCCATACGTGGTGGTGTCTCCTCACGGTGTGTTCGTGGTTAATGCGTGCGACCTGACTGGAAAAGTTTCGGGAGATCAAAATGCCGCTGAGTGGCATGTCAAATGCGGGCTGACACGCGATACAATACTGAACCCGCTTTGGGAGAACCGAAAACATATCAATACGTTGGAAAAAAACATTGGGTCATATCCCTTTATTCCCCTAGTGGTATTTCCGTACGCAAAACTGATGGGTGATTTTGGCAGCTATGTGGTACGGACACGCCAGTTGCAGCACTTCTTCGCCGGGTACACAAAGGTGGTGCTGAAGCCGGAAGACCGGGAAGCGATTATTCGTGCTTTAAAAGAGTGAGGAAGGCTAAAAGATGGTTGGGGGCGAAAATTTCCGGGAATTTTCTATGTGGTGCCCTGATCTTGACTTGGAACGAACATGAGCTAAAATACCTTTATTCTTAACCCGTATTTCTTTTTTGAGGTCGGCAATTCTTATGAAAAATCTGTTTTATTCTTTTTGTGTATTCCTTGCGGTCATCACTTTTATGCCATTCTCTGCGCATGCCGTCCCATGGGAAGGCTACAAGCCGTCTTGCGATACTTCCGTAACCACGATATGCACCATCGAACTGTGGCTAGCCCATAAACAGAAAAAGAACAATCGAGCAATTCGTGGGTTTCTCAAGTCCAAACACCTCAAGGTTTTGCGGCATACGATCCAATACTGGAAACCTAAGGGTGGGCATCCACCGACCAACATCGCCATTGGCAGTGAGGTCAGCGCCGAGGACGCTCGTATGGCAATCGATATAGCAATCAAGTACAACGATCAAGTCGACACCTTGATTCTTCGCCCGCTTAACCCCCCTAATTATGTTGCGATTGCGACCTCGGCTTGGGATGAGTTGTCAGAGGTTCGTGTTACGCCTGAGGAGCTTGAACAGTTGAGAGATCCCAAGCTGACCACTGAGGAGTTTCATGCTCTATACGCGAAGCTAACAAATGAAGAAAAGGCCGTTCAGCGCGGTGGAAAATTCTACTGACGGATCTCCCCAACGTTCTACCCAGTCTCCGTTTTGTTTAAAATTGACAAATTTCGGTAGTTTTGATAGAAGCAACGCTTGACCGATAAAAGGTCAGCTGGTCAGGTTTTTTTGATAACCGTTTGTTTTTCTGTAAAATAGCGACCGGCTATCCCGAGATGCCGTGACCGGATAGAGGTCTTGGTTCGATAAGATTTTGACTTAATATTTAACTTCTAGGAATTGATTATGCTGGAACTAGCGTTTGCAATGGCTCCGCCGCCGGAAGGCGGGGAACAGGGAGGGGGCGGACTTCTTGCTCTCCTGCCGCCGATGATCATGATGTTCCTGATCTTCTATTTCATTCTGATCAGGCCGCAACAGAAAAAACAGAAGGAAACTCGCCAGATGTTGGATACCTTGAAGGAGGGGGACAACGTAGTGACCTTGAGCGGGATTCACGGCACGGTAAAAAAACTTAAGGACGATATTGTGGTTCTTCAGATAGATAATAACGTCCGCATTCGGATTAACCGCACGTCTATTAGCACCCTTAAAGAATCGGGTAAAGACTGAGTATGTTTAGAGATCTCAAGTGGAAAATTCCACTAATCCTGTTTGTTGTCCTCGGGGCGGTTCTGCTTGCCCACCCCCTCAAGGAGAGAATTGCCCTTGGGCTCGACCTTCAGGGGGGGATGCATCTGGTTCTCGAAGTGCAGACGGCAAAAGCGGTTGAGGCGAGTCTGGAGCGTATCGCCGACGACATTAAGCGCGATATTCAAAACGAAGATTATGAGGTGGATCGTGTCAGCGCTGACTTGGAAAATAATACCATCACCGTGCTCATGGTCGATGCGCTAGACCTGCCGGCGGTGGAAGAGGTTATGGAAAATTATACCGTTTACCTGAAAAACGAGGGCAAGGTGCGCGAAGGGCGTGGGCTTCAGTTCCGTTTGTCAGAGGAAGAAAGCAAACGCATCGCCCAGAATGCGGTGAGCCAGGGGTTGGAAACCATCCGTAACCGGGTGGACCAGTTTGGCGTTTCCGAACCGACCATTCAAGTTCAGGGCGAGCGGCGCATCTTGGTCCAGTTGCCCGGAATCAAAGATGCTAACCGTGCCATCAACCTTATCGGTAAAACCGCTCAGCTTGAATTCAAGCTACTTGACGAATCGATCAGTGCGGAAACTGCACTGAGTGGATCAGTTCCAGAAGGGGACGAAATTCTTTACAAGCGTGACGAGAATAAAGAAACCGGTGAGGTTTCCAGAGTTCCTTACCTCGTTAAGAAACGAACCGTGCTCACCGGAGAAACCTTGAGCAGCGCTGAGGTACGCTACGATTCGGAATTCAACGAACCCTATGTGGCGCTTACGTTCAACAGTGTTGGTGCCATGATATTTCAGGAACTTACCCGGGAAAATGTAAAAAAGCGACTGGCAATTGTTCTGGACGACAGTATCTATTCCGCGCCCGTGATACAAGAGGAGATTCCAGGCGGGCGCGCGCAGATTACTGGTCAATTTTCGACTGAAGAGGCCCGCGATCTGGCCATCGTTTTACGCGCGGGTGCGTTACCGGCGCCGGTTGTGATTCTCGAAAACCGGACGGTTGGCCCCTCTCTGGGGAAAGATTCTATCGAACAGGGTGTTCGTTCCATTCTGCTTGGGTTGATCCTGGTTCTGGTTTTTATTGTCATTTATTACAAACTGTCCGGTATTGTGGCGGTAGTCGCACTATTGTTGAACCTGGTCCTTCTGCTCGGTGCGTTGGCTTATTTTGGTGCGGCGCTTACCTTGCCGGGTATTGCGGGAATCCTGCTTACTGTGGGCATGGCCATCGATGCAAACGTGCTGGTGTTCGAGCGTATCCGCGAAGAGATTCGTCTTGGCAAAACTGTTCGTGCGGCGATCGATGCCGGGTATGCTAAGGCCTTGAGCACGATTGTTGACGCCAACATCACCACCTTTATCGCTGCCGTGGTTCTTTTCCAGTTCGGAACCGGGCCGATCAAGGGGTTTGCTATCACGCTGTGTATCGGAATAGCCGCGAGTATGTTCACGGCTGTGTTTGTTAGTCGGGTTATTTTCGACTCTACCATGAGCCGAAAAAAAATTTCCCGGATCAGTATTTAGATCTGTTTCTTGAAAACAGGTGCTATGTTGGAATGCCTTTGTCGGGCATGAACTCCCGGTGTTCCGGGGTGTTTATTTATCTTTTTGAGGTTTTATGGAAATCTTCAAGCGTCAAACCGAATTCGATTTTATGGGGAAAAAGCAGACAGCGATCAGGTTGTCGGCTATTCTCATTCTAATCGGGATCGTCTCCGTCATCATTCACGGCGGACTAAAATACGGCATCGACTTTGCGGGTGGCACTCTGGTGCAACTCAAATTTGAGAAACCGCCAGCTATTGAAGAGATTCGAGATGGACTCAAAACGATTGGCTTGGGGGATAGTACGATTCAGGAGTTCGGCTCGAAAAACCATATTCTGATTCGCGTCCAGCGGTCCGAAGAGAAACTGGAAGAGGTGGGAACACAGGTTAAAAATAGCTTGGCTGGGAAATTCAACTCCGAGGCAATTGTGGTCGAACGTGTGGAGATGGTCGGGCCTAAGGTGGGGCGAGACCTCAGGGAAAAAGCAGTCCTTTCGATTATCTACGCGATCATCGGGATCGTTATTTATATTTCCTGGCGGTTCGAACTTCAATATGCCATCGCCGCAATCATCGCCCTCATCCATGACGTGTTGGTCACCATGGGAGCGTTTTCTCTTTATGATAAGGAATTTACCTTGGTGATCGTGGCTGCGTTCCTGACTATCATCGGTTACTCCCTTAATGATACCATCGTCGTGTTCGACCGAATCCGGGAGAACATGCGGCGCAAAGGCAAAACACCACTGGTTGAGATCATCAACAATAGCATCAACCAAACCCTAAGTCGCACGATCCTCACTTCTGGCACTACTCTGCTGGTTGTAGTGGCCCTGTTCTTTCTCGGTGGCGAGATCATCCATGACTTTTCCTTCGCTCTGCTAGTCGGTGTGATGGTCGGAACCTACTCCTCCATTTTTATTGCCAGCGTTTTCCTCGTCTACTGGGCTGAGCGCGCTCAAACTAAACGTGCTTGAAAAAGTAGCCCTTTCGATTACTACGGTCCTTCCCGCTTTTCTGGAAAAGTTTGCAATCCATTAATCGCCGTGCTAGATTTCTGAGCGAAATCCAAACACAATTGCATGGTCGGAAAGGGAAAAAGCCCCCTCTCCAAGGGATGTAAGAGGGGGGCTGAAAATCTCTTCTGTTTTCGTTGTGTTTGAGTAACAAATTCGAAAAATGCGTGGTTTTTTGGTGACCCGGGAGCTTTTATTTTAATGAATCCTCAACTGAAGTACCTGATTGAGCTTCAGAAAATTGATAGTGAAATTGCTGAACTGGAAAAGAGTCAAGCTCGCATTCCAAAACAAATCGAAGCTGGAAAATCTGACCTTCAGGAAAGGCAAAATCGATTAAAAGCGGCGCAGGACGATATCTCTGAGATGCAGAAAAAACGGAAAGATCTGGAGCTAGATGTAGCGACCGAGAACGATCATATTGCCAAAACTAAGACGAAACTTCCATTGGTCAAAACTAACAAGGAATACACCGCGATTCTGACCGAGGTTGACACAATAAAAGAAAAAATTTCTGTATTGGAAGACAATGAGTTGGAACTCATGGAAACACTAGAGGCAAAAGAGAAGGTGATCCCCCAGCTTCAGGCTCTGTGCAAGGAAGAGGAGGATAAGTTCAACGTTTACAAATCGAAAAAAGAAGCCGAAATGGCCCGGAGTGAAAAAGAATTAGGGGTGAATCGAGCCCGGAGTGCAGAGGTGGCTCGAGCTATTGAAACCAAGTGGCTAGGGCAATATCAGAAGGTCGCCAAGGCTCGTGACGGATTAGCGGTAGTCGGCATTCAGGATACCGTATGCCAAGGCTGCTATCAGCAAATCCTTCCCCAGCAGGCCATAGACATCAAGATCGGTGAGACCATCACCCAATGTCAACATTGTTTGCGCTACCTGTACTGGATAGAACAGTCGGAAACCGCGGTTCCGAAGTAAACCAGGTGGTCGCTGTCCCGGTTTTTAGGCCGGGAGAGAGGAAAGTCCGGGCTCCACAGGGTAGGATACTCCGTAACGCGGAGTGGGGGTGACCCTCAGGAAAGTGCCGCAGAAAAGATACGGCCTACCCGGCGATAGGGCGACCTTTCGTCGGCGGCAAAGGTGAAAAGGTGAGGTAAGAGCTCACCAGTACCGTCGGTGACGACGGTAGCTTGGCAAACCCTATCCGGAGCAAGATCAAATAGGAAAGTGCTTGAGGGCGGCCCGCCCGATGCTTTCGGGTTGATTGCTTGAGCCTGCTGGTGACGGCAGGCCTAGATTGATGACCACCGCCTCGATGCTGGACTTGTCTGGCAGAAGGGAACAGAACCCGGCTTATGGTTTGCTTCGACCGCGGGAAACTTCTTGGGTAGAGGTATCTTCTTGCCTGCCCTCAACTGTAGACTGATACGGTGTCCATAGGATCGTGGAGTCCATAAGAGATGAGCACTCCGGCCATTGCAGCGAACAGCATCGAAAAAAATAGAACTGGGTCTTTCCCGATGGATCTTACAAGCCTTTCCCTAAGAAACGTTTTCTAATCACTGCCTCCCTCACTGGGAAGAAACTTCCCGTTTTCTCTGAGACAGCAATCAGTTGTGTGTCGGTTTTGGTGAGGTTCTACGGGGCTCTATAACGGGGGTTGTCTAAGGTGATGGTCAGTAGTTTGCTGGAATCGGTGGCCAACGGCAATAAGGCTTTCTTCATCAAAGTGTTTGCTCATCAACTGGACTCCGATCGGCATTCCATCGCTTTTTGAAATTCCGCAAGGGACTGACATTCCCGGAATGCCTGCCAGATTGGCTGAAATTGTGCAAATATCCGACAAATACATCTTGAGCGGGTCGTCTATACGTTCCTTCAGTTTGAACGCGGTGATTGGAGCGTTGGGAGCGACAATCACGTCGGATTTCTGAAATGCGTTTTCGAAATCCTGTTTGATGAGCGTTCGAACTTTTTGTCCCTTCAGGTAATATGCGTCGTAGTAGCCTGAGCTGAGAACGAACGTTCCTAGCATGATACGGCGTTTCACCTCCTCGCCGAATCCTTCTTCTCGCGTGTTCATGTACATGTCCAGTAGGTTGTCATTCTTTTCCGAACGGTACCCGTATTTAACGCCATCGTAGCGTGACAGGTTAGTGCTTGCCTCAGCACAGGCGATGATGTAATACGTCGCCACTGCATACTCTAGGTGTGGCAGGGAAACTTCTACCTTTTCCATCCCCAGCGATTCGAGAGTTTTAATAGCTTCCTGAACAGAGCGCTCCACTTCTGAGTCGATTCCCGATGTGAAGTACTCTTTCGGAATACCCATCTTCAGCCCGGAAACGCTTCGTTCCAGTGATTTCATGAAATCGGGTCGCTCCACATCGGCAGAAGTGGAGTCAAGCGGGTCCTTTCCGCTGATCACGTTCATTAAGAGAGCCGAGTCAGCGACGGTTTTGGTCATAGGGCCGATCTGGTCCAATGATGACGCGAATGCGATGAGTCCAAACCGGGATACCCTGCCGTAGGTGGGTTTGAGTCCGGTTACGCCAGAGAAGTTTGCGGGTTGCCGGATCGATCCGCCAGTATCGCTTCCAAGTGCTCCTATGCATTCGTTGGCAGCGACAGCGACGGCAGACCCGCCGCTTGATCCACCAGGAACTCGTTCAAGGTTCCACGGATTCATCGACGGGTGGTGCCATGCGGATTCGGTAGAAGAGCCCATGGCAAATTCGTCCATATTGGTTTTGCCTACAATTACTGCACCGGCCTCTTTCAACCGCTTCACCACTGTGGCGTCGTAAGGAGAGGTGAACTGATCTAAAATTTTTGATGCGCAGGTGGTGCGGGTCTCCTGCATGCAGATCAAGTCCTTCAATGCAATGGGGATGCCGAGGAGCGGCGCTTCTTCCGCCGCACTTAGCCTGCGGTCGGCTTCCCGTGCTTGTTCCAGGGCCTGTTTCTTTGTTAGGTGAATGTATGCTTGTACTTTTGACTCGACGTCATCGATACGCTGGTAGACTGCTTCTGTCAGCTCAACTGCGGAGTACTTTTTTTGTTTGAGGTCTTCTTTTGCCTGAAGGATGGTTTTTCGATGCATGGTCAGGATCAGATGATCTTGGGAACTTCGTAATGGCCCTTTTGGTGTGAGGGCGAGCCTGCTAGGTAGTCTGGCGCGGCGTCAGATTGGGAGACTTCATCTTCACGGAATACGTTATGTATGGGAAGAACGTGGGACGTCGGCTCCACATCTTCGGTGTCTAGCCGGTTGAGCTGGTCGATATACTCGATAATTTGCTCAAGGTGCCCACCAAGCCGTTCTTTTTCCGCGTCGGTGAGTTTGAGTCGCGCCAATTGGGCAATATTGTCGATGTTGAATTTACCGGGCATGGAGGGGGCAGACGGGTTGATATGGATGCTTAGCCTTCGGCGGCCTTTTTGCGTTCCTTTTTCGGTTTCTTCTTTTCTTCGACCATCTGTGCAGTGGCTGCCATTTTGGAAGCTTTACGTTGTAGACGTTTCAACTTTTTCTTCTTTTGTTTGACTTCTGGGTTGTCTTTCGGGTCATCAGCTTTTTTTTCTAAATCGTCGAAAGCGGATTGAGCTTTTTTAATATGCGTTTGTACTTGTTCCAGCGTTGCCATGATTTTCAGTCACCTCGAAAAAATGTTCCGTGGAAAGGGATTTTATAACAAATTCTGTTTCAAACCACAACCTGAATTGGTGCATGCTTCTTGAACTTAGGCGCTGTGGGGGTCTACCTCCACAGTCACGGGCGTGTAGTCGTCGATGAATGAACCTCTTTTATCCGGGACATGGTGAGGCAGGCGCTAGCTATCATTCCAGGTGCGTGCGAGATAGCTTGGGATCGGCAAAATTCCCGCGTGGCAGTTTAGGGCGTTATCTTCTGCCTTAAAGCGATTGCTGGAGCTTTAGATCGATTCGGCGCAGAGTCAGGCTGACCTCGGCCACGCGCACTTTAACGCAATCGCCGATCTGGTAAACTTTATGTCGGCGCTGGCCACGCCATTTGTGTTCTGATTCTATATAGATGTAGTAATCGTCGGTTAGGCTTGATATTCTCACCAAGCCTTCCACGAATACTTGCGTTAACTCCACGAAAAATCCGAATGGGGTGACGCTGACGATGAGTCCGGAAAAAGTTTTTCCTACCTTGTCGGCCATAAACTGAACGCGACGCAGATCGTTAACTTCCCGTTCGACCTCCATGGCCTTCTCCTCTTTGATTGATGACTGTTCCGAAATTTCTTTCATTTCTTTTGCGAGACATTTCTTTTCCCGCGCGGAACGCTTTCGGGTGAGACAGGCCTTGAGTAAACGGTGCGTGATCAGGTCGGGGTAACGTCGGATGGGTGACGTGAAGTGAGTATAGTGGTCGAACCCTAGACAAAAATGGCCTAGACCTTTTTCTGAGTACTGAGCGCGCTTCATTGTACGGAGGAGCAAGGTGTTGATCACACGCTCTTCCGGTCGGTCACGAACTTTTCTGAGTAGGTTGTGCAGGTCGACCGACCGCACGGTGCGAGTCGAGCGTAGGCGGAGGCCAAATCCGTCGATGAATTCTTGGAACGCAGCAATCTTATTTTCATCCGGCGCTTCGTGGATGCGATGGATAGAGGGAGTTTTCTGTTCGAATAGATAACGCGCCACTGCTTGGTTGGCGGCCAGCATGAACTCTTCGATCATTTCATGTGCATCGTTATGTTCAGCCTTGGTAATTCGTTTCACCTGCCCTTCGGAGTCCATGTGAATTTCCGGTTCGGGTATCTGGAAATCGACGCTTCCAGACTCAAACCTGCGCTTTCGCAGAATCCGGCTGAGCTTGTGCATCTGTTT
>Ga0208411_1002942_pt1 | contig 10017 bp, 9 predicted proteins | sample ETN01SmetaG_4_FD_185793 | JGI IMG/M metagenome (GOLD analysis project Ga0208411, IMG submission 185793) | Marine microbial and viral communities from oxygen minimum zone, Eastern Pacific Ocean - ETNP2014F12-01SV261 (SPAdes) (version 2) | ecosystem: Environmental > Aquatic > Marine > Oceanic ...
CACAAGAAGCAAAGGAAATGAATCTTCTTCATACTAATGATCTAATTACTATGAATCGATCAAGAGTTCTTCATGATGCAAAGGAATTATGTCTAAATATGATTGAAAATTATGAGGCTCCAATGCCAAACGAACACCATTTACCAGGTCCTTCAGGTAAAGCTACCCTAGACCTAGCTGTAAATGATTTGGTAAAAGCAGGTCATGCAACTCCTCATGATATCGTAGTCACAAAAGAATTATCATATATTTTATGTGGTGGAGACACTGACCCTACTGAAACGGTATCTGATGATAAATTACTTGAAATGGAAAGAAAAGGAATTCTCAAACTAATGAGAACAGAAGGAACCATGGATCGAGTTGAACATATGTTAACTACAGGAAAACCTTTGAGGAATTAAAATGGTTCAATACAAGTCACCTCATAGAGAATATGAATTCATCCTTAGAGAAGTTCTTGAAATTGAAAAAGTATTAGGTAAATATCCTGAATATGATGAGGCCTCTTGGGATATGATTGAAATGATCTGTGAACAATTCGGAAAAATAAATGAAGAATACTGGCTGAAATCGGCTAAAGATGGCGATGAAATTGGAGCGACGTTTAAGGATGGAAATGTAACTGTACCTGAAAGTATGAAGGTGGCAACAAAAATGGTAATTGATTCCGGTCTAACACAACTTTTTGGTCATCAAAAATATGGAGGTATGGAATTTCCTAATGTGATAAGTGTTCTTTCTGATGAAATGTCCTGTGCAACAAATATGTCCCTTGGAATATATATGGGGCTAACAAAAGGAGCGTATCATTGCATAAATAATCATGGAAGTGAAGAAATTAAAAATACTTATCTTCCAAAATTCTTGACTGGAGAATGGTTTGGTACTATGTGTTTAACTGAAGCACATTGTGGTACTGACTTAGGATTAATACGAACTTTAGCCAAACCTGAAAATGACTCATATTCAATTAATGGCCAAAAAATTTTCATTTCCTGTGGCGAACATGATATGGCTGATAACATTATACATTTAGTACTTGCAAGATTGCCTAATTCCCCTAAAGGTGTAAAAGGAATCAGTCTATTCTTGGTTCCAAAATATCATGTAAATGATAATGGAACTCTAGGTGATAGAAATGGAGTGAACTGCGTTTCCATAGAAGAAAAAATGGGAGTACATGGCTCTGCAACTTGTGTCATGAGCTTTGAAAACGCAACAGGCTATCTAATCGGTGAAATTAATGAGGGGCTTGCTGCAATGTTTTCGATGATGAATACAGAAAGAATTGCTGTAGGATTGCAAGGACTTGGCCAAGCCGAAATAGCATACCAAAATGGTTTGGCATATGCTAAAGACCGAATTCAAGGAAGAGATCTCAAAGAACCTAGAAATCCTGAAGAAGAAGCTGACCCCTTGATAGTTCATCCAGATGTTAGAAGAATGCTAATGAGGGCAAAAACATTGATTGATTCTAGTAGAATGTTAGCCTGTTGGACTGCTTTAGCCATAGATAAATCTGAAAAAGATCCAAATGAGAAGGTCAGGAAAGAAGCTGAAGATTTAGTAGAATTAATGACTCCAATAATTAAGGCATTATTGACAGATTATGGAGTAGAAATAACATCAGATATGCTTCAAATTTATGGTGGACATGGATACATTAAGGAATATGGAATGGAACAATTCTGTAGAGATGTTAGAATAGCCCCTATATGGGAAGGAACGAATGGAATACAGGCACTGGATTTAGCTGGAAGGAAAATGCCCCAACACATGGGACGATTGTTGAGAAGATTCTTTCACCCAGCTCTTGATTTTATAGAAGAATATAAAGAAGATGAAAATATGAAAGAATTTGTTGTCCCTTTCTCAAAGGCACTGAGAGGATTACAAAAGACAACACTCTATATGGCTCAGAAAGGTCTTGCTAACCCCTATGAAATTGGAGCTGCAGCAACAGATTATCTTAGGCAATTCGGCCTTGTAGCTATGGCGTATATGTGGTTGTTAATGCTCAAAGTAGCATTTGCTAAAAGAGAAAAAAGTGAATATTACGAACACAAAATAATTCTAGCTAGATTCTTCTATGAAAGAATTTTACCAGAAACACTTTCAAGAGCCATTGCTATTGGTTCAGGATCAAAAACAATGATGTCATTACCTGATGATGGTTTTGACAGCATTCACAAGTTCACAGGAATTGCATAAAAATGTCTGAAAGTAGTATATTCAAAGATGATTTGTTTAAAGGAAAAAGAGTATTTGTTACTGGTGGCGCAACTGGAATGGGGTTAGGATTTGCGCAGGCGTTTCTCAACCATGGGGCAAAAGTAATTATTGCATCTAGAAAAGAAGAAAAACTAGCTGAAGCTTCTGCTTTAACAAAAGAAAAGTTTGGTAAAGATTTACTTTGGAAAACAATGGATGTAAGAGACAATGAAACTGTAGAAGAAGTTTCTAATTTTATAAAATCTGAATGGGGGGGATTGGATATTTTAGTCAATAATGCTGCTGGAAATTTTGTAGCTCCTGTTGCCTCTATGAGTGAAAATGCTTGGAGAGCCGTAGTAGATATTGTACTAGATGGAACATTTCGAGTTTCAAAAGCTTGTTATCCCTTGCTAAGAAAATCTAACAATGGCGCTTCGATAGTTAACATCATTGCAAATTATGCGTGGAACGCAGCCCCTTTCGTAGGACATTCTGGAGCTGCAAAAGCAGGTGTACTCAATTTAACCAGAACTTTGGCCTTAGAATGGGCAAATGATAATATCAGAGTAAACGCTCTATGCCCTGGTGTAGTTTTAACAGAAAATGTAAAACAAAATTTGATGCTTGACGAAAACACTGCCAAAACATTTGAAGATTATATTCCAATAGGTGGAATAACCAATTCAGAAAAAATGGCACAACAAGTCCTGTATCTTTGCTCTCCAGCTGCCGATGTCATTACCGGGGATATGCTAATAGCAGATGGTGGACAATGGTTAGTAGGTAATGCATTCTATCAAATGGGGAAAAATTTCTTAGATGAGTGACAAAAATTGGCCAATAAGAACTGAAATACCTGTTCTATGGGGTGATACGGATTCTTTTGGCCATGTTAATAATATAATTTACCTAAAATGGTGTGAAACATCTAGAGTTGAACTATTCTGCAAAATGTGGAATATTAAAAATTTGAACATGGATGATGTTATAGAAAACAGAGGCATAGGACCTATTTTGGCTAATTTTAATTCTAACTATAGAATACCTGTTCGTTATCCTGATGTAATACAAATTAAAACAAGGATTACTCATATAGGAAATACATCATTTGGAATAGAACATGAAATGTATTCAAAGAATAATGGATCAAAAATAGTTTTTGATGCTGAAAGTGTTGTGGTTATGGTTGACTACAAAAATGAAGGTAAAGTTCAATTGGATAGTGATTCTAAAAAAACTTTAGAAGCCTTTGTGTAAATTTTAATCCAGAGCTTCTGTAAAGAAAGTAACTAAATTATTTTGATATTCTGCAGGATGCTCCCAAACTGCATCCACATGGCCACCTTCTTCAACCATCCACAATGTTACATTAGCATTGGAAGATTCAGCCTTATCATAAAATTTCTGAGAATGTTGAGGAGAAATTCTACCATCATCTTTTCCATGAACTAAATACATAGGTCTATCACCAGCCTTAGAGGCTACACTTATCGGTGGAACCTCATTAGGATTAATGCCTATTATCCTCTCACCCATAGTTATTGCTGGTGAGGCTAAGGCCTTAGGATAACCTAATCTGCCTAACTCATTTTCAACTAACATTGGAAAATCAATAATTGCACTATCTAACCACATTGCCTGCATATCTGATTCTCCAAAAGCTAATGTTGCAGTAAGGGCACCTGTTGAGATACCTACCAAACCAATTGATGAAGAAGAATATGCTTTTTCTTCTATCAACCAATCATATGCCCCTAAAACATCAAGATATTCCTTTTGTCCAAGATACATATAATCAGATACATTCTCACTATTTCCGTGATTACGAAGATCTATCATCAATGTGTTTATTCCTCCATCCGCAAGATAACTAGCTGTCAGAATAACTTCAGGTTTACATTTCCCATTAAGATATCCGCCGTGAACTAAAATTACTACGGGAGCTGAATCATCAACTTCTGAATACCAACCTGTAATATTTACACCATCTCTACTTTTGAAACTTACATTATCATATGATTCAAATTGCCATGGAGCTACATCAAAATCTTTCCTTATAGATATTCTATTATCTGCATCAGGCCAAGGTTCGAAACTTTCCCAATCATCATTCGATGTCCAATTACTTGGTGTATTTGATTCCCATATTCCACATCCATGCGGAGTTGTCAAAGCTTGTTTAGCTATAACATGGCCTAACCCAAACCAGATTGTTGGAAGAAGAAGCATAAAAACTACGCCTATGCCTATGAGTAAACGCCTTCGACGTTCACCAAAGTCTTTCAATTTCTCAATAATTGGAGACATTGGTCTTGAATTTAATCTTCTTCAGAAGATTCTTCTTGAGGTATTGCAATCTCTCGTTTGTCTTCATCTTCAGTAACTTCTTCATCAGAATCAGATTCTTCTTCTGGCTCAGGAGTGGCTGGCGGCAATTCTTCATCCGGAATGCTATCAGAAGATACAACGCCTGGAGCGCCAGTCTGGTAATATACATAGAAACCTGCTAAGAGAGAAACAAGTGCTCCACCAATTAATATTGAAGGTAAAGTCTTTGAACCGAGTGTTAAAGCGTCAACACTCTCTATTTGTCCAGAAATTTGATCATCTACTGTTTCGTCAGTGTAAGCACCATTCAAAGTTAGAACTACGACGTCATTACCTTGGTAATATTGGGCAAGCGCCTGTATATTTGCAGTATCTGCAGCTCCTTCTTTGGCTTCTGCTGTGTAATTAGCTACAATATCTCTCAACATAAGGTTAGCATAAGCTGAACCGTCATCTGGAACTTTAATTTGGATGTCATATTTTTGGTCCAAAACTGTTCCTGTAACTGGATCTATCCAAACATCCTCATAGAAATGCATGTCCAAACCAGTCTGCAAGGTAGATTGCCAGAGTGACCCCGTATTACCTGATATATTCTTCTCATTAGCTCTGAAATGATATGCCACACCTGCATTTGTTGCATCCCACACTTCTTCACCCATGTAGGTATAATTTTGAATGTGAGGATTATGCATTGCATTTGGCCATGCACCATCTTCTGCAGGGACCCAACAAGTTTTGTCCACATAACTTATAGTTTTACAAACTGGTGAGAAGAAATCATAGCCCCATCCATCTCCATCAGGATCATAATGACCATCCTGAAACTGAGTTGTTGTTCTACTAACATTATATGTGACATTTACTAATTCTTCCCAAGTACCATCTGAAGCTCCAAATTGGTTCATTGGTGAGGCCCAACATCCATCAGAACTCTGCTCACCATAAGAATCACGGAAACCATCATCATTTTCATCAGGCGTTATTGCAGTTCCATTTTCATCATAAAAAGTTTCAAAAATTCTCAAATATCCCATAACCTTGATGTACTCATCTGTTGAATCATCCTTCACAACACAACCGGATCTGATTCCTGTAGCGTCGTAGTACCTATTAATGAATGTAGCTGTATTTACACCACCTACACGACCTTCATACTCTGTTGTAAAATTGAACATATTAGGATGTTCTGAATCTAAATACACTAGTTGTGGAACACTCATGTAAACTGTAACATTGAAAATTCTATCAACCACACCTCCTATTTCAGTTCCGACTAAGTATTCAGCCCTATAGTCAAACCACATAGGTGCAGCTCCAGGACCACCTAAAGCATTGTAGCTCTCAAATGTTTCTTGTAATGTTTTCAGATCACTACCTTCACCCGGTACAAAATCCATTTTTTCACCTTCACCCGATTCAGCAATGCAGGTCATGACTTCTAGACCATCAATCACTCTCTTGTCTGAGCATGTGAAATTATCCGTGTAATCTCCATTTACAGGATTAGGGAATTCATATGTCTTACCTTCCTCAGGAAGATTTGTAGGTGTCCAAGTTCCTTGCTTTCCATCTACTTCGTAAGTTTTCCGGTCTAACAATGCAGGATTATCTGTTGTATCTGATATTGTCCCTAACCACTCACCTTCACCATTAATACCATTTTGAGTAAGACTGAAATTCTGAGTGAGTATCGTATAATCATCGCCATCAGGTTTACCAACTACATTTAGAGTTGCACCGCCACCTGGTGTGGCTGCTGTAGGCTCATATGAACCGCTACCTACTTTATCAAAGAAAGCCCCAGTACGATTATCGCTATCTATATCAAAAGTTTCGATGTCTCCTTCAAAATAAAAATTAGCATCGAAATCATTAGGGGCAAGTAAACCATTCGGTACCATAACACCCATAACGTATGCTGATATAAGCAGGAAAACTGCTCCTAAGGCCACAAGGGCCTGTGCTGTCCATTCTGGTAAACCACTATTTTCACTCACTGATTTTCTCCTATTGCACGCAATAAGTTTAGTTTCAAATTATGAAACTCTATATGTCTTGTAAAAAAAATCTTATTTAACCTTTGTTGTATAACTAATTACTCTTTTTCAGAACTCAAATCTTCTAACTTTGTTATGAATAATTTAACTTCTTCAACACTCCATTCAGGGTAAAACTCCCCTAATTGAACCCAAGCTTCTGGATCTTCATCTGCCATACGATAAAGATCAATCAAAGTTGCCTGGATTTTACCTTCGTCATAATTTTTTGAATAGTCAACTAATCTTTGCGCAACTTTTTCTTCATCGACATTGTAACTGGTATTGATATCTAAATCACTAAATTCTAAGTAATCTCCCAATAAAGTTTGAGGAATATAAAGAATATACATACCTGATAAAAATACACCAAATTGAAAAATAAGATATCCCTCTGAAGCATGGCCAAAGGTAAACCAACCTTCTTCATCCAAATACAACTTAGTATAATAATAATAACTTATGAAAGTGCAAATGAAAAACGATGGTACTGATAATAACCAATCTGTAAGGCTTATTGCTCTATCAGCCTCAGGAACTTGCCCAATAATATTATATCTTAATCCATAAATTTCAAGAATCATCCAATACATAAGGAAAATAGCTAAGAAAATTAAAATTAAACTAACTATAAACCAAACATAACCTTCATTAAACATTATAAACAAAATAATCGTACCGAAGGCTGTTAACCAATAAACTCCAATTAGCCAAACACCATGCGTCCAAATTTTGTAAAAAAGTTGCTGAAGGCATATTAAACAAAGAATTCCGGAAAGTAACCAAACTGGTGTTGAAATTAAGTGAAATTCAATACCAAATAATGGCAATGAAATTAATTGACCAATTCCTCCCTCAATGTAACCACAAAAAAGTGATACCGTGAAAGTTAAAAATGATAAAGCTAAGAGTAAAGAATCCTCTGCTGAACGCTCTAACCTAAACTGACGACCTAACAACCCCATTAATCTATTAGTTTGAAAGTTACTACAAATAGATTTTGTGTACCTACTTAGCTTAATCTTCGTCCATGGCCTGCTTTAAAAGATCACCCATCGTTAGAGCCTTTCCTGGTGAAGAGGATTGAGATTCATTTGAACTTTCGATTTTCTCTGTCAATTTTATTTTCAAATAATTTTCTAATTTCTTTATTAACTTCTCATTGGGTTTCATATTCCCTGCCTCGACGGAAGTTAAAATGGATTTCTTTTCGGATATTTTACTTGCAAGAGAAGCATGATCAAGACCTGCTTTTTCTCTAGCTCTACGGACTATTAAACCGTAATCCTTAACCAAAACAAATTCATCGGGTTCTATTTCTTCATATCTATTCTTTTGCTGACGTTTTTCCAAAGTTTGGGCCACATATGCCCTATGTCCAATTGACTCTCGATAACTTGTTTGAGAACCCATATCACCACAAGAACTGCAAAGACGGAGAATAGAACCTGAAACTTTTCTAGATTCTAAAGAGGCAGATTCGGCACCGCACATTTCACAAAGCATATTAAATCAGAAACTCATATATATCTAAGCCAATTAAATGTTTAGTGATTATAAGTGACCTCAGAAGAAAATGACGGAGACGTCTCAACGCCTGAAAAAGGTGAAGACTGGAATAAATGGCTCATTGAGGAAACTGAAAGGTTTGAGTCTGAAAAACGTCAGCTTGAATCTGATATTTCCCGTATGAAAAGGGAAAATGCACATTTGAAAGGCGAATTAGCCAGATTAAGAGCTCCTCCACAAGTAATAGGAACTGTAACTGATTGTCTGGAGGATGGTCGTGTCAGCATAAAGTCGAGTAGTGGACCTGATTTTGTAGTTCACATTTCAGAAGGAATTGACAAAGAAAAATTGGATGTAGGCGATCGTGTTGCTTTACATCGCCAGACACTCGCTGTTTTAGAAACTCTACCTTCCACAAAAGACCCTCTGGTTATGGGTGCAGAAGTAGATAGCAAACCAAGTGAGAATTACAGTGATATTGGTGGGCTTGTTGAAGAAGTTGACGAACTTAGAAGCACTGTAGAATTACCAATGCTTCATCCAAAAAGATTTTCAAAAATCGGAGTTGAACCTCCGAAAGGTGTGTTGCTTATAGGGCCTCCGGGAACTGGAAAAACACTCATGGCAAAAGCTGTTGCAAACGCAACTAATGCAACTTTTATACGACTAATTGGTAGTGAATTAGTTCAAAAATATATTGGTGAAGGTGCAAGACTAGTTAGAGAGCTTTTCCAATTAGCACAAGAAAAATCTCCAAGTATTATTTTTATTGATGAATTAGATGCTGTTGGTGCTAAAAGAATGGATGTGGGAACTACTGGAGATAGAGAAGTTCAGAGAACATTAATGCAATTACTTGGTGAATTAGATGGATTTACGCCGAGAGGAAATGTTTCGATAATGGCTGCCTCTAATAGACCCGATATACTGGACGAAGCTTTGCTAAGGCCCGGTAGATTTGATAGAATTATCAAGATTCCACTTCCTGAAGAAGAAGCTCGATTGAAAATACTAAAAATACATACTACTAAAATGTCAATGGCAAAAGGAATAAATTATAAAAAAATAGCCTCAGAAACAGACGGGCTTTCTGGTGCTGATCTTAGAGCTCTCTGTGTAGAAGCTGGAATGCATGCAATCAAAAATAAGAGAGTAAAAATTAATTCTAAAGATTTTGATGAAGCCCTTAATAAAGTAAAGAATCGTCTGAATGAAGCTGAAATCTCAGAGCCTGAAGGCGGTCTATACTATTGAATAAAGATATTTCAAAAAGAAACGCAGCTAAAGAGGCTGTTAAATTTGTTAAAAATGGTATGATTGTTGGTTTAGGTACTGGATCTACTGCAAAAATAGCGGTTGATATTATAGGTTCAAAATTAAGTGATGATTTCAAAATAATAGGAATGCCTACATCTATACAAACAAAAAAACAGGCCGAAAGCTTAGGAATACAATTAATTGATATTGATGAGGCCGAACAAATCGATATTGCAATTGATGGAGCCGATGAAGTTTCCCCTGACTTGTCTCTGATTAAAGGACTAGGAGGTGCTCTATTGCGTGAAAAGAAAGTTGAAAAAAAAGCAAAAGAATTAATTATAATTGTAGATGAAGGGAAAATTGTTAAAAAATTGGGCAGAGGAGAACTTCCTGTAGAAGTTAGTGATGATAACCATGAAAGTATAGCCTCTGAAATTGAAAAATTAGGTTGTAAGGCTAATCTTAGAATTGAAAAGAATGGAAAGATATTTATGTACCTAAACGCGGCAAAGGCGGAAAAGGTAAGAAATAGAGAAAACAAATGGCAACAACTTATTTACAACTATCAAACGAATTATTAAGAGAATCAAATGAAGTAGTCTTAACTGCTGTTAATTTTGCAAGTGCTGTAGGAGTACAAGCACATGTTAAAGACTGTATAAAT
>Ga0208411_1002944_pt1 | contig 10011 bp, 8 predicted proteins | sample ETN01SmetaG_4_FD_185793 | JGI IMG/M metagenome (GOLD analysis project Ga0208411, IMG submission 185793) | Marine microbial and viral communities from oxygen minimum zone, Eastern Pacific Ocean - ETNP2014F12-01SV261 (SPAdes) (version 2) | ecosystem: Environmental > Aquatic > Marine > Oceanic ...
CCACCAAAATCGGAGTGGTAGTTCAGCTGGTTAGAATACCTGCCTGTCACGCAGGGGGTCGCGGGTTCGAATCCCGTCCACTCCGCCATTACAAAGAAGCCTCGCATTCCGTTACTAAATACACAGGATAGGATGTGCTGATTTCTATTAATTACTAGTTTTACATCAAAAATTAATTATAAATATATTAGCCTAACTGGAATGACCGTCATGATCATTAAGAACTATAATTACAGCATTAATTAATTTAAAAAAATTGATGAAAACTTTACTGCATGTTGGCTGTGGCCATCAAAATATATCCGACTTAAAAGGATTTAATAACGATCATTGGAAAGAAATTAGGTTCGACATTGATGAGAATTTCAATCCAGATATAGTGGGCACAATGACAGACATGAAGTCAGTTGAAACTGCAAGTGTTGACGCTCTTTACTCATCTTATAACATTGATCACATATTTCCACACCAGGTTCCAATAGCTCTAAGAGAATTCCATAGGGTATTAAAAGAAGACGGCATAGTTGTTATTAAATGTCCTGACATACAAGGCGTTTGCGAAGCAGTTGCTCAAGATAAGTTGTTGGATCCGCTTTATGATTCTCCTGCAGGCCCAATATCTCCTATAGATATTTTGTTTGGAAACAGAAAAGCTATAGCAGAAGGGAATGAATATATGGCTAAAAAAGGTGGATTCACCTATTCCGTATTAAATGGTGCACTCTATGAGGCAGGATTTAAGGCTAGATACGGCGGAAGAAGTCAAAAGGGTTGGGAATTAACTCTAGTTGCATTTAAGCAAGAAAAATCTCAAGAGGAAATAGAAAAAATAGCAAGCCCATTCTTTCTGTCTTAGTTTTTTTAGCGGATATTCACTCCAACAATTAATAGCGTTCTATATCTATCAGACTTTTATTTCTTTGTATCCTAAATAAAACATTGCTATATGTATAATAGAGCGCTTTTAATAAGGATTGGTAGAAATTAGAAATCCTCACTGATATTTAAGGTTTGAAATTATGTTAAGCAATATAAGAAACAAGTCAAAAGGTTGGATAGCATATCTAATTATTGGACTTATTACTATCCCTTTTGCATTGTTTGGTATTCAGTCATACATTGGTAGTTCATCAAATTCTATTATTGCCTCGGTAGATGGAGAAGAGATTCTTTTGACAACTTATTATACGAAATTAAATCTTGAACAAAGAAACTTACAACAGCAATATGGCTCAAATTATTCCACTGAGATTGATACAGCCCTAAGGCAAATGCTTATCGAAGGGATGATTCAGGAGAAATTATTAGAGCATTATGCTAATTCTTTAGAATTAGTCACCTTAGATGAAGAAGTTAGGGCTTTTATTCTATCGAACGAACTTTTCCAAGTGGGAGGGGTATTTTCTGAAGAACGCTATAATCAACTACTAAGACTCAACAGTTATACCCCTCTTAGTTATGAAGAGTCTCAAGGTAAATTAATGAAGCAAGAACAGCTCAAACTAAACTTAGTTCATTCTGCCTTCCTTACCTCTCAACAAGTTGAAAAACTTAAAACTTTAGCAGGACAACAACGTTATGCTTCATTCATAGTTATAAGCACCGAAAAATATAAAGATCAAGTTTCAGTTACTCAAGATCAAGTTATAGAGTATTTTGATACTAATCAGTCAAGTTTCGTTGAACCTCCAAAAATAAAGGTTAACTATATTGAATTGTCACTAGACGACATTGAAGAGCAGGAAGCGGCAGATGAAGAAACCCTAAGAGGCCTTTATGATGATGACAAAGAGTTATTTACAAATCTTGAACAAAGAAGCGCTCAACACATTTTGGTTGAGGAAAAAGGACTTGCAGAGAGTTTATTAGAAGAGATTCAGCAGGGCGCTGATTTTTCTGAATTGGCTAGAATCCACTCAATAGATGCTTCAACAAAAGACAGTGGCGGGGATCTGGGTTATTTTGAAAGAGATATCATGGTTCCAGAATTCGATAAAGCAGTTTTCGCAATGAATGTTGGAGAGGTAAGCGAGATAGTTCAGACCGATTATGGTTTTCACATCATTAAACTGACTGAAGTCCAGCCAGAAAATATTAAATCTTTTGAAGAATCTAGAGAACAGTTGGTTTCATTACATCAGAAAAAGGCAGCACAGCAGAAACTCTATAGTCTTCAAGAAGAGTTAGGTAATTTGGCTTATGAGGATCCTATTGATTTAGTTGCCGAGCAATTAGATCTGGAACTTGAGACTTCTGATTATTTCTCCAGAAACAGTACAGAGTATGAAGAGCAATTTGTAGCAGCAGCATATAGCGACTTAGTTCTCAATGAAGGTGAAAATTCTGATGTTATTGAGTTAGACCAGGATAGATTTGTAGTTTTAAATATTGCTGAACAAATGCCAGAGCGTCAAAAAACACTAGACGAGGTCCAGACTCAAATAACTGACATCCTAAAAACAATAGAGGCCAAAAAAATAATTGATGACTTGGCTGCTAATATTTCATCATCTCTTTCTAATAGTGAAAATGCTAAAGTACAAACCTTGATAGCAGAGAATGAACTCGAATGGAGCGAACCAAATTGGATTTCAAGGAACTCTGAGTTGCCACTTAACATGACATCAATGATATTCAAGATGACTAAGCCAATTACTGGAGAAAGTGGTTATAGTTCAAACAGCTTAAATGAAAATATCTCAATTGTAATTGACTTGAAGGATGTAAGAGTTTCTGAAGAGATTGTTGATGAGAGTAGTATCGCTGATGGCTATTTAAATGAACAACTCAACGAACTCTTTATTAATCTGATTAAGGAATTGAAAGATTCTGCGGAAATAAAAGTTTATTCCGAACTTCTTTAAATTATCCATATGGACTTATTTTTCTAGTTCTTAGTGACTTTTAATTATAAATCAGGCCCTTTTTCGTAAAAGCTATATCCTGCATCAACATAAGTTACCTCTCCTGTTATCCCGGAGGCTAAGTCCGAACACAAAAAGGCGGCAGCATTACCAACTTCTTCTATAGAAACATTGCGTTTTAGAGCTGAACTCTGAGCGGCATGATCAAGCAGTTTACCAAAACCTTTTATACCGCTTGCAGCAAGAGTTTTAATAGCTCCAGCTGAAACGGCGTTTACTCTGATTCCTTTTTCATCGCCAAGTGAAGCGGCCATATATCTGACATTGGCCTCAAGCGATGCTTTCGCTATACCCATTACATTGTAATTTGGTATGGCCCGGAGTGCTCCTAAATAACTAAGAGTTAAAAGGGCGCCATTATCATTTAGCATTGGTAATGCATATTTAGCTAGCGCCGTGAAACTATATGAACTTATTTCATGGGCTTTAAGGAACCCTTCGCGTGTAGTTACCTCGACATAGTTGCCGTCAAGTTCAGCACGTTCAGCAAAGGCAACAGAATGGACAAGAATATCGAATGAGTCCCATGACTTTTTCAAGGCAGTAAAAGTCTCCTTGATTTGTTCGTCTTCAGAAACGTCACAAGGGATTACAATCGAAGAGCCGCAAACTTCTGCGCAACTATCAACGCGCTTCTTCAACTTTTCAGTTTGGTAAGTGAGCGCGATTTCACAGCCCTGCTTTGACATCGCTTCCGCTATACCCCAAGCAATCGAGCGATTAGAAGCAACCCCAACAATTAAAGCTCTTTTGCCCGTTAAAAAACCCATAAAACCTCCGCTACATTTATAATACAAATAACGATAAATTATAAACGCATTGAATAATCAGATGCCAAATGATTGCTTTGTTAGTAATTATTTTTTTTCGTTAAATAAGATATAGTTTGATTATTAAAATACCATTTAGGAATTATTATGAGACATAGAGCGTACTACTATTTGTGTTTACTCCTGGTTGTTTTAGATCAACTATCAAAACAGACAATTGTTTCTATATTTGACCTAGGCGAATCGGTCACTGTCAATGCATATCTTAATTGGGCTTATGTGCAAAATTATGGGGCAGCCTTCAGTATATTGGCATCTGGAACTGCAATCCAAAAAGGATTTTTGTTAGCCATTTCAATTATTGCTTCATGTTTAATTATTTTTTGGATACATAAAACATTGACAATATATAGGCAAAGACTTTTTGGGCAATTTTTTCTACTATCAGGCGCTTTGGGTAATTTGCTAGATCGTGCACAGTATGGCTACGTTATAGATTTTATAGATGCCCATTATGAACAATACCACTGGCCAGTGTTTAATTTAGCAGATAGTTTTATATTTATTGGTGTTGCCTTAATCCTTTTTGAGAGGCGCCAAGGATCAACATAAACTAATCAAATAGTGGCTATTCAAACAAACAAGATAACTGGTAGAATGGAATTTTCAGTATCTACCACCCTTAGAAAATGAACAAGGCCATATTCCTATTATCAATTCTTGTAAGTTCGTTGGTTTTTGCTGATCTAGTTAAATTGTCTGATGAAGGAATAAAACTTAATATCGATGACACAGAATGGTCATGCGTTTTGGATGAAGACTCCTCTCTGATCTGGGAAGTGAAAAATGATGAGGAGGGGATACAATATAAAATGAGTACCTACACATGGTTTGACGGCAAAACTGGCGAAGAGAGCGGCAAATATAGTCGAAACTGCTTCTGGGGCAAGGGTTGCAACACCAAGGCATATGTCGATGCAATTAACAAACAACATCTCTGTTCATTCGATGACTGGCGCTTACCAAGTCGTAATGAGTTAGAGGCCCTTGTAAACTATTATGGCGAGAGTGATATTTTAGTTGACTTGAGATTTTTCCCGAACACTCAAAGTACTACATACTGGACTTCAGTTTCGTTGCCAAATAGTCCGTCGCTGGCTTACGAGGTGCCATTCTTTATTGGAGGTTCCATAGTAAGAGACAAGTCAATTGACACACATACACGCCTTGTAAGAAGTGCAGACTAGACCAATAGACAATGCGCTCTATGAATCATATTCGGATGATATTCCCGATTTATTAAAAAAGATTTATGCTGCAAGAGCGGTAACAGAAACACAACTTTCATTATCGTTGCCTTACCTATTAAAGCCCGACTTTGACCAACTCAATATTGCCCTTGAACTTCTTGAAAAGTCTATATTGGAAGACCAACGTATACTGATTGTTGGAGATTTCGATGCAGACGGGGCAACAGCTAGCGTAGTTGCAATAAAAGCGCTCAGATTAATGGGAGCTAGATATGTTGATTTTTTGGTGCCAAATCGATTTAAGCATGGATATGGATTAAGTCCTGAAATTGTCAACGAAGCCAAGGCAGAAAAAGAACCGCATCTGATTATTACAGTTGATAATGGCATTTCCAGTAATGAGGGCGCTGCATTAGCTAGATCTTTTGGTATAGATGTCATTATTACAGATCACCATTTACCTCCTACAGAGCTCCCCAATGCTAATGCAATCATTAACCCGAATCTTTCTGGTTGTGATTTTCCATCTAAGAATCTTGCTGGCGTTGGTGTTTGCTTTTATCTATTCTCATCACTTAAGACTCATCTTGATGGGTTAGGTTATTTCGAAGAACAAAAAATCAAAGTTCCTGATCTTCGAGAACTTCTTGATTTGGTTGCTCTTGGCACGGTAGCTGATGTAGTAAAGTTAGATCAGAATAACCGGATTCTAGTAAGTGAGGGTCTTAAGAGAATTCGGCAAAAGTTTTGCTCAAAAGGAATTCTTGCGATACTTGAACTTACAAAGCGTCCCATTGAATCTCTTCAGGCTTCAGATTTAGGATTCACGGTAGCACCAAGAATAAATGCAGCAGGGCGCCTTAGTGACATATCGCAGGGAATACGATGCTTGTTGTCTGAAGATATTAATGATGCCAGAAGGTACGCCTCAAACCTTGAAGAGTTTAATATTAAAAGGCGAGAAGAACAGTCCCGTATGCAGGAAGAGGCATTAGCCATTGTCAAAAGTCAGTCGATTGATGAAAGTCAATTTGCGATCGTTCTTTATAATGAAAATTGGCATCAAGGAGTTGTCGGTATTGTTGCTGGAAAACTCAAAGAAACCTACCAGTGCCCATGCGCTGTATTTGCAAAAGCAGATGATGTCTTAAAGGGCTCTATTCGATCTATCCCTGACGTTCATATCAAGGATTTACTCGACCTGATTGAGCGCGAAAATCCAAAGCTAATTGAAAAGTTTGGTGGTCATGCGATGGCAGCAGGTCTCACAATTCAACCAGATAACTTTGAGGAGTTTAAAGATGCATTTACTAAAGCAATAACAAAGCATCTGAAAGGTAAAAAACCAATCATCGAACTTTTAACGGATGGAACGCTTGATGCATCTGAAATAACCTTACAGAATGCCGAACTTCTTCGTCAAGCATCTCCATGGGGCCAAGGTTTTGAGGAACCAATTTTTTATGGCGACTTTGAACTTCTTGAGCAAAGAGTCGTTGGAGAAAAGCATCTCAAGTGCAATTTAAAGTTGGTTGGAACAAATACAGTTTTGGAAGGAATTGCTTTTTTTCAGGAAAAACTTCAATCTAAGAAAGTAAGGGTTGCCTATAAACTTAACGTGAATGCATTTAGAGGGAATGAATCATTGCAGCTAATGATTGAGTCAATCGAATAGGCTTTTATAGGGCACAAAAAAATCACAAATCCTTACAACTGCTAACATACATTACTGCGCCAGCCCAATCCTCGACATCGATAAATAGTTTAGCATTAACATTATTAATATTGCTAAAATTAATTGGTGTTGATCTTTTATGTTCAGTTAATGTTGGATATAGAGGGTTTCTTGGCGTCTCTCCTTGTTTAACACTTAAATTAAAGTATGCCATTTTGCCAACCAGATGACCTGACTCTGTAAGCCTAATATTAACCTCGTCTCTGAAGTAGCTTGGATCTGAAGATAGACCTCCCATCCTCCATCGGGAATGTTTACCAAATTCAACATCTGAGCTCATAAAATTTATATTTCCTTCAGCAGTATTCCATCCCTCTATAGATCCTTCTTCAATAACATCATAAACTATCCGTGACATTCTGAAACGACATGTAATGTCTTTGTCATTCATGGAAAGTTTATGTTTACTGAAGTCATAATCAGTTTTTGAGATAACTAGATTAAGTAGCTCATCCAATAGGCCGGGAGAAAAAGCAACCTCATATATTTTTATTTGCTTATCTGCAGAAGATTTTTTAGTGCTGTTTGAAGCTTGAGTTTTATTATTTGTTGAAGTTTTGGCTTTAGAGTTATTATTATTTGAATCACCACCACACTTATAAACAAAGTATGTTCCATCATCAGAAACTGATTTAATTGGATCGCTCCCATCGGGGCAATCTCCCGCAAAGCTTTTTACAGAAAGTAACGTTAGAATTAAAAGTAGGTACAGTTTTCTCATATAATTCTTAAATTTTTTGTTGCCTTTAGCAAATTAATATTACTCCAAAGTATGAGTGAATTTTTTATGAAAAAATATAGTCGTAGACTCTTGGCAGGTCAGGAGTATAGAAAATTTTGTCAGCAATAACGTCATGATCCAGCCCAAGTGCATTTTCAAGACAGGCTGCACAAACAGAACGATAGTCAATCGTTGACATTAAATCTCTTTTATCATATTGCTCATTTTCGGAGAGCCCTGGCCACTTAGCAATAACTCTACTTTTTGTTATGGCGCCGCCAGCCAGAAAACCAGCAGACCCATAACCATGCTCTGTTCCCCATGTGCCATTTTCTTTAACCGTTCTCCCAAACTCAGTAAGCGTTAAAATGATGCTCCTGTCCCAGGCATCACCAAGTCCCTGTTTATAGCCTGCAATAATGTCATCAACCAGTTTTAACTGTCTACCGTGACCACTGTATTCATCTGTACCTTGACCTGAATGGGTGTCAAATTGAGTAACTTTGATAACTGAAGATAATGGACCTCCTTCTTGAGACATTGCTTTACCAGCATATTTAGCTAAGCTTGCAGGGTCTCTTGGTACTATTGAGTCTTTTTGAGTGCTTTTTACACTCACTTTTTTAAAGACTGAAGCGCCTTCATCTTTGTGAAACATTGAAATCAAATCTATCAATTTAGTCTTTAAATTACTTGACCCCCTTATGCTTGCTGGGTAAAAATTATCATTATTTTCAGTACCCCTAAGAATTAAAGGCATATCAAGAGACAATGATCTTCCAGGAAGTTTAGCAAGTTCTAGTGATCTGCCGAGCCAACCCGAAGTTTCTGAGAAGGGGCTTAGCCCACCACCTTGCATCAAATTCTGTCCCTCAAAGTGTGATCTTAAAGTGTATGGGAAGTTTGTCGCATGGACGATTGAAGCATTGTTACTAGCCATGAGTCCGCTAAAATATTGAAATGAGGGATGGAGTCCAAAAAAAGAATTTAACTTTAAATAATTCTCAGGTATTAATCCTTTTCTCATTTTAGAAAGGTTTGGATCTCCAAAAGGAGGTGCTGCAGTCAGACCGTCCATTCCTCCTTCAAGCATAATAACCGAAATCGTTCCAGGAGGTTTATCTTTCGTGTAGCCAGGGAGCGGCAGGCCTGCTAAAAATAAAGAGGCGCCAGAGGCTTGTAAAAACTGTCTTCTAGTTAAGTTTACTTTAGGCATTCTCTAACCCCATAATTTCTGGACTACACATTAAAGCAATAAATTTATCTTTTTGGCGTGTGAAATTATTAACAAGACTTCGGGTTGATTCATTTGCACCAATTCTATCCATTATTTCATCCGGAGTGCTAGTTGGATTTCCCCCAGAATAGATCGCATCAGAAAACCGAATACGTCTTTCAAACATCTCGCCAGAGAGCCATTCGTTTTTATCCAGCGGGTAGCCATTGGGCTGTCTTTCATGCCAAAAACTTTGTCCAAGTTCTTCAAAAATTTCTCTGGCATGCATAACTCCACGATTATATTCCTCTAATTCATCCCAGCCCTCAAAGTAAGTGGCACCACTGAGTCTGATGATTTGAAATAGCCACGTCATTGGCCATTGAAACTTGGGCTCTTTTGATGAAATGGCACGCTCAATAACTGCAGTATGAATCTGAACGAGGTCACCATTACCTCCTTTCCAAGCCTTTTTAATGTAGTCAACATCTTGTTTAGTTGGATTGTCGTTTACAAAATGCTGCGCCAATTTAAATGAAATGTAGTCGATTGTGTGCTCATGCGAGCCAAGAAAATCAGTTAACTGTTTAAGCCCACCTTTGCCAGCAGGAATAACTTTACCTAAAACCTTTTTAGTGCCAGGCTCAGCATGCGTTTTTTTGAAGAAGTCCCAAGAATTAATGGTCCCACCCATCTCGCGAAGCTTTTTGTGCCTCTGCTCAGTTGATAGTAGTTCATCATCGCCAGAGATTCTTCCTGGCCAGACGCCCCACCCAGCAAGCACATTGGCAGCATTTTTAATATCTGATTCGGTATATTTTGCGGTTGGAGAGACCGTATGAAGCTCTAAGAGTTCTCTGCCTAAATTATCATTCAGCCCTGCCTGAAATCCATCTTTCTTTGCCCAATAAGCATTTTCAGAGTTTTCACCACAGCTCCAGCAATTATCCAGGTAAGCGAGCATTGATGAATGCGTCGTCATTTTATATAGCATATGAGAGAAATTACCATTAAGATTGGCTAGTATTGCCTCATCAATCGCGTGCCCTATATGGTTTTGGTTGTCCCATATATTGCCAGTCGTAAAGTGATTTGCCCAAAAGGCGGTAAAGCGAAGTTTAAGCTGATCTTCGCCGTAGACATTTCTTTGAGCAAATTTAAGTTCATCTAAAACGCCTAAAGTATTTGTTCTTTCATTGTCTCTTATTGCTGCCTCTGAAGTGAAGCCTGCTAGTCCCATTTCTTCTCTTTTTTTATTATATTTAAACAGACTAAACATATTGTCTCTTTCAAGAAGGTCTGGCTGTACAGACTTTGGCCACACAGTGGGAACATTTTTCGCCATTCGGGCAATTCTTTTAATTCCTAGTGCGGGTGATTTTGCATTTAGCTGAT
>Ga0208411_1002947_pt1 | contig 10005 bp, 10 predicted proteins | sample ETN01SmetaG_4_FD_185793 | JGI IMG/M metagenome (GOLD analysis project Ga0208411, IMG submission 185793) | Marine microbial and viral communities from oxygen minimum zone, Eastern Pacific Ocean - ETNP2014F12-01SV261 (SPAdes) (version 2) | ecosystem: Environmental > Aquatic > Marine > Oceanic ...
AAAGATGTTCAAAAGTGCGGGCTAAAATCAAAACTAAGGGGAAAAAAAATTCAAAGTATCTGTATAGAAATATTAAAATTAGCTAAAAAAGGATTAAGTTTAAGAAATTGTTTGAATAAAAATAAAGAAAATGAAGAATATTTTTTAAATACTTTATTTGAAATAGCAAAATCAGGAATTACTCCTGCTGAAAAATTAATTGATGAGTATGTTGATAAAAATAACAATTGTTCTGATGAAATATTTGTTGATAATTCATATTAAAAAATTTAAATAATTTTTTTTTAAAAAAATGAAAAAAAAATTTAAAAATTTAAAAGAAGTTAGAAAAAATATTGATAAAGTTGATACTCATTTAGTTAAATTAATTGCAGAAAGAGAGTATTATGCAAAAGAGGCTGTAAAATTTAAAACAGATAGGACACAAATAATCGATAGAAAAAGAATTAATTCTGTATTAAGAAGAGTAAAAAAACTATCAAAAAAATACAAGGTTAGCATTTTAACTGTAGAAAAAATTTGGAAATTAATGATTCAAAACTTTATTATTTTAGAAAACAAATTATTTAAAAAACTAAAAAAATAATTTCTAATTATTAGACGTCTGTTCCACCAACTAAAATTTCATCGACCAAAATTGTAGGTTGTCCAACACCAACAGGAACTCCTTGACCCTCTTTCCCGCAAGTACCAATACCTCCATCAATGGTCATATTATTTCCAACTAATGATATTTTCTTTAGAATTTCTTCACCTTTTCCAATTAATGTTGCACCTTTAACAGGTTTAGCAATTTTTCCATTTTCTATCATGTATGCTTCTGAAGCTGAAAATTCAAATTGGCCAGATGTTATATCAACACTTCCACCAGAGAAATTAACTGCGTACAATCCTTTTTTGACTGATTTAAATATATCTTCTTGAGGAACACTCCCTGAAAGCATGTATGTATTAGTCATTCTGGGCATTGGAAGATATTCATAACTTTCTCTTCTACCATTTCCAGTTGATCTAGTTTTCATTAAGTTTGCATTTAACCTATCTTGCATGTGACCAACCATAATTCCATTCTCAATTAATGTAGTACATTGGCTGGGGGTACCTTCATCATCAATTGTTATTGAACCTCTTTTATTATTAATTGTACCATCATCAACTACCGTTACATTTTTAGATGCAATTTTCTTTCCAAGGAGATCTGAAAAAACAGATATTTTTTTTCTATTAAAATCACCTTCTAGTCCGTGACCAATTGCTTCATGTAATATAATACCAGGCCAGCCAGGACCTAAAACAATTGGCATTTTTCCAGCTGGGGTTGGTATGGATTTTAAATTAGTTAGTGCTTGCCTTAAAGCATCTTCAGTTTGTTCCTTCCAGATTTTATCAGTAAAGAAATCTATATAATCTTTTCTACCACCAATACCAGTCCAACCTGTTTCCATCCTTTTTCCGTTATCAACTGTTATAGATATATTTAGTCTAACTAAAGGCCTAATATCACCGCAGTGATATCCGCCTTTTCTTAATATATGGATTGCCTGCCATTCTCCGTTAAGAGAAACAGAAACCTGTTTAACTCTTTTATCTAATTTTCTTGCATATTCATCTATGGATTTTAAAAGTTTTGTCTTTTCTTCAGAAGAAAAACCATTTAAAGGGTTTATATTTGAATAATGCTTTTTATTAGTTCTAATTGGTTCAACAATTTTTGATTTAGAAGAGGATGATAAAATTGATCTTACCGTTTTACCTGCGTTTTTAATACTTGATTCACTTATATCAGAGGAATGCGAATATGCTGATGTTTCATTTTTAATAGAACGAAGACCAAACCCTTTATCTATTGATACGCTGGCATTTTTTATTTTTTTATCGTCATATACATAACTTTCTGATTGTTTAAATTCTAGGTAGAGTTCACCATCATCTGCTTTTTGAAGCGATTCATTTACAATTTTTTCAGTTTTATTAAAATTTAGCCCTTCTTTCTTAAAAAAAATATCATATGAACTATGAGTTTTATCCATGATGTCTTAATATTAATATATTATATATTAATATAATCAATCTAGATCAAATAATTAGTGATATTGACATAGATCAATATATATATATTTTTTTTGTTGAAAAATTAAAATTTTCTTTTAGTTTAATTCCTTAGGGGGATTTTTTGTGAAAAAAAGTTTATTTTTTCTAACATGCTTGTGTAGTACTTTCGGCGGTGTATTAGCTGATGGAGGACCCCTTCCTTGGCAACTAAACTTTAGACCTGCAGCAACACCAACAATGGAAAAGGTGGTTGCTTTCCATGATTTTTTAAATCCAATTATCATTGCTATTGCTTTTTTTGTGATTGCATTGATGGCATATATAATTGTTAGATTTAGTGCCAAAAATAATCCAACACCTTCTAAAACCACACACAACACAATGCTTGAAATTATATGGACTGTAATACCAGTTCTAATTTTAGTAACGATATCAATTCCATCATTTAAACTTTTATATTTTTCACATTCTAACCCAAATACAGAAATGACTATTAAAGCAATTGGACATCAATGGTACTGGTCTTATGAATATCCAGACCAAGGAATTGCTTTTGATAGTAATATGCTTTGCGGTACTCAAGAAGAGTGTGATGAAATATCTAAAGAAACAGGAAAAAAACATATAAGATTACTTGATGTTGATGAACCGATAGTAGTACCAGTAAATAAAAAAATTAAAGTTATTTCAACTGCAGACGATGTTATTCATAGTTTTGCAGTTCCAGCTTTTGGTATAAAAATAGATGGAGTTCCTGGTAGAGCACAAGATACATGGTTTGAAGTTCTTAAAGAAGGCACTTATTATGGTCAATGTTCTGAATTATGTGGAATGCTACATGGATTTATGCCAATAAAAGTTATAGCTGTATCAGAATCTGAATTTGATAATTGGGTTCAAAATAAAAAAGCTGCGGCAAAAAAAAATGAAGAAATTAAGAAAGTAGAAATTATTAAATAATTAAATTTTATGCAATTTGAAAAACATAATTATCATATAGTTGATCCTAGCCCGTGGCCAGCCCTCGGTGCACTAGCAGTTACTATTCTTGTTTTTGGAGCTGTTAATTATTTTGGTAGTGGCAAAGTATATGTACCAGCTGACGGAGAAGCAATGGAAGTTGTTCGTGGTTCTATAAAACCTCTGCTTGTTGGTTTAGGACTCGTTATATTAACAATGATACTTTGGTGGAGAGATGTTATTAAAGAATCTCATAGCGGATTTCATAATACAATAGTTCAAATTGGTTTGAAATATGGAATGGTATTATTTATTGCTTCTGAGGTTTGTTTTTTTGCTGCTTTTTTCTGGGCTTTTTTTGATGTTAGTTTGGATTTGGCCGATATTAGAAGTATGTGGCCACCTGAGGGTATCGAAACAATGGGAGCTTGGGGAGTTCCACTAATAAATACAATCATATTGCTTTCATCAGGCGCTACTGTTACATGGGCACATCACGGTCTTAGACAGAATAATAGAAATCAACTTATTTTAGGTTTAATTTTAACACTTGCTTTAGGATTTACATTTACATATTTACAAGCAATGGAATATATGGAAGCACATTTTGGATTTACTGAAGGTATATATCCCTCCACTTTTTATATGGCCACAGGTTTTCATGGATTACACGTTATAATCGGTTCTCTTTTTCTATTAGTTTGCTTAATTCGATCTATTAAGGGACATTTTTCAGCAGATCATCATGTAGGTTTTGAAGCAGCAGCATGGTATTGGCATTTTGTTGATGTAGTTTGGATTTTCTTATTTACTACTGTATATTGGTGGGGGGCATCATAATTTAAAATGACATATTCAGCTACAGCAAAACATCAAGGTCACGGACATCCTACAGGGTGGAAAAGATGGTTGTTTTCAACTAATCATAAAGATATTGGGACAATGTATATAATTTTTGCAGTTGTTGCCGGATTAATTGGATTGACAATGTCTATAGTAATGAGAGCAGAATTAGCTGACCCCGGCATACAAGTTTTGGGTGGCGATCACCAACTTTATAATACACTTATATCAATGCATGGTTTAATCATGATTTTTGCTATGATTATGCCCGCAATGATTGGAGGATTTGGTAATTGGTTTGTTCCACTTATGATAGGAGCGCCTGATATGGCCTTTCCTCGTATGAATAACATAAGTTTTTGGTTATTAATTCCTGGTCTTTTATGTATGGTTGCAGCTACCAAGTTAGGAATGGGCTCGGGTTGGACATTTTATCCGCCGTTAAGCTCGAAAATAGGACACCCCGGACACTCGGTAGATTTTTTAATTTTAGGAGTTCATATTTTAGGTGCCTCATCAATTTTAGGAGCAATTAATTTTATTACCACGATTTTTAATATGAGAGCCCCTGGGATGACATTACATAAAATGCCTTTATTTGTTTGGGCTATTTTAATTACAGTTTTTTTATTGCTTTTATCACTTCCAGTGCTTGCTGGAGGGGTTACCATGCTTTTAACAGATAGAAATTTTGGAACAAGCTTTTTTGATGCAGCAGGAGGAGGAGATCCACTTTTATTTCAACATCTTTTCTGGTTTTTTGGACATCCGGAAGTATATGTTTTAATTATTCCACCATTTGGTGTTGTAAGTCATATTATTTCTACATTTTCAAAAAAACCAATTTTTGGTTATTTGGGTATGGCATATGCAATGGTCGCAATCGGGGCAGTTGGTTTTGTAGTTTGGGCACATCATATGTATACAGCAGGTATGGATATTGATACAAGAGCTTATTTTAATGCAGCAACTTTAGTAATAGCTGTACCAACAGGAATAAAGATTTTTAGTTGGCTAGCAACTATGTGGGGAGGATCCATTGAATTTAAAACACCAATGTTGTGGGCAATTGGATTTATCTTTTTATTTACTGTTGGTGGTGTAACAGGAGTTGTACTTGCTAATGCAGGAATAGATTTTGCTTTGCATGACACTTATTATGTTGTTGGACACTTTCATTACACTATGTCTATAGCTGCTGTTTTTGGTATCTTTGCTTCATTTTATTATTGGTTTAGCAAAATGTCTGGAAAACAATATGACGAAAGTTTAGGTAAACTTCATTTTTGGTTAACATTCATTGGTGTTAATTTAACTTTTTTCCCAATGCATTTTATGGGTTTAGCTGGAATGCCAAGAAGAATTCCTGATTATCCAGATGCATATGCAGGTTGGAACGAAATTTCTACATGGGGCTCATACATAAGTGCAGCAGGCGTTGTTGTATTTCTTTATATTGTGCTTAAAGCATTTTCTAGCGGTAAAAAAGCTGTTGCTAATCCATGGGGTGAAGGCGCTACAACTTTAGAATGGACTGTTAGTTCGCCACCACCATTTCATAATTTTGGTGACAAAATTCCAAGAACCTAATATTTTTTAATAATGTTTCCAGAGGTTAATTAATGATAACAAAAACAACCTCTATCTATAAAAAAGTTTCAAACGACTCAAGTTATATTTCTTTTATTAAAGATTATTTTAGTTTGGTTAAACCGAAAGTAATGACACTAGTTGTCTTTACTGCATTTGTAGGTATTTTTGTTGCACCAGTATCAATTCATCCTTGGATTGTTTTTGTTTCGGTATTTTGCATCGCTTTAGGCTCTGGAGCTGCTGGCGCCTTTAATATGTGGTATGAAAGTGATTTAGATTTTAAAATGCTAAGAACGCGTAAGCGTGCTTTACCATCAAATAAAATTAAAAAAGATGAAGCGTTAGGTATAGCTATTTTTTTTTCTTTTATTTCAGTATATGTAATGGCTATTACAATTAGTTATTATGCTGCAATTTTTTTAGCTTTCTCAATTTTTTTTTATGTAGTTATTTATACAATTTGGTTAAAACCAAAAACAAAATATAACATAGTAATTGGCGGAGCAGCCGGAGCATTCCCCCCCGTTATTGGCTGGTTATCTGTAACCGATAGAATTGATATTTTACCTCTATTAATGTTTTTGATAATTTTCATGTGGACGCCTCCACATTTTTGGGCTTTATCTATTCATTGTTTAAAAGATTATAAATTGGCTGGATTTCCAATGCTGCCAGTAATATCTGGTATTAAAAAAACAAAAGAACAAATTGTTATATATTCAGTTTTAATGTTTTTAGTTACATTGTTGCCTTTTATTTTAGGATATTTTGGCACTATTTATATAGTAACTGCAGTAATACTAGGCTTATATTTTGTTTATCATTCTTTTAAAGTTTTTCTTGATAAGAATAATAAAAAAAAACCTATAAAAATGTTTCTTTACTCTATTGTTTATCTATATATTTTATTTTTAAGTATGATTATTGATCAATTGAATTTACTGGCTTAATTATGATAAAAAAATTTAGTGATGAGGATTTGAAAAAAAGAAAAGCCAAGAATATAGCTTTGCTTATAATTTTAGTTGTTTTGGTTTTAATTTTTTACGTAATGACCTGGATTAGACTTTAAACATTTATATGAAAAAAAATAATTTAAAAATTACTTTTATTCTTATATTTGTTGTAAGTTTTATGTTTTTTTTATCTTTTGCAGCCGTTCCCTTATATAAATTATTTTGCCAAGTAACAGGATTTGGAGGAACACCAAAAATAGCTAATTTTGAAGATCAAACAAGCGTTTCTGAAAAAAAAATAAAAATTGAATTTAATTCCGATATTAATAAAGAATTAAATTGGTATTTTAAACCAACTCAAAGAAGCATAGAAACAAAAATTGGTGAATCCACACTAGCTTATTATAAAGTTAAAAATAATGGAAATAAAAGTTTATCAGGCGTAGCAACTTACAACGTCCTTCCATATGAAGCAGGTAAATATTTTAATAAAGTTGATTGTTTTTGTTTTGAAAATCAAACATTGGATCCTGGAGAAGAAGTTTTATTACCTGTAAATTTTTATATTGATACAAAAATTCTAGAAGATCCGGCTATTAAACACTTAGATACTATTGTTTTATCTTATACTTTTTTTCAAAGTAATGAGAATTCTGAAAAAAATTTAGAGAATAAAAAATAAATTTTGTGAAAAAAAAACCATCTCTTATATATATTATTAAAAATCTTTATTGCCCTAACTGTGGAAAAGAACCTATTTATGAAAGTTTACTTAAAACAAAAAAAAAATGTAGTTGCGGATTAAAATTATCTGCTCTTGACGTTGGCGATGGAGCAAGTTTCTTTGCAATGTTTTTTTTGAATATTTTTATAGTTTTGTTTGCTATTATTGTTGAAATAAAGTTTTCCCCTCCATTATGGCTGCATATTGTTTTATGGACTCCTTTAATAATAATATTATCTATCTTATTGATTAAATACTTAAAGGTTCTTTTCATAGCTTTGAATTTTAAATACAGAAATAAATAAAATAAGTGTTATTAAAAACAAAAAAACTTTTTACATTAATTTCAATTATAATTTCTTTGCTATGTTTTAGTTTGAGTGTTTGGCAGATAAAAAGACTTTATTGGAAGAAAGATTTAATAAAAAATATAGAGAATGCTTACAATTCCGATCCTATAAATATAAATACATTAGGCGGAGATTTAAATAATTTTAAATTTAAAAAAATTTATTTAGAAGGTTATTTTTTAAATGAAAAAAATATGTTTTTAGGACCAAGAACTAATATGAATCAAGTTGGATATAATTTAATAACACCATTTTTAATTAAAGATAATAGACATATTTTAATTAACAGAGGTTGGGTTAAAGAAAAAATAAAGATAAAAAATCAGAAAAAAAAGTATTTAATCAAAGGTATTTTAAAAGAGGCAAATATTAAAAATATTTTTACACCAAATAATTCTATTAAGGAAAATTTTTGGTTTTATATAAATATAAAACAAATGTCTGAATTTGCTGATTTAAAATTTATTGATGATGTTTTTTTGGATTTAATTGAGAGCAGACCAGATGAAAAACATACAGTGATAAATAATTCAATGCCTAAATTTTCAAATAATCATTTACAATACGCAATAACTTGGGCAATGCTTGGCTTAGTATTTTTAGTTATGAATTACATTTATAATAAAAGAAAAAGATGAAGAAAGATTCTTACAAAGATTTAGAAAACAAATACAAAGAAATTTCATTGCTGTATGAAACCATGGGAATCTTGCATTGGGATAGATCAACAGTTATGCCAAAAAAGAGTGTAGATGGGCGAACAGATCAATTAACTAATTTGTATGTTTTATCTCATAAAATGTTAAAAAATAAAAAATTTTATGATTGTATAAAAAAATCAGAAAAAATTAGAAAATTAAATAGTTGGAAAAAAAGAAATCTTAAATTAATAAAAAAAGAATACATACTTAATAATTCTTTAGATAAAAAGTTATTAGAAAAAATTTCTAAAGCAACTTCAAACTGTGAAATGCAATGGAGAGTTTCTAAAGAGAATAATAATTTTAATTCTATAGTTCCATATTTAGAAGAAGTAATAAAATTAAGAAAAATTGAAGCAAAAGTAAAAAGTAAAGTTTTAAATTGCAGTTTATATGATGCATTATTAAATGATTATGAGGATGACTTAAATTCAGATAAAATAGATAAAATTTTTAATCAATTGACTTCTTTTTTGCCATCATTTCTAAAAGAAGTTTTAGATTTTCAAAAAAAAAATAAAAAAATAATTCATATTAAAGATAAAGTTAGCAAAGCTTTTCAAGAAAAGCTTGGCAGATTATTAATGAAAAAAATAGGTTTTGATTTTTTATATGGAAGATTAGATGTTAGCATGCACCCATTTTGTGGAGGAGCATACAAAGATTCTAGAATAACAACGAGATACAATGAAAAAAACTTTGTTGAAAGTCTTATGGGTGTTTTACATGAAACTGGACATGCGCTTTATAATTTAGGCCTTCCAGAAAAATGGAAATATCAACCAGTTGGTAGTGCATTAGGAACCGTAGTACATGAAAGTCAATCACTTTTTATGGAAATGCAAATTTGTCGAAGCTATGAATTTTTAAAATTTGCATCACCTTTTATTAAAAAAATTTTTAATAAAAAAGGAGAAAAATGGGAAGCTAAAAATCTATATAAAATTTATACTTTTGTTAAACCAAGCTTTATAAGGGTTGATGCAGATGAAGTAACATATCCTTTACATGTTATTATAAGATATAAAATTGAAAAAGATCTTATTGAGGGAAATATTAAAGTTAAGGAAATTCCAAATATTTGGAATATGTATATGAAAAAATATTTAGATATTGAACCCAAAAACAATAAAGAAGGATGTTTGCAAGATATTCATTGGTTTGATGGAACATTTGGATATTTTCCAACATATACATTAGGAGCTCTTTATGCAGCACAATTATTTGCTGAAGTAAAAAAAGTAATACCAACTTTAAGTAATCAGATTACAAAAGGAAAATTTGATAAATTAATAAAATGGTTAAGATATAATATACACATAAGAGGATCGTTATGTAATAGCGGGGAACTGATTAAAAATATTACAAGAGAAGAATTAAATATTGAATATTTTAAAAAACATCTAATAAATAGGTATCTAAATTAAAAACACTTAATAAGTATCATTTTGTATTACGAAAGTACTAGAAATAATAAATTAAAAAAAAGATTTAGCGAAGTTTTACTTTTAGGTTTAGCTGAAGATGGTGGGTTATTTATTCCTAAAAAATGGCCTAAAGTTTCAAAAAAAGAACTTTCTAAATTTAAAAGTATGAACTACCAACAAATAGCATTTCATATTTCAAAAAAATTTATAGAAAATGAAATAAATGATAAGGATTTAAAAAAAATAATTAGAAAATCTTTTAAAAATTTTTCAAAAAAAAGTATAGCAACATGCAAAGACTTAGAAAACAATAAATGGATTTTAGAATTATTTCACGGCCCTACACTTGCTTTTAAAGATTATGCTCTTCAAGTAGTTGGCAATTTATTTGAACATGTA
>Ga0208411_1002953_pt1 | contig 10001 bp, 8 predicted proteins | sample ETN01SmetaG_4_FD_185793 | JGI IMG/M metagenome (GOLD analysis project Ga0208411, IMG submission 185793) | Marine microbial and viral communities from oxygen minimum zone, Eastern Pacific Ocean - ETNP2014F12-01SV261 (SPAdes) (version 2) | ecosystem: Environmental > Aquatic > Marine > Oceanic ...
TTAGCAAAAAAACACAATATAAGAAATATTGCTGTTTTAGAAAAAAGCTGGATTGGTGGTGGAAACACTGGAAGAAACACAACAATTATAAGATCTAATTATTTATGGGATGCTAGTGCCGGAATATACGATCACGCACTAAAGATATGGGAAAGATTATCACAGGAACTTAATTACAATGTTATGTTTAGCCAAAGAGGAGTAATGAATCTTGCTCATAACTTGCAAGATATAAGAGATTTAAAAAGAAGAACACATGCTAACAGATTAAATGGAATAGATTCAAAATGGTTAAATACAGAAGAAGTTAAAAAATTTTGTCCTATTATTAATACATCTCCAAATATCCGTTATCCAGTATTAGGTGGAACTTTACAAAGAAGAGCCGGAACTGCCAGACATGATGCTGTTGCATGGGCTTATGCTAGAGGCGCTGATTCAATGGGTGTTGATATAATTCAAAATTGTGAAGTTATTGGTATTAAAACAAGTGGTGATAAAATTGAAGGTTTAGAAACTACTAAAGGTTTTATTAAAACTAAAAAAGTGGGCGTTGTTGCCGCTGGTCACTCAAGTGTAATTGCTAATATGAGCGGTCTTAGATTGCCTCTTGAAAGTAAACCTTTACAAGCATTAGTTTCTGAACCTGTTAAACCAATAATAGATACAGTTGTAATGTCAAATGCTGTTCATGCTTATGTGAGCCAATCTGACAAAGGTGAGCTTGTAATAGGCGCTGGAACAGATGATTATGTGTCCTACTCACAAAAAGGAACTCATAATATTGTCGAAGGAACACTTAAAGCTATATTAGAATTATATCCAATTTTTAGTCGCATGAAAATGTTACGTCAATGGGGTGGTATTGTTGATATTTGTCCTGATGCAAGTCCAATAATTAGTAAAACATCTATTAAAGGTTTATATTTTAATTGTGGTTGGGGTACAGGTGGATTTAAAGCAACGCCTGGTTCTGGTGATTTGTTTGCACACACAATAGCAAATGACGAACCACATAAACTAAACGCTGCCTTTAATATTAATAGATTTGTTAGCGGTAATTTAGTTGATGAGCATGGAGCAGCAGCAGTAGCTCACTAAATGTTTATAATTAATTGTCCTTATTGCGGTAAAAGAGATCAGAGTGAGTTCAAAGCTGGTGGAGAAGCTCATATAGAAAGACCTAAGCAACCAGCCGAACTTAATGATGATCAATGGGCTGAATATTTATTTATGAGAAAAAATATCAAAGGTGTTCAGTTTGAAAGATGGAACCATACACATGGATGTAGAAAATGGTTTAACATGGTTAGAGATACTTCAAATGATAAAATTCACTCAGTTTATAAAATCGATGAAAAACCACCTAAAGAATAAATATGTCAGAATCTTTAAGAATTAAATCAAGTGAATATATTGATAAAACAACAAGAGTTTTATTTAAGTTTAATGGTAAATCTTATTATGGTTTTAAAGGAGATACTTTAGCTTCTGCTTTATTGGCTAATAATATTCATTTAGTTGGAAGAAGTTATAAATATCATAGACCTAGAGGAATAATGACAGCTGGATCTGAAGAGCCTAATGCAATAATTCAAGTGGATAATGATAAAGCTCTAACTGAGCCAAATGTAAGAGCTACAGAGCTTGAAATTTATGATGGTTTAGAGACTTCCAGTCAAAACTGTTGGCCTAGTGTTAATTTTGATATAGGTGGAATAAATAACCTATTATCCTCTTTTCTGCCTGCTGGTTTTTATTATAAAACTTTTATGTGGCCTTCAAATTTCTGGGAAAAATACGAATACTTTATTAGACATGCAGCAGGATTGGGGAAATCTCCAACAAAACCTGATCCTGATATATACGATCATAAGTATATTCATTGTGATGTGCTTGTAATTGGAGCTGGAATATCAGGAATTATGGCGGCTAAAACTGCTGCAAAAAATAATTTTAAAACTTTATTGGTTGATGAAAAAAATGAATTAGGTGGAACAACAATTTATCAAGATTTAGAAAATTTTAAAATTGAAAACCAAATATCATCAAACTGGCTAAAAAGTGAAATTAAAGAATTAAAACAGTTAAATAATCTAGAAATTAAAACAAGAACAAGTGTTGCTGCATATCATGATTATAATTTTTTATTAGCTAGAGAAAATTTAACAGATCATTTAAATAAAAATGAAAAAAAAGGAAAGATAAGACAAAGACTTTTAAAGATTAGAGCAAAGAAAGTAATTATTGCAACTGGCGCTTTAGAAAGACCCTTGATATTCAATAATAACGATAGGCCAGGAATAATGCTTTCCTCTGCTGTTAAAAAATACGCAGATTACTATGGAGTTATATCTGGAAAAAATATAGTTTTTTTTACAAATAATGATAGTGCATACGAAAGTGCAATATCACTTAATAATAAAGGAATTAAAGTTGAAGCAATTATTGATATTAGAGAAAAATCAAATTCAAAAATTGTCAAAGAAACAATGGATCTTGGAATTAAGATTTATTGGTCTCACTCAATTGTAGATACCGATGGATATAGAAGACTAAAAAAAATTTCCATAATGGAACTTTCAAAAGATAATCAATCAGTAGTTGGTGTAAAAAAAAATATAAATTGTGATTGTTTAGGAATTGCTGGCGGCTGGACTCCAACGGTTCATTTATTTACGCAATCTGGAGGTAAATTAAAATTTAATGAAGAAGATCAAGTATTTCTACCAAATGAATATTCATCAGAACAAATTAGTATTGGTTCTTGCAATGGAGATTTTGAATTAGATAAAATAATAAAAAATTTATCAACTTCATTAAAAAAATTTTTAAAAATTGAAAAAACTGATTATGATAATCTAAATGTAGAATGTTCATTTAATGAATCTAAAAAAAATATATGGCTGCTTCCTTCAGATACAGCTATTGGAAAAACAAAACCATTTGTTGACTACCAAAATGATACAACTGCTAAAGATATAAAGTTAGCCTTAAGAGAAGGTTATAGATCTATTGAACATGTTAAAAGATACACAACGACAGGAATGGGAACTGATCAAGGTAAACTTGGAAATATGCATGCTTTAGGCATTATTGCTGATACAGCTGGCGTTAAAATAGGTGAATTAGGAACAACAACTTTTAGACCGCCCTACACTCCTTTAGCATTTGGAACAATAGTAGGAAGAAATATTGGAGAATTTTTTGATATATTTAGAAGAACACCGATGAATGATTGGCATGTGAAAAATAAAGCGGAATTTGAAAATGTTGGTCAGTGGAAACGTGCTTGGTACTATCCAATAAATGGCGAAAATATGCATGAAGCCGTTCAGAGAGAAAGTAAAGCAGCAAGAGATAGTGCTGGCATACTTGATGCATCTACACTTGGTAAAATAGATATACAAGGAAGTAATGCTTCAGAATTTTTAAACCGTGTTTATACGAATGCCTGGTCTAAACTACCTATTGGTAAATGTAGATATGGGCTAATGCTTAATGAAGATGGAATGGTATATGATGATGGAGTAACAACAAGATTAGATGAGAATCATTATATAATGACCACTACAACCGGTGGAGCCGCAAATGTGATGAATAAACTAGAAGACTATCTTCAAACAGAATGGCCCGAACTAGAAGTTTATCTTACATCTGTTACAGATCATTTTGCTACTGTTAGTATTTGTGGTCCAAATAGTAGAAAAATATTAGACAAAGTTATCCCTGAACTAGATGTATCAGGCAAAAATTTTCCTCATATGTCATTTAAAAATACAAAAATTGGAAAAATAAATTGTAGAGTGATGCGTATTAGTTTTACAGGTGAGCATAGTTACGAAATCAACATCCAAGCAAATTATGGAAATTCTGTATGGGAAAAATGTATGGAAGCTGGCAAAGAATTTAATATTACTCCATATGGAACTGAAGCTATGCACTTGCTTAGAGCTGAAAAAGGATTCATTATAGTCGGACAAGATACAGATGGAACAATGACACCTATAGATTTGCAAATGGATTGGATTGTGAGTAAGAAAAAATATGATTTTATTGGAAAAAGATCTTTATATAGGTCAGATACAACTAGAGAAGATCGAAAGCAACTAGTTGGATTAATTACTGAAGATCCAAAAGAAATTTTAGAAGAAGGTGCACAAATAGTTTCAGAACTAAATAAAAAACCTGTTGAGATGTTAGGTCATGTTACTTCAAGCTACTATAGTCCAAATTTAAATAAATCAATTGCTTTAGCTGTCGTACGCAGTGGTAAAAATATGCTGGATCAAAAATTATTAATACCAATGGAAAATAAAATAATTAACGTAACTGTAGTTGATCATGTTTTTTTAGATAAGGAAAATAAAAGATTAAATGCTTAATTATAATTCAGCAATAAAAGAAAATAAAAATTACAATGATTTAACTATTAAAGAAATTGTACCTATAATGAAATTAAATATTAGAGGTAAAAAAAAAGAATTTTTCACAAGTGTAGGTAAAATCTTAAATATTATTTTGCCTAGAGAAGCGAACACATCATCTACTAATGATAAACATACTTCAATATGGTTGAGCCCAGATGAATGGATGATTCATTCAAATGATCCTGTTGAAAATAACAATAATAGTTATGAATTAGAAGAATCATTGTATTCAAATATTTCTAAAAATAATCTTGGTTCAGTTTCAGATGTAACTGATCAATTTGTAATTATAAACTTGGAAGGAAAAAAAATATTTGAATTATTAAGCTCAGGATGTCCTTTAAATTTTAATGAATTTAAAAAAGAGAAAGGATCAGCTGCTCAAACAATTTTAAACCACATAGATATAATAATTCATCATAAAAACAGCAATAATGTTAATTTATTTGTCAGAAGATCATTTTGTGAACATTTATGGTCTTGGTTGAATGATGCTGCTTCAAGATTGTAAATATTTTTTTATATAAAACGTAACAAAAATTAATAAAGAAATTACAAAAATCCAGTTAAACAAACAGTAACTCCAAAAAAAAGTCTTAAAAGTTCCCCCAATAAAATTTGCAAATATTATAGTGGGAACTAGCAACAAAACATTACGGATAAAATTTAGAAGCATTGAAAAATGAGATTTTTTAATTGCCATGAAAAAACCATTACTGATAAAAAAGATTGGGTAAGTTGGAAAGATTAAAGCTGAAATTTTCAAATATATTGTACCATAATTAATTACCATTACATTGTTAGTAAAAAGACCAACAATTTTATCTGCACTTAAGAATATAATTATTCCAGCAGCAATCATGACTATAAAACCATAAATAATTGCAAGATAATAAGATTGATTAATTCTTTGAAAATATTTAGCTCCAAAGTTTTGACCAATTATAGATATTATAGCAGTATTTAAGCCTAAGACAGGAAGCAAAAGTATTTGTTCAAATCTAGTAGCTGAACCAAAACCAGCAGTTGCAAATTCTCCAAAATTAGAAATATACCAAAGTATAATTAAGTTACCTATGGATATCATAAATAATGCTGCTGAAATTGGTGCAGATTGAAAAAAAATTCTAGTTAAATAAGTGCTACTCGGTAAAAAATGCTTTATTAAGATGCCGTTAGCGGAAGATGATTTAATAATTTTTGACAACAAAATTAAAAATGCAATTACCTGAGAAATAATTGTTGCCACACCAATACCTGTCATTCCCATAGCGGGTATAAAACTATATCCAAATATAAATAATGGATTCAAAATAATGTTTAAAATAAAACTTAAAATCAAAACATTTCTAAAAGTTTTTGTGTCACCTTCAGCGTGTAAAAGAGAATTTAATGCGACAACGCTAATAAAAACTACTGAACCAGAAAAAATTACGTTAGTGTACTGAAGACCCAAACTTATAACTTCTTTACTAGATCCCATTATAGCAAAAATATTTGTCGCATAATAAAGACCTATGAAAGTTATAATTATTGATAAAATAACTCCAAAAGTGATTGTTTGACCAAAATAAATTAAAACATTTTTTTTATTTTTTTCACCAATACTGTTGGCAATAAGAGAAGTTCCAGCAACAGTAACACCAACGCATGCAGCAATGATTATAAAGTATATTGGAAAAGATTTTGCAAGAGCAGAAAGTGCATCTGGAGAAATTTTTCCAGCAAAAAATGTATCAACAACATTAAAAAGTGTTTGGAATAAAGTTCCAACACAAGCTGGTATAGCTATTTTTCTTAAAAGTGGTCCAATAGGGTCTTTAATTAGATTCAATGATTTAGACAATTGTTCCTCGAATATTTTTCTTAAATAAATAATTTTGAAGTAAAGACTTATTTTTCTTTAAAGGTTTAAGTCTATAAAACTTATAAAAACAAAAAATATCAAACATTATAATTTTCTACAAACAGTTAAGCCATCACCAAGTGGCACTATTATTTGTTCAGTTCTTGGGTCGTTATAAACATAATTATTAAAATTTCTCATATTTATAGTAAATTTATCATTTTTGGTTTCATCTACAACTTCACCATGCCACAAAACATTATCAATGATAATCAAACCTTCTTTATTTAATAATTCTATAGATTGATCATAATAATTTTTATAATTTTCCTTATCTGCATCTACAAAAATCATATCAAATTTTTTATTACTTTTTGTTATATCTTTTAAACTATCAAGAGCCGGTTTAAGAATTGTTTCAATTTTTTTATCTTGATTAGCTTTTTTAAAAAAATTAATTGCTACTATATTGGTTTCTTTGTTCTTATCTAAAGCTATAATATTTCCATCCGACGGTAGTGCTAAAGCAATTGAAAGTGTACTTAATCCTGTAAAAGTTCCTATTTCTAAAACTTTTTTTATTTTTGCCGTTTTAATTATTAGATGTAAAAAATGACATTGTGATATTGAAATTTGCATTCTTTTAATATCACCAAGACTTTCATTATAATTTATGATTTCTTTTTGAACTGGATTTAATTGATAACTAAATTTATTAATATAACTTTCTATTTCATCCGTAATCTTTAGGTTCTTTCCCATGATATTAAAGATTTTTCTTTAATATATCGTTCACTAATTGAGGATTTGCTTTACCATCAGAAATTTTCATTACTTGACCAACAAAAAATCCAAAAAGTTTGACTTTTCCTGATTTATATTCTTTTACTTTTCCAGGATTATCGGAAATTACCTTGTTAATTAAAACTTCTAAAACTTTAGGATCGCTTTCTTGTTTTAAGCCTTTCTCTTCTACTATTTTTTGAGGGTCTTTATCGCCATCCATCATAATTTCAAAAACTGTTTTGGCTATTTTACCCGAAATGGTTCCGTCTTTGATGAGGTTGATTAATTTAGATAAATTTTTAGAACTTATAGGGCTTTGTGATATTTCTAAATTTTGATCATTTAAAACAGCAAATAACTCTCCCGTAATCCAATTTGTTGCTAATTTAACATCAGATTCTTTAATGACATCTTCAAAATATTTTGAAGTCTCTATATCAGAAACTAATAATGTTGCTTCGTATGGAGATAATTTAAATTTTTCTATGAATCTTTTTTTCTTTTCATCTGGTAGCTCTGGAATATCTGATTTAATTTTTTTTATAAAATCATCAGTAACTTCTAATGGTAGTAAATCTGGATCTGGAAAGTATCTATAATCATGAGCATCTTCTTTAGATCTCATTGATCTTGTTTCATTTTTTTTTGTATCAAATAGCCTAGTTTCCTGATCGATAGTTTTACCATCTTCAATTAAATCTACTTGCCTATTGGCTTCATAATTAATAGCCATTTGCATAAATTTAATAGAATTTACATTTTTGATTTCACATCTAGTTCCAAGTTTATCTGATCCCTTAATACGTACAGAAACATTAACATCTGCTCTTAAAGAACCTTCTTGCATATTTCCGTCACAAGTACCCAAATATCTCATAATTGACCTTAGTTTTTTAATATAAATATTTACTTCATCTAGTGATCTTAAATCTGGTTTACCAACTATTTCCATTAAAGCCACACCTGATCTATTTAAATCTACCAAGGTATTTTGTGGATCTATGTCATGAATACTTTTTCCAGCATCTTGTTCTAAATGAAGTCTCTCTATTCCAATTTTTTTTTGACCATTAGGCATATCAAGGATTACTGTGCCCTCTCCTACTATTGGATATTTAAATTGAGAAATTTGATAACCTTGTGGAAGATCTGCATAAAAATAATTTTTTCTATCAAAAACTGATCTTTTATTTATACGAGCCTTTAGACCTATTCCTGTTTTAATAGCCTGTTTAACACAAAACTCATTAATGACTGGAAGCATTCCTGGAAAAGCGGCGTCCACTAAACTTACTTGTGTATTTGGTTCAGCTCCAAATTTGGTTGAAGAAGATGAAAAGAGTTTAGAATTTGATGTGACTTGAGCATGAACTTCTAATCCAATAATTACTTCATAAGTATTATTATTTCTTACGATTAAATATTCAAAGTTTTCTTTATTCATTTAATCCACCAGTCAGTAATTTTATTCTTAAAATTTATTTTTTTTTCCATGGCATAAGCTATATTTAAAATATTTTGCTCATCAAATGCTTTCCCTATGATTTGTAATCCTAAAGGGTAGCCTTTAACATCTAAACCACCGGGTATTGAAATGGCTGGTAGTCCTGCTAAGTTAACAGGTACAGTAAATATATCATTTAAATACATCGAAACTGGATCATTAGTTTTTTCACCAATTTTAAAAGCAGAACTTGGTGTTGAAGGTGTCATAATTGCATCTACCTTTTTATAAGCTTCATCAAAATCATTTTTAATTAGTTTTCTAACTTTTTGTGCTTTTAAATAATAAGCATCATAGTAGCCAGATGATAAAACGTAAGTTCCAATCATAATTCTTCTTTTGACTTCATCGCCAAAGCCTTCTGACCTAGTTTTTTCGTACATATCAATCAAATTTTTACCAATAGATCTAAATCCATATTTAACACCATCATATCTTGCTAAATTTGAAGAAGCTTCTGCAGGAGCAACAATATAATAAGTCGCTAATGCATAATTAGTATGAGGTAGTGAAATATCAATAATTTCAGCACCACAATCTTTTACATATTCAATACCTTTGGACCAAAGTTCTTCTATTTCTTTTGGCATATCATCAATTCTATATTCATTTGGAATACCAATTTTTTTACCTTTGATATTACTTGTAAGTTCTGAACTATAATTATTACGTTTAAAATCAATAGATGTGGAATCTTTACGATCATATGTGCTTATAACTTCTAACAATAATGAACAATCTCTTACATTTTTTGACATAGGACCAGCTTGATCTAATGAAGAAGCGAAAGCTACTATTCCATATCTTGAACAACTACCATAAGTTGGTTTAAGACCAACTATTCCTGTAAATGAAGCAGGTTGCCTAATTGATCCCCCAGTGTCAGTACCAATAGTTATTGGAGTTAAGTTGGCAGCTAGAGCAGAAGAAGATCCTCCAGATGAACCACCGGGTACAAGATTATTATCAATCGGATTTTGAACATTACCAAAAAAACTAGTTTCATTAGAAGATCCCATTGCAAATTCATCACAGTTTAATTTTCCAAGAAGTATTGCTCCTTGATTCCAAATGTTTTGAGTAACAGTTGACTCGTATGTTGGGACAAAATTATTTAAAATTTTACTACCAGCAGTGGTCTTTACTCCATTTGTACAAAACAAATCTTTAACTGCCATTGGTATGCCTGGTAATTTTAAATTAAAATTTGGTTTGTCATCAAATTTTCTTGACTGTTCCAATGCTGCAGAAAAATTATCTGTAATAAATGCGTTTAATAATTTTGATTTTTCAGATCTAACAATAAATGCTTTTGTAACTTCTTGTGAAGAAAATTTTTTTTCTCTAATATTTTTAATTATTTCAGATAAAGTTTGAGATGTGATATCAGACATTATTCTACAACTTTTGGGACTACAAAAAAATCTTCGTTATT
>Ga0208411_1002957_pt1 | contig 9991 bp, 8 predicted proteins | sample ETN01SmetaG_4_FD_185793 | JGI IMG/M metagenome (GOLD analysis project Ga0208411, IMG submission 185793) | Marine microbial and viral communities from oxygen minimum zone, Eastern Pacific Ocean - ETNP2014F12-01SV261 (SPAdes) (version 2) | ecosystem: Environmental > Aquatic > Marine > Oceanic ...
AATCGCAGGGACCAATCTTCTGTAAATATGGTATGTTTATTTAGTTAGGGTAGCATATGGGTAGCAGAACTTGGTAAATTTGGGTACTTTCAATTAACAACTGACAGAAACGCTACCTAACAAAAAAGCCTCACTCTCTCTTGAGAAATAAGGCTTTATCAGTGTCGGAGCGGCGAGATTTGAACTCACGACCCCTTGACCCCCAGTCAAGTGCGCTACCTAGCTGCGCCACGCTCCGTTTTAGTAGAACTATTTAAGATATAAAAAAATGATCTAAATCATTCTTTAATAATACAAAGAATGTCTTTTAGCTCTTGTTTTAGTTTATCCAAAACATCAGAATTTAAACCCAGACTTTTTGTAGACTCAGATGTTACATCAGTATCTTTAGCTATAACAGGGGTTTCCATTTGTTTTCTTGCGCCTACTATAGTAAATTTCTTTTTATATAATAATTCCTTTATTTTATGGACAACATCAATATCTTTTTGCCGATAAGTACGGTTTCCCGCACGATTTTTTGGTGGTTTTAATTGAGAAAATTCTGTTTCCCAATATCGTAATACATATTGTTTTAATCCTGTGATCTTACTTACCTCTGAAATGGAGTAATATAATTTTTTTATTTGAGGTTTATCAGGATTCATTATTTACAATTATTATTAAACCGTTACTTTAACTTAACGAATAAAGAGCCACGATACAAAGAAATATATAATAAGGTGAATACATTCGCATTATTCTTTGTACTTATTTTATATAATTCTTATGAAATTCTATCCACTTAGGCAGGACCTCTTCAAGCATTGATTTAGGTGGTAAAAAGGCAATTCGTAAATGATGTGTGCCCTCTTTCTGTCCAAACCCACCTCCGTTAACAGTTGATAGTCCAGTGGACTCTAGTAAGGCCATACAGTAATTAAAATCAGTTGTTTGAGCGGGAAGGATATCCAAACGCGGAAATAAATACAGCGCACCTATCTCACCATAACACCGTACTCCCTCCATTTCTGTAAATGATTTCTTTATTATCGATGCTTTTTCGTGTAAGTCTTTTAGAAGAGATTGCACTTCTTTTTTATGTAATTCTCCTACATCTGATTCTTCAGATGGTGGTGTAACCATAAGATATACTAAAACTTGTCCAATTGTATTGGAGCACAAGTTAACTGAAGCCTGACGGAAAAGAATTTCAATCAATGACTGTTTTGTAGATACCATTTTTGGTGAATTTCGGACCTCTAAATATCCCCCTCTATGCCCACATTCACCATAAAACCCCTTAGATACGCTGTGTAAACTGAAAAGTGGGACATGTGGTCGATTCCAGACAGCCTGTGCAAATGAATGAAATTTAGACCCATAGGTGTTGTCTTGGTATACTTCATCAGCAATGATAGCTAATCCTTTCTCTGAAGCGAAATCAACAACCTCATCAACACAACTCTTATTTAAAACTGACCCGGTTGGATTTCCCGGATTAATAACTACAATTGCCCGAATATTAACTCCATTGTTTTTAGCTTTTAAATAACTGTCTTCCAATGTATTTCGAGTTAAAATCCAGCCCTCATTTTCGTCAGGATAATAATTAATTTGCACTCCGCCACATCTGTGGATCGTGGCAGAATAAAGTGGGTATTGAGGTATGGGAACCATAATCCCGTCCTGTTTATTTGTAATGAGCAATTCAATGATATTTTTTGCTCCTTCACTTGCACCATCAGTAAGGAATATATTGTCCGGATTAGATCGTATCCCATTGTTCTTTACTGCATCATCCCTCTTATCGATAAATTCTGCAATCGCTTCCCTTATAAATTCGTGGCCATTGCTGTCTGAGTATCCTCCAGTACCAATTTCTAATTTTTCTATAATGGTCCGGCCATAGTCTAAAGCTGTATCAGAAAAAATAGGGGGAGTTTTGTGGGTTTTACTGTTAAATATTTCTGGATATTCAATAAGAGATAAAACCTGACGATAAAAGGAAAGCGGTGGTTGGCCAAACGCCTGAGGATTACCTATATTACAGGGAATGATGCTGCGCCCCAATCTTTTTAATTCTGCTGCTCTTTTTGCAATAGATCCCCGAACAGCATACTCCATGCTAATTAATACAGGATTAACGTAAAATGGTTTATTCACGTTAAGTAGATATTAATGATTCTTAAAATCTACGCTTTTTAGAAAAAGGTTTTTTTCTTCCTCCACCGCTGCTTCTGTCATTACTCTTTCGTGGATGCTTTGGTCGCTCCACATACCCTTCTGGCTTTGGGAGAAGTGCTTTTCTACTAAAATCAAGACGTCCCTGGTCATCGATTTTTATCAATTTAATCTTCATTTCATCTCCAGGTTTACAAACATCTTCTACTTTTTCTACCCGTCGCCATTCCATTTCAGAGATATGGACCAATCCTTCTCTTCCAGGGGCAAATTCAACAAAAGCTCCAAAGGTCATAAGTCGGGTGACAGTACCATCAAATTCCTGGCCTACTTCCGGCTCCATGGTAATTGCCTCTACCAATACCATAGCATCATTGCATTTATCAATATTTTCTCCGGAAATGCTAACGAGACCATCATCATCAACATTGATATCACATTCTGTATCTTCGATGATTTTTTTGATATTTTTTCCACCTGGACCTATTAATGCACCGATCTTTTCAGGATTTATCTGTACAGATAAAATTCGGGGAGCATATTTAGATATTTCGTTTGGTTTGCAAATAGCATCTTCCATTTTTTCCAGAATGTGCATCCGTCCCTCATGCCCCTGTTTCAGTGCTTGTTCCATTAGCTCAAATGATATCCCCTCTATCTTAAGGTCAAGTTGTATAGCTGTGATGCCGCTACGTGTACCTGCAACCTTAAAATCCATATCACCCAAGTGGTCCTCCATTCCCATGATATCACTAAGGATTGCATGGCGGCTTCCATCAGTAATGAGACCCATCGCAATTCCAGCCACATGGCTGCCAATAGGTGCTCCTGCGCTCATAAGAGCAAGGGATCCTGCACAAACTGAAGCCATGGATGAAGATCCGTTAGATTCCATAATTTCAGATACCAATCTTATAGTATAAGGAAAATCATCGTAATTCGGAAGAACCGGAGTGATAGCACGTTGAGCTAAATGTCCATGACCGATTTCACGACGGCTGGTAAATCCAATACGTCCGGTTTCACCTACACAATAAGGCGGAAAATTATAATGAAGATAAAAGTTCTTTTTATAATCCTCATCCATAGAATCAACAATTTGCTCATCTCGTTTAGAACCCAGTGTGGTTACCACCAAAGCCTGAGTTTCACCACGGGTAAAAAGTGCTGAGCCATGTGTTCTATTTAGGATATCCGCTTCAATTGAAATAGGCCGAATTTCTGTTGTCGATCGACCATCACTTCGCTTCCCATTTGCCAATATTTCCTCACGAAATCCAGATTTAAAACGGTCATCAATCAATGCTTTTATGACCTTCTCCTCTTCAGGAAACTTCTCCTCAAGTGATTCCAAAATCGAACTCACTAAATCATCTTTTGCAAGTGAGCGTTTCTTTTTATCCACAATTTGAATTATATCATCAATTTGCTTATCAAGAAGTTTCTCTACTTCTGTCTTCAGTGATACATTTTCTTCAGGTAGAACAATTTCATTTTTTACAACATCCATAGAATCTAAAAGTTCTTTCTGAAGCTCAATAATATCTGTGATACCTGAATGAGCAAATTTTAATGCTTTCAATATTATAGTCTCAGATGCCTCTTCTGCTTCTCCTTCTACCATAACTACTGTTTCCTGATTCCCCGAAACAATTAAATTTAAATTACATTCCAATTGTTCGGTGCGTGTTGGGTTTAGAATAAACTCTCCGTTAATTTGCCCAACACGGACAGTAGCTATAGGTCCATTCCAAGGAATTGATGAAAGTGATAATGCAGCAGAAGCACCAACTCCTGCCAATACATCTGCCATATTTTCACCATCACTCTGTAATACAGTAATCATGACTTGAGTTTCATTTTTAAATCCTTTTGGGAACAGTGGTCTTATAGGACGATCTGTTAAACGACTTGTTAAAACTTCATGCTCTGACGGTCGAGCTTCCCGTTTGAAAAATCCACCGGGAATTTTACCACCAGCATAATGTTTTTCCCTGTACTCAACTTGTAGTGGAAAAAAATCTATATCCTCACGAGGTTCTTTTGCAGAATTGACAGCAACGTGGATAATCGTTTCTTCTAAGGAAACAATGACAGAGCCATTACTCTGTCGGGCAATTCTACCCGTTTCTATCGTTAATTCTTTGCCACCAATATCTTTTGTTTTTTTTATCATTATTTTACCTATCCTCTAATCTTTATTTTTTTTAGTAGTTTTCTATAATTATCAGGATTAGTTTTTCTTAGATATTTCAAATGTTTTTTCCTTTTGGATACCAACTTAACTAATCCATGTCTTGAGTGATTATCTTTTTTATGTATTTTACAATGTTCCGTTAATTCCCGGATTCTATTCGTCAATAGTGCAATCTGCACTTGTGACGATCCAGTATCTTTATCATCTTTACCAATAGTACCGATGATCTCTTTTTTATTTTCAACAGTTAATGTCATATTTTCTCCTAAATATATTTATCCAACAAGCCAAGACAATATTTATTATCTAAGCCTAACTGAGATATTAAAGCACCCTTAGTTTTAAATTTAATTTCATCTCGAATCCGTTCTAAAAATTCTATCCGGATATTTTGTGAATATAAGTCAACATCATGGAAATCAAAGAAATGAACTTCCATAACATATTTACCTTCATCAAACGTAGGACGATAGCCTAAATTACACATTCCAAACAATTGTTTCCCAACAACTCTTCCCCTAGTCAAATATACCCCAGTTTTAGGCAAAAGCTGGTCAGAAGCCAGTGGAATAAAATTTGCAGTTGGGTAAGATAATGTATGTCCACGTCCTGACCCGGAAACTACACGTGCATCAAATCCGTATATCCATCCCAGTTCAAAATTTGCACGTCGGATATAACCATCTTTAATCTTTTCTCTTACTCTAGTGCTAGAGATTATTGAACCTTCGTCAGACACAGCCTCCACTAGAGTCAAATTAATATCTGATTTATCAATATATTCTTTTAAATATTCTGGACTTCCGGTCCTATTATATCCAAAATGATGATCATAACCAATCACCAATTCTTCTGGATGAAATTGTTTCTCAATGATACTTTCTAAAAACTCTGATGCAGATAATTTTGAAAATTCTGATGTAAATGGAATAATCAATGTTCCATCCACTCCTAAATTTTCAAGCATATTTAATTTATTGTCTAAACTCATAATGATAGGAACTTTTGTTTCTTCAATATTCAAAATATGACGAGGGTGCGGATTAAATGTGACAACGATTGAGGGGACCTGTTTTCCTTTTGCCACGTTGATTGTCCGGTTAACAATTTCCTGATGCCCCCGATGCAATCCATCAAAACTTCCTATGGTTAGTACTGATTTATGATAAGCTGAAATTTGATCTACACTAAAATATCTTTCCATTCTTTCTCTAAATCAGAAATTGATTTGGAACCGATCAAAGAAAAATCTCCGACGGATGTTCTAATCAATTCTTTTAAATAACCAACTGTATTGAGAGCTTTGGCAATTTCACTTCCCAAAACACGGATATATGTCCCCTTGGAGCATGTGACAGAAAAGCAAACAGATTTGGAGTCGAAATTTAATAGCTCCAATGAATATATATGAACTGTGACTGGTTTATGAACAATAACTTTCCCCTGTCGTGCAATTTTGTATGATCTGACACCATTTACTTTTTTCGCTGAATATGCGGGTGGTGTTTGAAGTAAATCTCCTTTAAAATTGGTAAATACATCTATAATTTTTTTCTTAGTTAATTGGGGAACACGTTTTATCTCAACAACAGTTCCTGTAACATCAAGTGTATCAGTTTCTTTACCTAATTGCAACACAGCTTTATATGTTTTATTTGAAGAAGTAACAGAGGTTAGCATTTTTGTATCTTTATCAGTACCTATGATTAGCACTCCTTCTGCAAATGGATCAAGAGTTCCCCCATGTCCTACCTTTCTCCCACCTGTCAATCGTTTCACCTTACGTACCACATCTGCAGATGTCCATCCTATAGGTTTATTTACATTAAGAATCATTTTGTTTGGGAATAACAATGGTTTGAATCATCTGATTAATTTTATCAGTGTAATTTAATGATTGATCATAAATAAATCTCAAATCCGGAATATTTTTTATCCTCATTTCAATTCCTAGATATTTTTTAAAACCTTTTGCAATGGTATTTATTTTATTTTCAATATTTTGTATTTCATCAGTTGGATTTAGCGCACTAAAATATATTATAGCGGACCGAAGATCAGGAGATACATCGATTCCTGTAAAAGTAACAAACCCTAAATGATTTAGGTCAATATGCTTGGCAGCAGTATCCGTAACAATTTCAAGGATTTGTTCTCCAACCCTGTCCGTTCTTTTATAGGGTCGCTGTGGTTTCAAATGAGTTCAAGTTTCCTCTTTATTTCATTTATTTCATACACTTCAATGATATCCCCTTCCTTATATTTTATAGATCCCGAAAGACCAATCCCACATTCTAATCCTTCCTTAACTTGTGTTACATCTTCCTGAAATCTTTTCAACGATGAAATATCACAATGATCAAATATTATTTTATCCTCTCTTATAAGACGGGCCTTATCACTACGTCTGATAATGCCTTCTGAAACTTTGGAACCAGCAATAAAACCTATTTTTGGAACTTTAAATTGTAACTGAACCAATGCTTTACCTGTAATGGCTTCTTTTAGCTCAGGTTCCAATAGCCCTTCCAAAGCCAATTTCACATCTTCAACCGCATCGTATATGATAGTGTAATTTCTAATTTCAATCCCAGAATGTTTTGCCTGAAGTTTTGCATTTGATGCGACCTGAACATTAAATCCTATGATAACTGCGTGAGATGTCTCAGCAAGTAATACATCAGATTCAGTGACCATCCCAACTGCCTGATGTATAACCTTGACCTGAACTTCTTCATTTTGGAGTTTCCCTAGTGTCTCAGACAAAGCTTCAATACTGCCATCTACGTCTCCCTTGATAATAAGTGGAAGTGATTTAATATTACCTTCGCGAATTAATGATGACATTTCATCTAAGGAATGTGTGGCATACTTTCGATGGTCAATTTCCCTACGAATACGCTGACGATCTGCCGAGATTCTTTTTAAATCCTTATCGCTTTTCACAATTGCGATGATATCAGAGACCTGCGGAACCTGATCAAAACCTAATATTTGTACGGCATCAGATGGACCTCCTTCCTTTATTCTCTGTCCTCTTTCATTCATTATCGCTCGAATCTTTCCAGAATAATTATTGCACAAAAAAGGATCTCCAACATGAAAAGTTCCTTTTTTTATTAGAACGGTAGCCATAGGTCCATGACCTTTATCTAATTTTGAGTCAATAATAGTTCCGCGACCAAGCGCATCATAATTTGATTTTAGCTCCAGCATCTCTGACTCAAGTAGGATACTGTTCATAATATTTTCCATACCCTCACCTGTTTTTGCAGAGACCGAAATAGATTGTATCTTACCACCCCAATCTTCTACCAAAATATCATGTTCTGATAATTCACGTTTTACTTTTTCTATATCTGCACCCGGTTTGTCAATCTTATTAATCGCAACGATAATGGGAACATCCGCCGCTTTAGAATGACTGATTGCTTCTATAGTTTGAGGCATTACACTATCATCGGCTGCAACAACAAGAATTACAATATCTGTAACATGAGCTCCCCTTGCTCTCATTGCTGTAAAAGCTTCGTGCCCCGGAGTATCCAAAAAAGTAATATAGTTTCCACTTTCCAACTCTACTTTGTATGCACCTATGTGCTGAGTAATACCACCTGATTCTCCAGCAACAATATTTGTTTTCCTTATAAAATCCAAAATCGATGTTTTTCCATGGTCCACATGACCCATTATGGTAACGACTGGTGCCCGGGATTTTGCATTTGAGATATCCTCTTCTGTTTCATCTAATGAAAATATCTCCTCACCAACATCGGTTATTTTTTCAGCGATAAAACCAAAATCTTCTGCCAATAATTCTATTACATCCCATTCCAACCGCTGATTCATGGTTGCCAAGACACCCATACCAATACATTTTTGAATTACTTCACTCGGAGTAGATTGAAATATTTTTGCTAGCTCATCTACGCTGGAAAATTCAGGAATATCGATATTGTTCTGTATAACATCAACTGATTTTTCCTTATCACTATCCTTCTCCTTTTTATAAACTTTTTTGCGTGATTTCGTCTCCATCTTTGCTAAAGTTATTTTTACCATTTCCTTTACATTTTTTGGAGCTTCTTCTTTCTTTTTTATTTCACTTCGTTTATCAGGTCGTCTCCTTCCCGATAACCCGATTTCTGATTCAATATCCGCAATTTCAATCTTACGCATTTTTCTTTTTTTGCCTTTTGGGCTTGTGGATTCTGTTTTCTTTTGTTCCTTTTTCTTTTCAATCTCCTCAGCTTTTAGCTTTGCTTTTTTCTTATTTTCAGCTTCCTGCTTTTGTTTTTCTTCATCTAGTACTTTTTGCTTTTGTAATTCTTTATCCTCAATATTACGTTGCTCGCTTATAGATAAAAGATTTAGCTTTCTTTTTTCTTGCTGTTTCTGACGACTACGAGTGTCATGAATCTCCCTACGAACCTTTTCTTTCCGATAGCGATCAACCGTTTCTTTTTCTTTGGAAAATTCATTAAGGATCAATTGATAAACTTCCTGATTAATTGAATCCATAAGACCCACTTTTATATCTTTGGAGTTAAGAAATGTAATAATCCCTTTATGGGAAATATTTAATTCTTTTGCTATTTGGAAAATTCTCATATAATTATTTTAAATAAAATTTATTTGTTTAATTATGATATCTACTCTTCTGTTGATTCAATTATACTCTCCATATCTTCATTCTGAGAATCATTTGAATTATCTTCTGTTAAAAATGATTGTATATTGTTATATACTGTTTCAAGTAATTCCTTAGAAAGTCCATCAGGACCTGTAATTTTATCTTCATCGGCACCTAACACTCCCGAAATAGTGTTGAGTCCTATTCTTTCAAGGATTTCTACAATATCGAGTGAAAGGCCTGGCAAATCGCTTATTTGGGTGTTCTGTTCTTTTTGCTGTTTTTCATATTCAGTTTTTCCAAACGCATCAATTCGAAAATCTACAATTCTACTGGCTAAATTTATATTGATACCACCTTTACCTATTGCAGCATCTAAATCGTCATCATTAAAAATCGCAACACAATATTTTCGGTCATCATCTATATATAAATCTATGGGTTTTGCAGGAGCTAGTGCTCTTGAGATTAATATTTCTGAACGTTGACTAAATGGAATAATATCCACTTTTTCATTGTTTAATTCTCGTACTACAGCTTGGATTCTACTGCCACGCATTCCGACACAAGCACCTACTGCATCAACCCTTTTGTCATTGGAGTAAACAATGATTTTTGCTCTTTGTCCCGGATATCGTGCAACCGCACGAATTTCGACTAGGCCCTCTTCAATTTCTGGTACTTCCATCTCAAATAATTTATATAGGAAATGATTGTCACTCCTGGAAATAATAATCTCCGGACCTTTTGTTTTAATTTCTACTGATTGTATCACAGACCGAATAGTATCTCCTCGACGAAAATATTCAGAAGGTATTTGTTCAGATTTTGGAAGTTTTAACTCTGCGCGTTCAATATTAACAAAGATAGCATCACGTAAATTCTGATGGACTGTTCCAATAACAATCTCCCCGACACGTTTTTCGTAATCTTCATATATTCCTTGCCGCTCTACATCTTTTAACCTTTGGGAAAAGAAGTTTTTAGCATGAGTAATC
>Ga0208411_1002960_pt1 | contig 9985 bp, 10 predicted proteins | sample ETN01SmetaG_4_FD_185793 | JGI IMG/M metagenome (GOLD analysis project Ga0208411, IMG submission 185793) | Marine microbial and viral communities from oxygen minimum zone, Eastern Pacific Ocean - ETNP2014F12-01SV261 (SPAdes) (version 2) | ecosystem: Environmental > Aquatic > Marine > Oceanic ...
TAGTCTGAGCAGCGTTGGTCTTTTTTAAATCCATGATTCTCTTATTGTTATATTGTTTTTAATTTGTTTAATTCGTTTAATTTAAGATTAGCTTCATTGATAAATTCAGATGATTCATAATGCTTTTTAAAACTATTGTAGTGACTAATAGCCTTATCAATTCTTTCCTGAATTTTCCAAGAAACACTATTAATAGCGAGCCTATATGATGAGTCAAATCTGTAATACATTGCTTTCTCTCGTAATCTTGATCCAGGAAAATCCAGTATAAAATTATCAAAAGACTTTATAGAAGCTTGATAATCTGTAAGTGTATTGTACTGAAGTGCAGTGTTGTAGGCCTTCATTTCTAATCTAAAGTCTAAATCAAATATTAAGTCGTTCGCCTCACTTATATATTCACTTTCTGGATATGTATTAATAAAAGCTTGAAGCTTTTCAATTGCAGTTAATGTTTCTTTTGAATCCTTAGAAAAAATTGGAGCCATATGATAGTAACTCTTTGCTCCAAGAAATGCTATTTCTTGAACTTTTTCACTTTCAGGATAAGAACTAGCAAAACGTTCACACTGATAATTTGCAGTATAGTAATTTTTTGTTTCATAAAAACACTTTGCATGCATATACATTAATTTCTGTGCTTGAGGTCTTCCCCTATATTGAGGCATAATTTGAGAAAACAACCTGTTTGCCTTTTTAAATTTACCTTCATCAAACAGACTAGTGCCTATAATAAATTTATCTGCAATAACATCAGAGTTTAATGTCTTTTGATACTCATTACAAGAAAGTATGAGTCCAAGGGCTAATATGAATTGAATTTTTTTCATCCTAAATCAAGCGAATGCAAAAGTATAAATTAAATATTTATAATAAAATTAAAAGTATATCAAGAGAATTCTAAAAAATCTTATTTAACCCCTTTAAATACTTTTCTAATTCATTTTTAAAAACATCAATATGCTCAGTTCCTATATCAATAATAAAATCATTTAATCGTTGATCAAAATTGGATATTCCTATTTTGAAGTTTGCCTTTGACTTAGCAGTAACAAGATTTAAATCTATATTATCCAGTCGGTAATAACTTATAAGAACATCATATTTAATGTCTATGAATTCAGTTAAAGCAATATTAGTAATGTTTCCATTCCATCCAAAATCCTTTGGGTTAAAATAATCATCCCAATGATTTAATTTAAAATCCTTATCAGTGATGTAAGTTATAAACTTAATTTTATTCTCATTGACCCCAAGATCAACAAAGATTTCACGTAATTTATTATAATCTTTATATTCATCAAGACTCAATATAATCCCAACAGATCGAATCTTTTTCCCACTAATTTTTGATCTCTTAGAATTTAATATTTTGTTAATATATTTTTGGGTAGATCTTTTCCTAAATAAGTTTAAAAACATATCTTATCACTGGTATTTTACAAATGTAATTAATTAAACATAACAATTATCATATTAGTTTAAATATGAAACAAGCAATTATTATATTATTTCTTTTATTTCTTACAGTAGAAAACTGTGAACCCAAATATATACTATCAGGAAATAAAATTGAGATAAATAAAGATATTAATGATGATGGTGAAGTAATAGATTTTATTAAACCTTATAAGAAAAACATAGATAAACACATGGACAGTGTATTGTCCTATGCCCCTATTGATTATGATAAAAAAAATGGATTACTAAACACTGCTATTGGGAATATGATGGCAGATGTTACCCTGAATCTCTCAAATCCAATATACAAAGCTAGGACAAATAAAAATATAGATTTTGTTCTGTTAAATCATGGTGGAATTAGATCTATGATTTCAAAAGGAGATATAACACTTAGAACAGCTTATAAGGTAATGCCTTTTGAGAATAGTGTTGTAGTTTGTGAGTTAAATGGTGAAGATGTTTACGAGTTGATTAATTATTTAACTTTAAACAAGAAAGCTCATCCTATTTCAGGAATAAATATTGTATTAGATAAAAACTATAATCTTATGGAGGCAAAAATTAACGGCAAAAGGATTGAGAAAAATAAAATTTATTCTGTTGCTACTAGTGACTATCTTTTAAATGGTGGAGATAAAATGACTTTTTTTAGCAAAAGTAAAAAAAACACTACTCTAGATTATAAAATAAGAAATGTACTTATTGACTATTTTAAAGAAGTCGATACTGTAGCTTTTAAAATAGATAATAGATTTGTTATACAGAACTAATGAAAAGAAGAAAATTTATTAAAAACGGTCTCTATTCATCTTTATTCTTATCGGGAAGTGCCTTGAATTTTAATAGCTGTTTATTTTCTGAACAAAAGAAAATTACCATTTTACACACAAATGATGTGCATAGTCATATTGAACCTTTTAATGATAATCATGCAAAATTTCCAAATAAGGGAGGTGTAGCAAGAAGATCAACAATTATTGAATCTATAAGAAATAATAATCCTAACACCCTTTTATTTGATGCAGGTGATATTTTTCAAGGAACACCATACTTTAATTATTATGGAGGTGAAATTGAATTTAAATTAATGAGTATGATGAATTATGATGCAGCAACTATAGGTAACCATGATTTTGACAATGGTATAGAAGGCTTATATGCACAGCTTCCTAATGCAAAATTTCAATTTATATCATCCAATTATGACTTTACAAACACCATAATGGATTCACATGCAAAACCCTATATGATATTTAATAAATCTGGAATTAAAATTGGGGTATTTGGATTAGGGATAGAACTAAAAGGATTAGTTAATACAAGCTTATATAAAGAAACTAAATATCTTGACCCTATCGAGATAACTCAAGAAATGACTAAAATATTAAAGGAAAAAGAAAAATGTGACTTAATTATTTGTCTATCACACTTGGGTCATTCTTATAAGAATAATTCAAAAAAAATATCTGATATAACCCTGGCTAAGTCAACAAAGAATATTGATCTAATTATTGGTGGGCATACACACACTTTTCTAGATAGACCAGAGATTGTTACAAACATTGATGGAAAAAAAGTAATAATCAATCAAGTAGGATGTTTTGGTCTTTATTTAGGTAAAATTGATTTTTATTTTGATTCGAGGAAAAACAAAACATCTAATACTTATGCTATTGAAGTTTAACAACTTATTCTATTTATTATTGCTATTTTGTTTACTGAATAGCTGCTTAAAAAAAGAAAATAATAGCTCACCCAATATTATCTACATTCTTGCAGATGATCTAGGTTATGGTGAAGTAGGATATAATAGTCAAGAAATAATACAAACACCAAATATTGATCTGTTAGCCACTAATGGAATGGTGTTTACACAACATTATTCTGGCGCCCCAGTATGTGCTCCAGCTAGATATTCCTTGCTTACAGGAAAACATATGGGGCACTCCTATATAAGGGGGAATGATGAATGGAGAGAACGTGGTGAAGTATGGGATTATATTAAGGCTTTTAGCGATACTTCACTTGAAGGACAAAGACCTATTCCAGAAAATACTGTAACTATCGGGAAATTACTGCAAAAAGCTGGCTACACAACAGGAATGTTTGGAAAATGGGGACTAGGAGCTCCCGAAACTGTTGGAGTCCCAAATCTTCAAGGTTTTGATGCTTTTTATGGATACAATTGCCAAAGGCAGGCTCACAATCTCTACCCGTCTCATCTTTGGGAGAATGAGATAAAGGTTTTTCTAGAAAATGATTTAATTAGTCCAACTACTAAATTAAATCCAGAAGACAACCCTATGGATGAATCAAGCTATTCTATTTTTACTCAAAAGGAATATGCGCCAGATAAAATTCATCAAAAAGCATTATCATTTCTTGAAAATAACAAGGATAATTCGTTTTTCTTATTCTATGCATCACCACTTCCTCACCTGCCATTACAAGCGCCAGCAGAAAGTGTAAATACATATCGAGAAATATTAGATGATCCAAATCCATATTTAGGAAATCAAGGTTATTTTCCAAATAGATTTCCTAGGGCTACATATGCGGCAATGATTACCCATCTGGATAATCAAATAGGAGAACTAATAAAAAAATTAAAAGAAATAGGTCAATATGAAAATACTATAATTGTTTTTTCCAGTGATAATGGGCCTACATATCTTGGTGGTGTAGATTTTAGTTTTTTTGATAGTTCAAAGCCATTTTCTAATGGTTATGGAAAAACAAAAGGTTTTCTACATGAGGGCGGCATAAGAGTTCCTATGATCGTTAGCTGGCCTAATCGAATAAAACCAGGTTCAACTTCAGATCATATTTCTTCTTTCTATGATGTTCTACCCACACTATGTGATATTACTGGTGCTAATATTCCTAGTAAAATTGATGGGATCAGCTTTAAGAATACATTATTAAACAGAAAACAAAAAAATCATGATTTTCTTTATTGGGAGTTCCCAAGTTATAAGGGGCAACAAGCTGTAAGAATCGGTAAATGGAAAGGAGTTAGAAAAAATATCTTTGATGGAAATATGAAAATAGAATTATACAATTTAGAAAATGACTTGGGCGAAAAATTTGATTTATCCAATGATCATCCCGAGATTATTAAGAGAATTGAAAAAATTATGCTTCAAGAACATGAGACTGCTGAGCTAGACAGATTCAAATTTAAAGAATTAAATGATTTATGATATAAATCATACCTACAAAGAATATAAATTCGTAAATTTACACAACAATTCTTTCTGTTAAAGATCAATTGACAAACAAGAGTATGAAAAAATTAGTTTTTATAATTTTTCTGTTTTCTTTTCTTACATCTTACACCCAAGAAGCAAATGAAATTCTAAAAAATTCCGAGCAAAAAATACGAGGAATAGAATCATCATACCAAGAAATGATGATAAAAATTATTCGCCCCAAATGGAGTAAAGAGATGATAATGAAAGGTTGGTCCCTTGGTGAAGATTATTTTGCTTCTGTAGTGCTATCCCCTGCAAAAGAAAAAGGAACAGTTTTCTTAAAAAGAGAAAATGAAGTGTGGAATTATATACCATCTATAGAGAGAACAATAAAACTTCCACCCTCAATGATGATGCAAAACTGGATGGGGACAGATTTTACAAATGATGATCTTGTTCAAAGATCATCAATACAAAATGATTATACCAATTCTATAATTGGTGAAGAATCAGTAGAAGGTCTTGATTGTTGGGTTATTGAACTCATTCCTAAGGAAGATGCGCCTGTTGTCTGGGGAAAACTAGTAATGTGGATAGACAAAATTGATTACATGCAGTTAAAAACACATTTCTTTGATGAGTATAGCGACCTTGTAAGTATTATGGATGGCAAAGCAGTTAAAAATTTTGACGGAAAAAAGCTCCCATCAATAATTGAATTTACTCCATTAGAGAAAGAAGGTAATAAGACTATTGTTGAAAGACTAGTATGGAAATTTGACCTCTATATAAATAATAGATTTTTTATGCCTAACTATATGAAAAATTTAAGATGATTCTAAAAATTGCCTGGAGAAATATCTGGAGAAATAATAAAAGAACTTTAATAAGTACCCTATCTATTTCAGGAGCCTTATTCCTTGTAATTTTAATGAGAAGTATGCAGCTTGGATTCTATGATGGTATTATAAAAACAGTTGTACAATCTTATTCCGGTTATGTTCAAGTACATGCTAATGGATATTGGGAAAAACAAAGCGTTAATAATTCAATGGAAGTAGATGATAGGCTAATTGATGAAATTAGTTCCATTACTGGCATTGATAATATTGCAAAACGGCTTCAAACATTTTCTCTTGTTTCAAAAGGAGAAAAATCTAAAGGATCAATAATTACTGGTATTGAAATTGAAAAAGAGCAACTAATATCAGATTGGAATAAAAAAATAATAGAAGGTTCAGCCTCCTTTGATAATGCTAATGAAATAATTTTAAGTAAAGGGATAGCAGAATATTTTGATGTCAAAATGGGAGATACCTTAGTCCTTTTTGGTCAAGGCTATCAAGGTATGATGGCTGCAGATAAATATGTTGCAAGCGGAATAATTGATTTAAAAAATCCTAAATTAAATGAGATGACCATTTTTATGGATATAAAAACGGCGCAGGAATATATATCATCAGAAAATATTGCTACTCACCTAATTATTGACAAAAAAGAATATTACGATGAAAAAAAAATAGCAGAAGATATTAGAAAGACTATTTCTAGTGATTATGAAGTTATGACGTGGAAAGAAATTCTTCCTGAAATGGATCAAATGATTACAGCGGATAATGTAGGGGGATTAATAATGGCCTTTATATTATACGTAATTGTATGCTTTGGAATGTTCGGCACAGTGCTTATGATGACAGAAGAGAGAATGTATGAGTTTGGCGTCCTGCTTTCAATTGGAATGAATAAGGTAAAATTATATCTCATTGTATTATTAGAAACTATTATGCTCTCTTCTTTAGGAGTAATAATTGCAGTAGTAATAACTAGACCTATTTCAAATTATTTTAATAAAAATCCAATTAATTTAGAAAGTTTTGGAGAAGGATTAGGTGATGCAATGGGTGAATTTGGTTTTGATCCAGTAATTCCTTTTTCTACAAATTGGGATATACCTATCTCACATGCACTCTTTATTTTTGCCATTTCGATACTTATTTCAATTTATCCAGCCATTAGGATTTTATCTTTAAACCCTGTAAAAGCTATGAAAGAATGAATCTAATTACTTTAATAAAAATAGGTTGGAGAAATATCTGGAGAAATAAAAAAAGGAGTCTCGTAGTAATTCTTTCTATTGTATTAGGTCTATATGGGGGATTAATCATTGCATCATTAATGATTACTCTAAACGCCCAACGAATGGATACAGCAATAAACACTTATCTAGCAGATATTCAAATTCATGACAAAGAATATTCTAAAGAATATTCTTTAAGTGATACTATTTCTAATATTCACTATTTAGAGGAAAAATTAAAAACAGATCCTAGAATAAAATCCTATTCTAAAAGAGCAGTAATAAATGGTATGCTATCAAATTCGACTGGTTCTTACGGGGTAAATGTTTTAGGAATTGATCCTGAATCTGAGATGAAAGTAACTAACGTTTATAAAAAAATTATTGAAGGAGATTATTTTGAATCTAAAAGATCAAATACAATGGTGGTTGGTAAAAAATTAGCAGACAAACTAAATCTAAGACTTCGATCTAAGGTTGTTATCGCTTTTCAAGATGTAAATGGAGATATAACATCTTTGTTATTTAGAATTGAGGGGGTTTTTAAATCTGGAAATGGAATGTTTGATGATTACAATGTCTTTGTAAAAAATAGTTCTATTTTTTCTAATATATCTGATTTAAACAGCTATCATGAAATTCCTATTTTAACTAATAATGGCGGTGTTACTACTAACTCTATAAATGAATCATTAAAATTAGATTTACGGAAAATTAATAATACCCTAGATGTAAAATCCTGGGATGAAATTGCTGTTGAACTGGCTTATGCAAATCAGATGTTAAGTTCATTTTTATACATATTTATGTTAATTGTCCTTTCTGGTTTATCTTTTGGTATTATCAATACTATGCTTATGGCAATTCTTGAAAGAAAAAAAGAAATAGGGATGCTTATGTCTATAGGGATGACAAAGATTTATATATTCTTAATGATTTGTTTTGAGACTGTATTTCTTTCTTTAGTTGCTATACCATTCGGCCTTCTTATCACATATTTTACTGTAGATTATTTTAGTGTTAGTGGTATAGATTTAAGTGTCGTAGGCTCTGGTCTAGAGAACTTTGGAGTAGGAACAATACTTTATTTAAAGCTTCCAATTGAATATTATCTTAATTTGAGTTTACTGGTAATCTTGATTTCATCCATTTCGTCAATATTTCCTGCAATAAGAGCTCTAAAAATAAATCCAGTAGAAGCAACAAAATCAATTTAAATATTAAATTATGATAGAAACAGAGAAATTAAAAAAAACCTATAAGCAAGGCAGCTTAAAGGTTAAGGCAGTAGATAATGTAAACTTAAAAGTTTCTGATGGCGAATTTACTGCTATTGTAGGTCCTTCTGGCTCAGGTAAAACTACCTTATTAAATTGCATAGGTGGTCTAGATAATCCAACAAGTGGTAAGGTAATTATAGACAATGAATTAATTTCATCCTATTCATCAGGTCAAATGATAAAATTTAGATTAAATAATATAGGCTTTGTGTTTCAAGCTTATAACTTAATTCCTGTATTAACAGCAAAGGAAAATATTGAAATGGTTATGTTAATGCAGGGCTATAACAAGAAGGAAATGGATCAGAGATCAAGTGATTTACTAGATGAAGTAGGTATGGGTGATATGTCAAAAAGAAGACCAGCAGAACTATCAGGTGGTCAGCAGCAAAGAGTAGCAGTTGCAAGAGCACTTGCTTCAAAACCAAAATTTATACTAGCAGATGAGCCAACAGCTAATTTAGATTCAAAATCTACAGCAAAATTGCTTGACATTATGTCTAAATTAAATAAGCAAGAAAATATCACATTTATATTCTCTACTCATGACCAGAGGGTTATTGATAGAGCAAGAAGAGTTGTAACTTTAGAAGATGGAAAAATTATTAAGGATATTAAAAAATAAATTTTTTCTATTTTTTCTTTTGATAGTATGTTGTATTGAATTACAAGGTCAAGAAAAAAAGACAGAATTTACCTTAGGGGGATATATAACCTATTTACCATCATATCTTGAGTTTGAAAGATCAAATGAAATAGATTTTCAGAAAAATCACCTAATTCATAATAGACTTAATATTAGAGGCTATATAAAAGATAATTTTTCTATAGGTTTAGAATTAAGGAATAGAGTATTATTTGATGAAGGCAGATTTAATGATGATGATGGCTATTTTGATTTATCTCATTATTTTGTTAATGATTCTAAGTTTAAAATACATTCTATGATTGATAGAATTTGGTTAAAATATCAAAAAGAAAAAATTGAAATAAGTATTGGCCGTCAAAGAGTTAATTGGGGAATAAATACTATATGGAATTCAAATGACTTGTTTAATGCTTACAATTTTATTGATTTTGATTATATAGAAAGGCCTGGATCAGATGTAGTTCGTTTTCAATACTCAGGTGATGATTTATCTAGTTTAGATATTGTTTATAAACCATCTACTAATGAAGAAAGTTCTGTAATTGCAGCATTATATAAAATAAATAAAATGGGCTATGATTTTCAATTTCTACTAGCAGATTATTATAATGATATAGCCTTAGGTGGTGGATGGGCAGGAAATATAAAAAATGCTGGATTCAAGGGTGAAATTACTTACTTTATATCTGATGAATCTTCTGAAGATAATTCTACTAGCCTCTCTACATCAATAGATTATTCATTTACAAATGGGATTTATATATTAGGCTCTCATCTATATAATTCAAATGGATATTCAGATCCTCAACAATTTGAACTAGGAACAATAACACAAAATGTGTTATCTCCAAAAAATTTGATGCCATCAAAAAATAGTTATTTAATTCAAGCTTCTGCATTTATTACGCCTGCAATAAATTCATCTTTTACTCTACTTTATGGTGAAGGAATTAATTTCTTTTTCTTCTCCCCTAATATTTCTTATGAAATTAATGAATCTCTTGATGCAAGCATAATTGGTCAATTTTTCTATATGGATGATGAATTTAATTCTATAATACCACATACAGGTACAGACTTTGCACCTATTATTACTATCAGCAGAATTAATGGTTACTATGCTAGATTAAAATGGTCATTTTAGTGCTGTTAAAAAACTATTTTTATTTAGAATAAATTATTTTAATAAACTCTTCTTCTCCTATTATTTTAATACCCAAAGCTTCTGCCTTTTGTTTCTTACTAGGTCCCATATTTGATCCAGCTAATATAAATGAAGTGTTCTTAGATATTGAGCTTGATATTTTTCCACTATTTATTT
>Ga0208411_1002976_pt1 | contig 9957 bp, 7 predicted proteins | sample ETN01SmetaG_4_FD_185793 | JGI IMG/M metagenome (GOLD analysis project Ga0208411, IMG submission 185793) | Marine microbial and viral communities from oxygen minimum zone, Eastern Pacific Ocean - ETNP2014F12-01SV261 (SPAdes) (version 2) | ecosystem: Environmental > Aquatic > Marine > Oceanic ...
TGCCCGGCGACAATGTGACTATGGTGGTGGATCTCATCGTTCCCATCGCCATGGATAAGGGCCTGCGTTTCGCCATCCGTGAGGGTGGCCGCACCGTGGGTGCCGGCGTCGTCGCCGATATCATCGAGTAAGGAGAGTTGCAAATTTTGCAAAGTGCATCCTTGTGGTGCACTGAAATTTGCGTTTTTTGTAAATACTGGAGGCAGATGCTTCCCGCCCGTTATCCGTTCTGAAGGTTTCGCAGGGTCTCCCCGGGTGTTTCCGCGGGTTCGAAAGTGAAGGAAGCGTTCCACGGGCGCCGGAGGAGTGTAGCTCAACTGGTAGAGCGCCGGTCTCCAAAACCGGAGGTTGGGGGTTCGATCCCCTCCACTCCTGCCAGTTTGTTTCGCGCCGGTTTGGTTGGGCGCGGTTTTTACAGAGTTTGTCCGCGCGGGGGGCGGGGGCGGAATAAAGTTTGGCATTTGTCGTGACTATGGATAAGGCAGAAAAAGCAAAGGTAAATCCGTCACAGTTTGTCCGCGAGGTGCGCCAGGAGGTCTCCAAGGTGACCTGGGCAAGTCGCAAGGAAACCCTCGTCGCCACGGTGATGGTGTTCATCTTCGTGTTCATGGCGGCGGTGTTTTTCTTTTTCGTGGACCGCCTGATGTCCTTTGGTGTGCGCCTCCTTCTCGGATTGGGCAGCTGAGTTCTATGTCCCACAAGTGGTATGTTATTCATGTCTATTCCGGGTTCGAACGCAAGGTGGCCGAATCGATCAAGGAACAGGCCCGGCAAAAGGGCCTGGAAGATAAGTTTGAGGAAGTTCTAGTGCCCACCGAAGAGGTGGTGGAGATGCGCCGTGGTTCGCGCGTCAGTTCCGAGCGCAAGTTCTTTCCCGGCTATGTGCTGGTGAAGATGGATATGACCGACGAGGCTTGGCATCTGGTGAACAACACGCCCAAGGTGACGAGCTTCCTGGGGGGCAGCCATGGTGGCGCCACCCCGGTCTCGGAGGCCGAGGTCAACCGCATCCTGCATCAGGTTCAGGAAGGCATCGAGCGGCCCAAGCCGTCGGTGACTTTCGAGGTGGGCGAACAGGTGCGTGTGTGCGACGGCCCTTTCACCTCCTTTAACGGGATGGTGGAGGACGTAGACGAAGAAAAGACAAGATTAAAGGTTTCGGTTTCCATATTTGGGCGTTCCACGCCGGTGGAACTGGAATACGGACAGGTGGAGAAAGTGTAGACACCCATGACGTTTCCGCCCCCGGTGGGGGTCCGCCGGTGGGTGAAAGGCGCGGGAGGCCTGCCATGGCCGCACCGCGCTCCCGGGGAAGCGCGTGAAAGAGCAGTTGAGGGAAAAATGGCTAAGAAAATAGACGGTTACATCAAGTTACAGATACCCGCCGGACAGGCAAATCCGTCCCCCCCCGTGGGGCCGGCCCTGGGCCAGCGCGGCGTCAACATCATGGAGTTCTGCAAGGCGTTCAACGCCCATACCCAGAACATGGAACAGGGCATGCCGATCCCCGTGGCCATTACGGTCTACAGCGATCGCAGCTTCTCCTTCATCTCCAAGTCGCCGCCCGCCTCCTACTTCCTGAAAAAGGCAGCGAGGGTGGACAAGGGCTCGGGACTTACCGGCCGTGAAGAGGTCGTGGGCAGCGTCACCATGGCCCAGGTGCGCGAGATCGCCGAGAAGAAAATGGAGGACCTCAACGCCAACGATATCGAGGCCGCCTGCCGCATCGTGGCGGGGTCCGCCCGTTCCATGGGTATCGAGGTGATGGAGTAGGATGATGGCAAAAGAAGGAAAAAGAATGCGCAAGGCCCGTGAGAACGTGGATGTGGACAAGACCTATCCCATCGACGAGGCGGTGAAGCTAGTAAAACATGGGGCGACGGCCAAGTTCGATGAAAGCGTCGAAGTAGCGGTCTGTCTCGGCATTGATGTCCGCCATTCCGATCAGATGGTGCGCGGCATGATGCAACTGCCCAAGGGCACCGGCAAGACCCTGCGTGTGGCCGTCTTCGCCAAGGGCGACAAGGCCAAGGAGGCACAGGCCGCTGGCGCCGATGTTGTGGGCGCCGAGGACCTGGCGGAAAAGATAGAAAAGGGCGAGATCGAATTCGACCGCTGTATCTCCACCCCCGACATGATGGCCGTGGTGGGTAAGCTGGGTAAGGTTCTGGGACCGCGTGGGCTGATGCCCAATCCCAAGCTCGGCACGGTGACTCCTGACGTGGCGCCCGCAATAGAGGCGGCCAAGGGTGGCCAGGTGGAATTCCGCTCCGAAAAGGCCGGAGTGATCCACGCTGGAATCGGCAAGGCCAGTTTTTCCGAAGGCGACCTTGTGGAAAATCTGCGCGCTTTCATGGACGCTATCACCAAGGCCAAGCCGTCGGGCATAAAAGGAACTTATATGCGCAAGGTTTCCATCTGCTCCACCATGGGGCCGGGGATACGCCTTGATCTCTCTTCCCTGAGCGCGGCATAGGGCCGCTGCCGGAAAAGAGAGCACCATAATCCACCGCCGTTTTGGCCTTTGCGGGCCGGGGCGGCGGCGGTGCGGAGGCCGGGAAACCGGACCTCCAACCTGTCCGAGATTGCGGGTGTGGCCTCGGGTCATTCCTTGGGGATTTTTCCTGGGGGATTTTCCAGGCCGCCTAAAGGCAAGCGCCGCCGGCATGAGACAGCAGATCAACCGCTTGCCCGTTGTTCCGGGAATCCCCCGGGGGAACGGGAAGAAGGCTTGAACTTCTGGGGCAGGCGAGTGGGAACCGGGGCCGTTGTGGTCGTGGGTCCCGTTGTGCAAATCGGACCGGAAAGTACCCCTATGGGGGTGTCTGCCGGGCCTAAGTTTATCGGAGACGACAAGTGGACCGATCTCAGAAAGAGAAAGTGGTCGCCGATCTGAACCAGGCTTTCACCGACAGCCAGCTTCTGGTGGTAACCCATCAGAATGGCCTGACGGTGGCCGAATCATCCGATCTTCGAAACCGGATGCGTGCGGCGGAAGCCCGTTTCAAGGTGACTAAGAATCGGCTCGCGCGTCGCGCCCTGGAAGGAACCCGCTTCGAGGGTCTGGCTTCTCATTTCGTTGGTCCCACCGCCATTGCCGTATCGGAAGATCCGGTGGCCGCGGCCAGAGTGGTGGTGGAATTCGCCAAGGAAAACGGCAAGCTGACCATTCTCGGGGGGGTGCTTGACGATAAAGAGCTCGATGTGGACAGCATCAAGGCGTTGGCGACCCTGCCTTCGCTAGATGGGGCACGGGCCAGGATCGTCGGCATGCTGAATACCCCGGCCACCAGAATCGCCGGAATTCTTCAGGCTCCCGCGGGGCAGGTTGCCCGTGTGATGGGTGCCTATGCCGCAAAGGGTGACGCCGCCTGAGTGCGTTTTTTTCGATAACTACCGTTCAAGCCAAGGAGAAAGATCGTGGCAAAACTGGATAAACTCGTTGATGAACTCTCATCGCTTACCGTCATCGAAGCGGCGGAACTCAGCACCCTGCTGGAAGAAAAATGGGGTGTTTCGGCTGCGGCTCCCGTAGCCGCCGTTGCCGCTGCTCCGGCCGCCGAGGGTGGCGCCGCCGCCGAGGAAAGTGACGAAGTCACAGTTGTTCTGGCGGCGATAGGCGACAAAAAAATCAATGTGATCAAGGAGGTCCGCGTTATCACCGGCCTTGGGCTGAAAGAGGCTAAGGACCTTGTGGAAGGCGCGCCCAAGCCCGTGAAGGAGGGTGTCAACAAGGAAGAAGCGGAGAAGCTCAAGAAACAGCTTGAAGAAGCAGGCGCAACCGTCGAGCTCAAATAATCAGGCTTTGACAGGGAGACTGGTAACGGACGGCGTGTCCGGAGTTCCGGTTTCCCTGCCGCTTTTTCGTGTCCCATCGGGGCGGGAAATCTGGCGGCGGGTAAGTTTTTTCGGCGGGGAGTTTTTCGTCATTGTGACGGAGGCCCTGACGGGACATCAACGCAAAGTGGCGAGGTACTAGAAAATGACATTGTCGTTTACGGGCCGGAAGCGAATTCGCAGGGGATTTGGCCGCATTCACGAAGTGGCACAGATGCCGAACCTGATCGAGGTTCAGCGCCAATCCTATGAACAGTTCCTACAGCGGGACGTGGCCGCCGATGACCGCCCTGACAGCGGCTTACATGCGGTGTTCAAGTCGGTGTTCCCGATCCGGGACTTTTCTGACCGCGCCGAGCTAGAATTCGTCAAATATGATTTTGAGGAGCCGAAATACGACGTGGAGGAATGCCAGCAACGCGGCGCCACCTACGCCGCCTTGCTCAAGGTGACCCTGCGCCTCGTGGTCTGGGACGTGGATGAGGAAACAGGTTCACGCTCCATCCGCGATATCAAGGAACAAGACGTCTATATGGGCGATATGCCGCTCATGACCGACCGCGGCACCTTCATTATCAACGGCACCTCGCGGGTGATCGTGTCCCAGATGCACCGCAGCCCCGGCGTGTTTTTCGATCACGACAAGGGCAAGACCCACACTTCGGGCAAGTTTCTTTTCGCCGCCCGGGTCATTCCCTATCGCGGCTCTTGGCTCGATTTTGAATTCGACGCCAAGGACCTTGTCCATGTGCGTATCGACCGCCGCCGCAAGCTCCCCGTGACTACGCTGCTGATGGCACTCGACAACGACGATACCGAGTCCCGGCGCGAAAAGGCCACCCGCGAAGGTAAGGAGCTTCCCCCCACGGACGCCTTCGGCATGTCCAAAGAGGCGATCCTCAACCACTACTACGGAACGGTGACCTTTACCCGCACCAAGAACAAAAAGGGGTGGAAGACTCCCTTCGCTTCCGAACAGCTTCACGGCGTCAAGGTGCCCACCGACCTGCTCAACGCCAAAACCGAGAAAACGGTGGTGGAAGCCGGAACCAAGATCACGCCCCGGCTCGCCCGAAAGCTTATCGAGGCCGGCCTCAAAGAGCTTCTGATTCCCGATGAGGATCTGGTGGGACATTACTTCGCCAACGACCTCATCAGCGAGAAGACCGGCGAAATTTATGTAGAGGCGGGTGACGAAATCACGGAGGAATCCCTCGCCCTCCTCGAAGAGCTTGGCATCACCGAGATCACCACACTCAATATCGATCACGTGCGGATAGGTCCCTATATCCGCAACACCCTGGCGGCGGACAAGAATTTCAACCGCGAGAACGCCCTCATCGATATCTACAGGGTCATGCGCCCGGGTGAGCCGCCGACTCTGGAAACCGCCGAAACCCTGTTTAACAGCCTCTTCTTCAATTCCGAGCGCTACGACCTTTCGGCGGTGGGCCGGGTCAAGATGAATGCCCGCCTTGAACAGGAATGCGAGGACACAGTTCGTGTTCTTCGCAAACAGGACATCCTGGAAATCGTTCGTATTCTCGTCGACCTCAAGGACGGACACGGTGAAATCGACGATATCGACCATCTCGGCAACCGTCGGGTGCGCTCGGTGGGCGAGCTTATGGAGAACCAGTACCGCATCGGCCTGCTGCGCATGGAGAGGGCCATCCGCGAACGGATGAGTTCGGTGGACATCGATACCGTCATGCCCCATGACCTGATAAATGCCAAGCCGGCAGCGGCGGCGGTGCGCGAGTTCTTCGGTTCGTCCCAGCTCTCGCAGTTCATGGACCAGACCAATCCGCTGTCGGAAATCACCCACAAGCGCCGCCTTTCGGCGCTGGGGCCGGGCGGTCTGACGCGCGAACGCGCCGGGTTCGAGGTGCGCGACGTGCATCCCACCCATTACGGGCGCATCTGTCCTATCGAGACCCCCGAAGGACCCAATATCGGACTCATCAATTCACTCGCCACCTATGCCCGGGTCAACCAGTACGGGTTTATCGAGACCCCCTACCGCAAGGTGGAAAAAGGCAAGGTCACGAATGAGGTCCATTACCTCTCGGCGATGGAGGAAGGCCGCTATACCCTAGCCCAGGCCAATGCTGAGCTTGACGCCAAGGGCAAATTCGTCTCCGACCTCATCAGCTGCCGCTCCAAGGGTGATTTCGTCATGGTCAGCCCTAAAGACATCGATTACATGGATGTCTCGCCCAAACAGCTCGTCTCCGTGGCCGCGTCTCTCATCCCCTTCCTAGAGAACGACGATGCCAACCGGGCGCTGATGGGCTCCAACATGATGCGCCAGGCGGTGCCGCTGCTGTGTAGCGAATCGCCGCTGGTGGGCACCGGTATGGAAGAGATAGTAGCCCGCGATTCTGGCGTCGCCATCGCGGCGCAGCGTTCCGGCGTGGTGGACCAGGTGGACGCCAACCGCATCGTCATCCGCGTCACCGGAAAAGAGACTTCCCATTCCCAGTCGGGGGTGGATATCTACACCCTGAGCAAGTTCCAACGTTCCAACCAGAACACCAGCATTACCCAGCGTCCGCTGGTGCGAAAGGGCGACGTGATCAAGGCCGGTGACGTGGTCGCCGACGGCCCGTCCACCAATCTCGGTGAGCTCTCCCTGGGACGTAACGTGCTGGTAGCATTCGTTCCATGGAATGGCTACAACTTCGAGGATTCGATCCTCATTTCCGAACGCATTGTCCGCGATGACGCTTTCACCTCGATCCATATCGAGGAGTTCGAGGTCATGGCCCGCGACACCAAGCTGGGCCAGGAGGAAATCACCCGCGATATTCCCAATGTGGGCGAGGAAGCTATGCGCAGCCTCGACGAGGCGGGAATCGTTTATATCGGCGCCGAAGTGCATCCCAGCGATATCCTCGTGGGCAAGGTGACACCCAAGGGTGAATCGCCCATGACGCCAGAGGAAAAACTGCTGCGCGCCATTTTCGGCGACAAGGCGTCCGATGTGCGCGACACTTCGCTGCGTCTGCCTCCAGGCGTCGCAGGAACGGTGGTGGAGGTGCGGGTTTTCTCGCGCCGTGGCGTGGAAAAGGACGAGCGCTCCCTGGCCATCGAACGGGCCGAGATCGAACGCCTCGCCAAGGACCGCGACGACGAGAAAGGCATCCTCGAACGCAGCTTCCGCAACCGCCTGAAAGAGCTGATCATCGGCCAGACGGTAGCCAGCGGCCCCAAGGGAGTGAAATCCGGCGCCAAGATCAGCGACAAGCTTCTCGATGATACCGCTCCCGGCCTTTGGCGCAAGATCGACGTCAAGAACGACAAGGTCATGGCAGCGGTGGAGGAACTGCGCAAACAGTTCGACGAAAGCCTGGATTTCCTCGAAAAGCGTTTCGAAAACAAGGTGGACAAGGTTCAGGCGGGCGACGACCTGCCGCCGGGCGTGATGAAGATGGTCAAGGTGTTCGTGGCGGTGAAGCGTAAGATTCAGCCTGGCGACAAGATGGCCGGACGCCACGGTAACAAGGGCGTGATCTCAAAGATCGTGCCCATTGAGGACATGCCCTATCTCGAGGACGGGACCCCGGTAGATATCGTGCTTAATCCCCTGGGCGTACCTTCGCGCATGAATGTAGGACAGATTCTCGAGACTCACCTGGGCTGGGCTTCCGCCGGTCTCGGGCGCCAGATCAAGGATGTGCTCGACAAGGTGGAACGTGGCGAGAATAAGCCCGATGACCTGAAGAAGTCTCTGAAAACCGTCTATGACGGCGATTCCTACAATGACAGTATCGCCGGCATGAACAATGCCGATGTTGTGGAACTCGCCAGCAATCTGACCAATGGCGTTCCCTTCGCCTCGCCGGTTTTCGACGGGGCGCACGAGGCCGACATCATCGAGATGCTTGACAAGGCGGGGCTCGACAGCTCCGGCCAGGTGACGCTGATCGACGGCCAGACCGGCGAAGCGTTCCACCGTTCGGTGACTGTGGGCTATATCTATATGCTGAAACTGCACCATCTCGTCGATGACAAGATCCACGCCCGCTCCATTGGCCCTTACAGCCTTGTGACCCAACAGCCCCTGGGCGGCAAGGCGCAGCTCGGCGGCCAGCGCTTTGGCGAGATGGAGGTGTGGGCGCTGGAGGCCTACGGCGCCGCCTACACCCTGCAGGAAATGCTGACGGTGAAATCGGATGATGTTTCGGGCCGCACTAAGGCCTATGAAACCATTGTCCGGGGCGATGACAATTTCGAGGCGGGGATTCCCGAATCCTTCAACGTTCTGGTCATGGAACTGCGTTCCCTTGGCCTCAACGTGGAGCTAAAGGACCGTGCCACCTAGGCGCTTGAAAATGAGGCGCGGTATACCCCTCGCGCCAGGACGAAAAAAGACCTCGCGTGTAAGGCGCGGTAAAAGATTGAAAGCAGGAGAACACGCATGAGCGAATTGATGAGGTTTCTGGGACAGACCGGTCCCGCCAGCTTCGACCAGATTCGGATTTCCATCGCTAGTCCGGAACGGATCCGTTCCTGGTCTTTTGGCGAGATCAAGAAGCCTGAGACCATCAACTATCGCACCTTCAAGCCAGAGCGCAACGGCCTGTTCTGCGCCCGTATTTTCGGTCCCATCAAAGACTACGAATGCCTGTGCGGTAAATACAAGCGCATGAAATACAAGGGCATTACCTGTGAGAAATGCGGCGTCGAAGTGACTTTGCAGAACGTGCGCCGCGAGCGCATGGGCCATATCGAACTGGCCTCGCCGGTGGCCCATATCTGGTTCCTGAAATCGCTGCCTAGCCGTATCGGCCTGCTTCTCGACATGACCCTGCGTGATCTCGAGCGCATCCTCTATTTCGAAAACTACGTGGTGGTGGAGCCTGGTCTGACGGAACTCAACATCCGTGACCTTTTGAACGAGGAACAGTATCATAACGCGCTCGAGGAATTCGGCGACGAGAGCTTCACCGCCATGATCGGCGCCGAGGCCATTCGCCACATGCTTAGCGCCATCGACCTCGAAGAAGAGCTTGAGAATATCCGCGAGGAACTTCGTGAAACCGGCTCCGAGGCGCGCCGTAAAAAGCTGGTGAAGCGGCTCAAGCTGGTGGCCGCCTTCAATGAGTCCAATGCCCGTCCAGAATGGATGATTCTCGAGGTTATTCCAGTGATCCCGCCCGAGCTGCGTCCTCTGGTGCCGCTTGACGGAGGCCGTTTTGCCACCTCCGATCTCAATGACCTCTACCGCCGCGTCATCAACCGCAACAACCGCTTGAAGCGTCTGGTGGAACTGCGGGCCCCCGACATCATCGTGCGTAACGAGAAACGTATGCTGCAAGAGGCCGTTGACGCGCTGTTCGACAACGGACGGCGGGGCCGTGTCATCACAGGCGCCAACAAACGCCCGCTGAAGTCACTCTCGGACATGCTGAAAGGCAAACAGGGCCGTTTCCGTCAGAACCTTCTGGGCAAGCGCGTGGACTATTCCGGGCGTTCGGTGATCGTGGTCGGTCCGGAACTGCTGCTACACCAGTGCGGCCTGCCCAAGAAAATGGCGCTGGAACTGTTCAAGCCCTTCATCTATTCAATTCTCGAGCGCAAGGGCTATGCCACCACCATCAAGGCAGCCAAGCGAATGGTGGAAAAAGAGCGCCCGGAGGTCTGGGACATCCTCGAACAGGTGATCCGCGAACATCCGGTGCTGTTGAACCGGGCGCCGACCCTGCACCGCCTGGGAATCCAGGCCTTCGAACCGGTGCTCATCGAAGGCAAGGCGATCCAGCTTCACCCGCTGGTCTGCGCCGCCTTCAACGCAGACTTCGACGGCGACCAAATGGCGGTTCACGTGCCCCTGTCTCTGGAGGCCCAGCTCGAAGCCCGGGTGCTGATGATGTCCACCAACAACATCCTCAGCCCGTCGAACGGCAAACCCATCATCGTGCCGTCCCAGGACATCGTGCTCGGCCTGTACTATCTCACCCTAGAGCGCGATGGCGCCGCCGGCGAAGGCATGGCCTTCGGCAATGTGGGCGAGATCCAGCATGCACTGGAAAGCGGCGCGGTCACACTTCACAGCAAGATTTCCTGCCGCTATGACACCGTAGACGGCGAAGGCAATCCCCTACGCACACGGGT
>Ga0208411_1002977_pt1 | contig 9956 bp, 8 predicted proteins | sample ETN01SmetaG_4_FD_185793 | JGI IMG/M metagenome (GOLD analysis project Ga0208411, IMG submission 185793) | Marine microbial and viral communities from oxygen minimum zone, Eastern Pacific Ocean - ETNP2014F12-01SV261 (SPAdes) (version 2) | ecosystem: Environmental > Aquatic > Marine > Oceanic ...
CCCCTAAACTATCGAGATAACTAAAATAGTCTGGCGGAGAGAGAGGGATTCGAACCCTCGAAAGGCTATTAACCTTTACAAGCTTTCCAAGCCTGCGCAATCGACCACTCTGCCATCTCTCCATCAAATTGCCTATCTAAAAACGAATTATAGCCCTACTCTTGGGATAAAAATTAAATTAATTTAAACATCCTTGAGAATTTTACATTTGTCGTTTGATTGAAAATATTGCTATGTATTTGCCATAGGATTAGAATGAATCATTGTTTTATTAAACGGAGTACAATTTTGATTACAAAATTTTATCAAGTATTTGAAGAAAAGTATTCAAGTACACTTAGAGTTATTTTGGTATTAGCAACTACGGCGACATTACTTGTGACCGGTTTTCTTGCACTGTCTGGCTATATTGAGAGCAGAACAGAGGCAGACGTAGTCACTAAAGTTGATGCAGCTTCATTTACTTCAGTAGAAGACTTGCTCTTTGAGGAACAAATTGAGGAGCTTGACGAAGAAGAAAAGTCAGAAAACGAGGAAGAAGAAAAAGAAAAAGAATTCCCTGCTTATGTCAAAACAATTCATGGAAGCATTCAAAAACATTTCAAAGATGAAAGAGCCAATCGTGAGATCTTTAAAGACGAATTCAAACTAGAAACTCTAGATGGAATTCTTAACTTTATGAAAGCTGGAAGATGGCGCGTGGGAAATTCTACAACGGACTATCAAATTGATCTTCCAGATAATCCGTGGGGTTGTATTTCACGTACAAATACAACACCAATGAATGATGATCAGTTTGATCAATTCACAGATCACATGATCAAGTTCTGGAAAAGCGCTGAAAGAGGGACAGATTCCGACTCAAGTCAGTTCAATAAAACCATTGACTATTATGGACGTATGGGACAAATCATGACAGCCAATGACATGCTTTTATGCAGTTTTAATGCGTCATTAAACGGATTAGCTGAAAAAAATATGGTACTCGAAATGGAAGCGCAAGGCGTAGCAATGGCTGGTGCGGCAAAGGTTGCTGCTGCTGGATATGGATTGGATTTACTATTTAAGTTCTTTGCATCATTCTCATTAGTTGTAATAGCGCTAATCCTTTATAGGATTTTAAGAACTTTGCCTCGATAGTACATAAACATCTGATTAGATTAAACAAATGGCAATCATGAATAGAAATTATTTCACTTTAGCTATCCTGATTGCCGTTTTTAATTCCGGTGTTTCAAACTCAGAAATACTTGATGAATTATTTGAAGAAAATCAACTACTAAAAAAAGAGATCAACTTGCTTAAAATGGATTGTCAAGAAATGACTGTTCAATGTAGAGAACGAGAATCGTCACTGGAATCGGAATCAATATTTAATCAGAATTATGAAGAATCCTTAGAGAGAAATATTGACGAATGGCCAAACAATGAATTGGACGAAGTAAAAAAAGCATTGTCATTAAGAAAATTAGCAGATAAAAGCTTTAAAGATGGTTTTTTTGGCAGATCAGCAAAACAATACGATGAAGCCAGCATGCTAATAAGGACAGTACTTGATGAGGCTAATAAAAAACTTGAAGAAAACCTAAAAGTTGGTGAGAGATATCTCTACGACATGGATAGACCAGAATGGGCAAAGGCATATATCAACGATGCGCTTAAGTATGATCCAGATAATGAAAGAGTTAGAAGAGCAATTGATACGATCAATTTCCGCGAGAACTATGACAGAGATTTCTCCAAAGCAAAAGAACTGAATGCAACTGGTAATTATGCTAAGGCAATATCCCTTCTAGAGAATCTAATAAGTGGAAGCCCTGATGATAAGCGTGCAGAAATTCAGACCTTGCTTGATGATTCAAAAGTACTTCTCAAAAAGCAAGACGTAGACCGTACTGCGAGATCATTTCAAAAATCGTACGATGATGGCGAAGATAGAATGGCTATTCTTGAGAAGATCGATAACGCTCTTGAGATTTATGGTGAAAATGAATCAACTCTCGCTCTAGTAAAATTGAGAGATAAACTGATTGACGAAACATACAACGAAGCCTTCGCTACACTGAAAGATGCTTACATCAACCAATCAGAATCTTGGGACAAGCTTCTAAAAGATGCTGAATTACTCTTGAGACTTAACCCAGATGAAAGCGAATTGAGGGATATTTACCAACAAATTAATCTAAAAAGATCTGAGGAGAGCTTTGTAGAGTTATATAAAGAAGCTCAAAAGTCTGTCATGAAAGAAGATTGGCAATCTGCAAAAGACCAATTAACTGAAGCAACTAATTATTCAAGCGATGGCTCAGAGCAGGAGCTCCTAATTATCGTTAATGCTATTTCAGTATTTATCGAAGACATGAATGACATAATGTCAAATTCAACAAAAAGGCTTAATACCAAAACAAAAATTACTCAAATAAAAAATAACATTGAAAATATTAGGCTTGCCAAAGAAGAATCATTGCAGACACCTAATTTAGACATTGAAATTCAAAAACTAGAGAAAAAGATCGCCACATATGAAAGTTTAATAGCAGAAGACGAGAGCAGCAAGGCGAGCTCATCACAAAGAAAATCGACAAACAATAGGTCGTCAAATACTCAAAAATCCTCTTCAACCGAACAGAATACTCAGAGATCTACAAACAATAGGTCGTCAAATACTCAAAAATCCTCTTCAGCCGAACAGAATACTCAGAGATCTACAAACAATAGGTCGTCAAATACTCAAAAATCCTCTTCAGCCGAACAGAATACTCAGAGATCATCAAGCTCTCAGAATTCTTCTACATCAGCGACAACTAGTGCAGCAACATCATCAAAATCTACCAAGCCAAAACTTGATATGAAATCCTTTCAAGCTAACCTGGTGTGTAAAAAGAGAACTAAAAATAAAAAGATGACCGTTGTTTTTTCAATTGTTGTTTCAGCTAGTGGAAAAGCAATATCTGTAACCCCAGTCAACGGTGATGAGTTTACTAGGTCAGCAGAAGAAACTGTCCTTGGTATCCTTGAGGGAGCTCTAAATAAAGCTAAATATACTCCTGGGACAAAGAATGGAATCAATATAAGCTCAACGTTTGAAAGGAAACTAACGGCTCCAGAAAGGTTTTGCACCTAGGCTTAATATCTTTTTACTTCTTCTAGCTCGCCACTTAAACTAAAAAACTCCCAAAATCCTGTCATTTTTCCTTCACTCCAAGAGCCTTTGGCTTTTATCGAACCATTATCATAGTAATATTCCCAGTAACCTTCTTGGAATCCCTTGATTAATTCACCTTTCTGCATTAATGATCCATTGATATAGAACACTTCCCATGTTCCTGTTCTTAGATCGTTCTGATAAGAGCCTAATGCAATAAGATTCTGCTGAATATCATATTGCTCCCATATACCTTCTTTGAGGTCATTCAAATAACTGCCTTTAGCTTTAATCAATGGGTCTTTTTCTTCTATTGCTGAAACGTTATTAAATCCTGCAAGGTAGGCAAACATTAAAATTGAAATGATTGGTAATTGTTTCATTTATCTTTCCAATTCAAAAGTAAATTTATGTTGAACACCAGGCACATCAATGGGTGTTCCATTTATGACACGGGGTTTATATTTAAATTGTGAGGAAGCTTTTAAAGAGGCTTTTGCAAAAAGGCTGCTTGAGCATTCAACAACTTTTACATCCGCGGTTGTCCCATTTCTTGTGACAACAAATTCAACTATACAGTAACCCTCTATGCCTCTTGAGAGTGCTCTATTTGGGTAAATGGGTGCAACTCTCACGATTGGAAGATATCCACCGTCACCGGCATTAAATCCACCAATACCAGCAGCTACGTCCATGTTTGCATCTACTGAACCAATGCTTTCAGTTTCCATGCTTGTGTCCATATCATTTACTTCATCGGTATCGGCTGGTTGAGTATCTGTTGGTGAGGTAGGAAAAAATGTGGCCATCATTTCCCAAGTGGTTTCACTATCATAAATATAAGATTCTTCTCCGACTTCGTAATAATACGACCATTTTCCATTAGCTAAGCCTGATTCGAATTCTCCCTCCATTATCAAATGACCACTTTCATCAAAGAATTTCCAAAGACCTGCCATTTTATTATTTGTAAACTTCCCTTCAGTAATGAAGGTCTCATTGGTTTCAGGATCGGTAAAATAATATTTTTCCTCAATCAACAGATCATTAATGTATTTTTTAGAATTTGTTATCTTTTCGTTCTCATCCAGTTCATAAGTTATTCTTTGATTGTTATTCTGGTGAACAGTTCTAGAAATTTTATTTCCGTTTTTATAAGCATGCTTCTCTAGAAGTCTCCCATAATCATAAATCTCGGTGCTTTGGATATTTCCATATTGATCATAGAAATCCCATTGATTATCTTTGTCCCCATTGATCCAGTTTTCAGAGCTTTTTAATTGTCCGTCGACATAGAAAGTTAATTCTGTGCCAGATTTCTTCCCATTTAAGTATGTGAGGCTAGATATTGCCTCTCCAAATCTATTGTAGTTTTCATAAGAAACTACAGTTCCGTCTCTAATTTCACTCACCTCTTTTATGGTTCCATTATCATAAAAGAGTTCTTGTAAGCCTTCTTTTTCATCGTTTTGATACGTATTTCTTCTCAATGGCTTCGTCTTAACTCTGCAATCATAACAAGATGTATCATTAGAAGAGTTTCTGTATTCCTCAAATATTCCACTCTTCATTCCGTCGATATAATTACCTTTTACAACTCCATATCCATTGTAAAATCTCCACTCGCCATAACGTTTACCTTCTGAGAAATAACCTGATTCTATAATCGAAAAAGACCTGGTTTTATATGCTATCCATGGACCATCTAATTTGCCATTTTTATAAAAATAAGATCTCTTAACATAATCATCGCCATAACGGTTTGGTTCATATTCCCATACCTTTCCAGTAATAAAGCCATTTGAGTATGTAACTTCAAGAATTTTATCCATATCATATGAGCTTGTAGATATTTGTTCAGGGCAAGAATAATCACAATAGTAGGTGGTCCAGATACCTGACTTCTTTCCTTCACGGATATATCCGCTTTCATAATACCTTTTAGATTTTTCTTTTGTTTTACCGTTCAGTCTTCCAGAGAATGGTACATTTGAGAAAGCCTCGAAGAAAAGGTTGTTTCTTTTTACAGCGCCATCATAGATATAGTTTCTATCTGTTTTCTCTAATGAATCCTTGCCATTGAAGGGTTCAGATAAAGTCTCGGTTGAAATAAAACATAACAACATAATACAAAAACTGTAGTAGTGTCGCCTTATTTCTCGCATAATTGTGATATTAACGATTCTTTCATTATAAAAGAATATAAATTTTATAAACAGTATGCAAAAAGAGATTTTACAAAGAGGCGCTTATTTATGCTCAACCATATTAGTTTCCTAACATCTAAAGCACTAATAATTATATTTATTGGCTTCTGGATACCAAACTTACATGCTCAAGATGATTGTGACCTGCTATGCCAAATGGGCCTTGAGCCAATGTCAGATGAAGAAACTCAGCAAAATGACCCTGTTGATGAATCCCCATATTCATCCCCTAACCGAGGGTACGAATACCCTGAAAATAAAAAAAATAATGCATTCCCTCTATCGGGTGCTTCAGAGCTAATCGATCAGAATTTTATAATGAATCTCGCAAAGACAAGTATAGACCTAATGTTAATGGAAATGGGCACAAGTCTTGGAGAGAATATTGATATTAATTGGGGCAGGCTTAGCATCTCCCAAAATAAAGTTTCTTGGAAATATTTGGATATCTCTTACAGAGAATCTACTTATGATGATTTTACAAAGGTTTTTACATTAAAAAATATGGAATGCTACGGCTATAAAATAGGCACACGCGAAGTTTTTGAGAGTCAGATAACCCTGCTCTTTAATGAATCCCTCATAACACAGTCACTTAAACAAGCAAGTGGATGCTCTTTGGCGATGTCTTTGGATTTTGTTGATGATCCAGTGATACTTTTTAAAATCGTTGATGAAATGGAGTTAGACTTTGAGAACGACAGAGAATTGATTTCCCTCATGGCAAACTCTTTAAAAAATATTAGTGGAACAAGCGAAATAAGGCCACTGGGTTCAAATGACCATCTATTAACCAGCAAAATCGACCTTGGTGGCAATATCATGGAATTGTCTATCACAATGAGAGGAATGATGTCTCTCCTAACAACAATGCTAGGAGCGAACAATGAATTTTATTACTGGCTTGGTTTTTCCAGCGCTTTGGAATTTCAACAATACATGAATTCACTGAGTGCTGAAGAACTGCCTGAAGCATATGCTGCAATAACTGAGCAACAGGCTGAATATTTTATGAGTACGATGGATCCTGAGATCTTCATAAGAATGATGGATAATTTTGATATCAGAAGTATGGGGCTAGGAATTACTTGGACGAACGGAGTTTTTCGTGCTGCTAACAAAGCAACTAATATGCAATTGGATCAAGCACTAAATGGTATAAAACCATTTTTGATAAATGTAATGAATAAGACAGACTTCTCAATAATGATGTCATCTATAGCAGGCCCAGAGATGGCAAAGGCTTTCGTAAATCTTGCTTACCCAATTTACATAGATGCATTAAATGAAGCAAGAACCTTTGTTAACAACCCGAGAGGAATGAGATTATCCGTTGAGAACAGATCAAATGTTAACATTATGGATCTTTTAGAAAGCACTGAAATGGCCACACCGACTGAATTTATTAGATTGCTTTCCGGTGTGAAGGTAAAAGTTGAAGCAAACCCTAGACTTTAATTAATTATAAAACTAGAACGTGATGGTCACATCGACGGATTCTTGAAAATTAACTTCCCAGATATCGTCAAAGGTTTCATCAGTTACTATAGTCACAGAGTTTTTTCTTACAACACTGCCGTCACCGTCGTATATAACTTCTAGATTATTCTTTCCAGCATCGAGTGTTAATGTTTTTCTTGATTCATTCCATTCATATGAATTCGTTAAGTTTCTTAGTGTACCTCTGTTCTTTCCATTAATTTTTATAGAAATTTTATCTGTTGAGTAACCGGAAGCAGGAAGTATTCTTAGGTAGCCTTGTCCTCTCTCGAGATTGACCTTCTCGTAGTTGTCACCGCTCTTGATTGGTGTGAAGTTAAATTCATATTCTATGTAATTCTTGAGCTCTATCTTGATGTCTAAAGAATCGCTCATTGCTATCTTTTTTATATCGGTTGGAGTCCTGCCTTTCCTTGAACCATTTATATAAACTGTTGCTCCTGTTGGACTAGAATCAACCCTTAGGTTGGCAAGAAGTTCTTTTAGCTTTGTTGTTACCCTCTTATCTTTGCCAAATCTTACTTTTTTTGCAAAAGATTCATGGTTATCAATATCAAGTTCCAAATTAACGGTTTTCTTTTTAGTGCTAGATACTTGTATGGGGGACATTCCATAATCTTCTCCATCAATCTTTACTCTCGCTTTAGGTGTTGGATTTATTTCAATAGTAAAATAGTCTTCATCAAAATTGATCTGTGGTTGATTGTATGAATATTCTAGTGATGGCCTAATAACTAAAGATTGTTCTTCATTCCATGCATTTATCAAAGTAAAATCGAAATCCGATATTTCATTTATAAATTGAAGTGTTGAGCATGAATCACATTCAATAGAAGACGTTGATAAGAGTATTTTTTTGTCATGATCCCATAATGAAAAAATTAAGTAGGTAATGTCGTTCTGTTGAAAATAGTCGTATTGAAGGATTCTAGATTCTGGGAACTTTGTTCCTATATAATCAAAACATGATCCTTCAGCTATACACTTGGATGTTTCCTCAAATGTCAGTGTATATATTTCACTATCTATAAGTGAGATGAAAGTATCCACTATGATTGTTTCCTTGTCTGAGAGTTCAGTCTCAGAATCATTAAAAAAAACTAAAGACGAATAAGCATTGCCTGAAAAAAGCAATAGCAAATATAAAGGAATTTTAAGGTGATTTAATTTCATACTAAAAATAAAAAAACTGCCAGTCAATCTTAACTGGCAGTTATATTTTAACCAAAAACAATTGTTTTTAGAATGCGTATCTATATCTTAATGTCACGTAACTCGCTTCTTCATCCACAGATGACGCGTATGTATAAGGATCTTGATCACATTGATATGCGAAACCAGTACATGATTCTTGTCCTCCATCACCAGGATCATATGAATAAGTCTTAGTTTCAAACTCTAAAGCAATTGTATTTTTTGGATTGATAGCATAAACGAAGCCAAGCCCATAGACAGTAGAATCACCTTCACTTTCTATTCTATCTACAATTGAGTATGCATACTGACCATTAGAGAATCCATAAGTATCTTCAAAGTAATCTACTACTATCTCTTGGAAAGCAGGGTCGACAGCTTGGAATGCATTAGAGAAAGTAAACGAGTCTTTCATTTCAAAGTCATTTGTCTGAAAACCTAGTTTTGCGAACCAGAATAACTTATCTGTGATTCTATTCTGATAAGCAATGGCAAGGAATGCTCCGTCAGATGTAAACTCTTGTATTCCGTTGTTATTAGAAGTCCAAGAGTACTCGTCAATAGTGCCAACATTATAAGTGTTTGAATAAGCTCGAGTATAACCGACATCCAAATTTCCTTCATAGATACCCATTGAGGCAGTCCAATTAGCATTAATTGAATAAGCATAACTCAGAGTCCACTCTTCTCGATCAACAGCATTTGTGTATCCCAAATTGTAATTAGATGCATCCCATGCAGGAGTTCTATCATCAAAAAAACTGTCTACACTCCCGTCTGTGGTTTTGTAAGCAAATGCATGCTTTCCATTTCTCATATCAAATGTGATCTCGGTTCCATCATATGAAGTGTCGAAGACCTCAGTGTTTAAGTTAGGATCATTAGCTGATGCATCTCCTGAGGTTGAAATGTCGCTAGCTGAATCTGCGGTTGTATATGTTAAATCGTAACCTATATCGGTTAATCCAACAGCAACACCAAATTTCCATTCAGCATTCGACTGTTGAGCTGGGATAGCGAGTAAAAGCGCTATTGTAAATATATATTTTTTCAATTTATTGTCCTCAATTAATTAATTAATCATTAAATCATTTTATATTTTTTTAAAAAAAAAGCTAGGTACGGCTATATTTTTAACCCTATTATTACCAGCCACAATCACTAGCAGCTGTGCTTGGGTCAACAGCATTGTAGTCATATTTATCTGAAGATAACTTGCCTACGACCTCACCATCCTTAAGCAAAACAGGAGGATCTGACGCATAGTCATTAAATGGTGACTGTGATGAATATTCATTTCCATATTCAGAATATTCATTCCAAATAGTGTCTCCGTATTCATTTGCGTAGCTACTATAATCATTATAGATAGAATCACTGTTATATGAGTCGCCCATAGTGCCTAGGTATGTGCCGTCTTCAGCAATGATTTTTGCTCCCTCTATTTCATTGCATTCATACCAAGAAAGTTCAGCATGTAATTCATTTGCTAACAATGGAAACGCTAAAATCATTATAATTTCTTTAAAATACTTCATTAATCCAGTCTAACTGATAACTATTTTAATTTGCATCATTTATCGAAACATGATCGCTTACTATCATCTACTTGAGTGTCGTTTTAATTTCGATTAGTGTTAATGTTATTATTATTTATTTCAGAACATTGTATGAGTATGATCCTAGTAGAAGAAACCCTTTTAGACGTCTATAAGTGGAGAATGCAGAAATCTGCAAATGATGTTGCATTCAAGATGAATGATGATGAGATGACTTACAAAGAGTATGATCGAAGAGCTAACATCATAGCCAATGGTATCTTCAAAGAAGGCTGTGAAACGAACTCCAGAATTGCAGTACTTGCGAAAAACTCCGTAGATTATGCAGAAATCCAATATGGATCAATTAAG
>Ga0208411_1002980_pt1 | contig 9949 bp, 4 predicted proteins | sample ETN01SmetaG_4_FD_185793 | JGI IMG/M metagenome (GOLD analysis project Ga0208411, IMG submission 185793) | Marine microbial and viral communities from oxygen minimum zone, Eastern Pacific Ocean - ETNP2014F12-01SV261 (SPAdes) (version 2) | ecosystem: Environmental > Aquatic > Marine > Oceanic ...
CGACCAGCAACAACAGGAGCAAGCCCAGGACGACCAGCAACAGCAGGAGCAGGCTCAGGACGACCAGCAACAGCAGGAGCAGGCTCAGGACGACCAGCAACAACAGGAGCAAGCCCAGGACGACCAGCAACAGCTCCAGGAACAGCAGCAGCAGCTTTCGCAGCAGTTACAAAAGATGAATCAGCAACAGGCCCAGGCCGAGAGTGAGAAAGCGCAGGCGGAGATGGAGAAGGGCAATTTGCCCAAGGCCCAGGAGCATAACGAGAAGGCCAGGGAAATGCTCCAGCAGACCATGGCGAAGATGCAGGCGATGCAGAACGTGATCGAGCAGGTCAAGGAGCAGAACCAGGATCTCCAGAAGTTCCAGGAACAGGGCCAGCAGCCTTCGGCGGAGAACGAAGAGTTCAACGAACTTCAGGCCCAGCAGCAGGAGCTTGCGCAGGAGATACAGGCAACGAATCAGCCGCAGGCGCAAGCCGAAGCCGAGAAGGCGCAGATGGAGATGGAGGCGGGCAATATGTCCAAGGCCCAGGAGCATAACGAGAAGGCCGGCGAACTGCTCCAGCAAGCCATGGCGGCGGCCATGGGGCAGGAAGAGATGACAGCGGAGAAGAAGGACATGCCGGCACCGGGGGCTGGTGAAGAGAAGACGGAGGAAAAGACGGAATTGGCCGGAGGGGGACCGGGCGAAGAGACAAAAGAGGAAGTTGACCTCCCCAACTTCCAGACCAATGAGTTGGACATTGGCGAGGTCTCAACCGGAGACGGCTGGACACGTGAACTTGGCGAGAGCGAGAAGACCAGCATTCGCCAGGGGGCGCAGACCGAAGGGCCGAAGGCCTACAAGTCGCTGGCCGATCAATACTTTGAAGCCATTGGAGCAAATTGACCGAGAGGGTATTATGCTGAAATCTACATTCATCCTGATTCTGCTGCTCGTCTCCGTCGCCCTTTATGCGAACGAAGACACCAGTGTGACCATCTCCCCCGAGGTCGAGCGGGCCATCGAACGCGGTCTGGCGGCACTGGCCGAGCAGCAGAAGGTCGACGGTTCCTGGGAAGGGGGCTACGGCAAGAATGTCGGCGAAACATCGCTGTGCATTATGGCCTTCATGAGCAAGGGAAACCTGCCTGGCGAAGGCGCCTACGGCGAGACCGTCGCCAAAGCGTTGAACTGGGTGATCAAACAGGCCAAACCGAGCGGCTTGATTGAATACGACAAACAGACTAGGCGAGCTCCTGCAATGTACGGCCACGCGCTTGCAACACTCATGCTCAGCGAGGTTTGGGGACAGACCCGGCGGCAGGATGTTGGCAAAGTCCTGCGCAACGCCGTACAGCTCATCTTGCAGGTGCAGGGGCCCGCCGGCGGCTGGGGCTACAAAACCAAGCCGGAGGACGGTGATACATCGGTCTGTGTCATGCAGATCTTCGCGCTGAAGTCCGCCAGCGAGGCGGGAATACACGTGCCGGACGCGGTTATCACCAAAGCACTGGACCTGGTCAAGAAACGGCTGAACGAGACAAACAACATGTTCGGCTATCACGGTCCGGAACAAGCGAATCTGAGTCATTGGGGATCATCGGCAGCCGGCACGTGCATTATGCATATTTGCGGCGAGAAAGATCCCAAATACATCAAGAACCCGCAACTGAAGCTCACCGAACTGATGGAAACCAATAAGAGTACCAAGCACCTTTTCTATTTTGCCTACTACGGCTCAGTCTCGAGCTACTATGCCGGTGGCGAAGAATACCGGGCATGGAAGCAGGTCATGGAGCCGCGTATCCTGAAAGAGCAAAAGAAAGAGGGATCCTGGGGCGATCACTACAAGACCGCCTTCGCCGTGCTCGCCCTGGCGCTGCCATCCCGCTATATCCCGATCTACCAGCATTGAACAAGAGACGAACATTGAACATTCAACGCTCAACATTCAACATTGAACAGGGAGAAGGAGAAGCACTGCTTGGCCGGTCGTTCATTCAAGGTTCAATGTTGAATGTTCAGCGCTCAATGATCGCATTTGGGGGCCTAGCGATCGTCCTTCTCATGTTCACCGCGCTCAGCGCCGATGCCGCGGAGTTTATCACGCGCGACGGAAAGGTTTACAAGGGGACGGTGGAGTGGCGAAACAATGCGTTCCTGGTGCAAGGCCAGGTCGTTGCACCCGAGACTATGGTGGAAGTCCGCTTCAACCCGCCACCACAAAAAACAGATGCCACAGGCACGATGTTGACGTTGGTTGACGGATCGGTGCAGAAAGCGAGGATTACGTCCAGCTCGCTGACCAAGGGGTTGCGTATCGGAGGGGGGGCGTTGCAGCGGCATACACCTGTCCTTCACTACACGTTCGACTCGCTGTCGAAGGGGGTGGTCAAGAATCTCGGCACAGGGGGTGCGACCTACGACGGCGAATGTATGGGCGGTGCGACGCTCACAACCGGAAAGCAAGGACACGGAGGTACGGGTGAAGCGTTGTCCATAGCCGACAACAGCAACCAATACATCCGCCCGCGGACCGCTGTACCGACTCCGCGGGACAGTTCCTATACCATCGCGGCCTGGTTCTACAATCTCCACCCACAGGATGGTTGGCGGACACTCACCCGTGCCAATACCGGTTCAGGCGGCCATCACGTCATCGTCAACGCCGGCAGCAATGATCTAGGCGTTTATCACGGAGGATTCCGCAATAGTGGAAGTGATCTTGCTGCTGGCAACACCAAGTGGCAACACATTGCCGCCGTTTGCAAGACTGGAGAAACAATGTTCTATATCGACGCTAAGCATGTTGGAACAAGTTCTTCTGTTACCGGCAGCAACATCTACTCCATCGGCAACTTCTATGGCGACGCTCAGCCGTTTGCCGAAAAAATCGATGACTTCTCTTTCTTCGATCGCACCCTAAGCCCATTGGAAATTCAATCACTCGTTGCCGGCGGCGTTCTCAGTACGAATCCTGTGGAGCATGTCCCGCTCAGCAACATTCAATCAATCAGCTTCAACCCGGTTCGCGGCTCGACCGCGCCGAAAATCCCACCCTTCAAGGCCGGTCAGGTTCATATTGTAAAGATCGATGGCACGGTGGCGGCCGGGGAGTTCTCCTATATCACGTCGTTGCTTGTCGGGGCGAAAATCAACGGCAAGCGCGAACGCTTCCGCAGAAATGCGCTTGCCGCCATTCACTTCCGCCCGCCTGCTGCGCGGAAGGGCGACGGGGTCCTTGTGCGGACAGCTCTTGGCGCCCGAATCCTCGGCAGTATTGACGAGCTGACAAGCGATGGCCTTGCGGTCAAGACCCGCCTAGGCGAGGTCAACATCGCCATGAAAAACCTGATCTCGATCGAACGCGTTGGCACTCATGTTACGCCGCTAAGCGAACTGCAGCCTGCGACAAAGAAAGTGACGGCGTTTCTGGATTTGATCCATCCGCCGCAGATGAACAAGGATCTCTTCGGTTTCCCGCTTCGTGCCGGGGCCGTGACGTACGACAAGGGGATTGCCATGCACTCGCGCACAGAACTGGTATTCGAAACCAAGGGCGCGGCGTTGTTCGTCGGAATGGTGGGGCTGGACACCCGCTACAGCCGGGTCGGTGCCGCCAACTTGACGATCTCCCTCGACGGCAAGGCAGTCAGGAATGTTGAGCTCGCCTCCGGAGACCCCTTTCAATTTGTCCAGCTGCCGCTCGGCAACAGCAAGAGACTGGGACTCGTTCTGGACTTCGGCGGGCTCGGGTCCGCCGGCGATCACGCCTTGATTCTGAACCCGAGAATAGTGAAGAACTAACCCGTGCGACGACTGACAACCCTACTGATCACATGCACTGTTCTTGCCGCGGGCGCCCCTGCCTCTGCCGACGAGGACCTGACCCGGTGGATCGAGAAGATCGGGCGCGATACGCCACACACGATGGTGGCGATGGCCTTGGCCTCTGAGAAGGTCGCTATCGCCGCAGATAAGGGCAACAAGGAATCGCTGGTCGCCGGGCCTCTGGATGTTCGCTTTCCAGAGGACCTCAAGATTACAGGCGATCATGTGGAATACGCGGGGCGGAACGTCGCATTCACTCCCTGGAGCAAGAATACGGCCAAGAAACCCTGTGTCGTTCGATGGGAGATCTCGGGGCGCAAGGGCACAGAGATCATCATTCGCGCCAGCGGCCGCGCCGCCTTCCTCAACGGGCGCCCGCTGCAACGGATCCGTCATGGCTTCTTCAGCGCACCCGACGGCAGAGTCGCTATCCGTCTGGAGCAGGAGAAAAACCATCTTGTCATCGTATCCGAGGGAACCGAAAGACCATTGGTCAGCTGCATCTACCCCGCGGAAGCGCTGGAGGAATTGTGCCGCGAACGGCTGCAGAGCCTGGCACGCGTCAGTCCGGCGAGCGAGCACCTGTGGTACGAGGTCCTCACCCACCTGGCGCAGGAAGGCGCTGAACAGTTGGTCGGCGAAGGAATTGTCCTGTGTATGAAACGTCTGGATACCCGAAGCCCCGGCAGCGCTCTGGTTGACAAGATTCGACGTGCCGTCCCCAAGGATTGGGGCGGTCAAATGCGTCCGACACTTGTCCGCAAAGCAACCTGGTTGGAGACATACAAGGCGACACTCCGATCGCAACCCGTGGACGCCAATCTGAAGGCGGGCGAGGCCCACTACATCGGCCCCTTCAGACCGCCCGGCGCGGATTGGTTCAAGCATGCCTTCGCGCCTGAGAAGAAGGTGGATCTGGCGGTGGTCATCGAACAGAAATGGCAAGAAAAGGAGCAGACCAAAACGCGCCAACTGAAGTGGCAGCCCAAGCCCGAATCGTGGCGCGACGGCCGAATCAATGACCTTCGAGCGGTAATGAATCCGCCCGACTCCGGCGCGGCCTACATTTACAAGACATATACAGCCATTCGGGCGGGGACAGTGGACATTTCAGCAGGCAGCGACGATGGCCTGATGATCTGGCACAACGGCAAGAAGGTCTGTGAGGCCGACGTTGCGCGAGGGTGCGCCCCGGATCAGGAGCTGTTCTCCGTAGAGGTGACGCCTGGCAAGCAGACTTTTCTCATCAAGGTCACGCAAGGGATCGCGGATTGGGCCTTCTACTTTGAGCCATTGGCGTTCGCCAAAATCTATGAGTTCCTCGCGGTGCTTGAGACGATGAGCGCCTTCCCGGAGCAGGACCACCGAATCCTCCAGGTTTGCGAACGCCTCGAACAGCTCGCTGCAACTGAAAAACAAACCGAACTGGTAAAGGTAATCTCACAACTGCGCCACTCACATCCCATACACAAAGTGGCCCGGATCAGCCTTATTCTCAACGCGATGCCCAAGCACGAATCGGCGGCAGTCGTGTTGGAGCTCCGCGCCCACATGCCCACGTCCGATATTGCCCGTATCCTGATGAGCGGGCGGAGTATTTTCCACCTCAAGCACATGCTCGAAGGAATCATTGCTCGGGGCCACGCGGCCTTTGCCACCGAGTTGCTCGCCGAGATTGAGACAGCCAATGCGGCTTACTGGCAGACGAACAGTGAGGCATTGGGTGAGATTTACACGCATCTGGGCAAGTACCACGCGGACGCAGGCAACTTCGCAACGGCACACTCGACACTCAAAAGGTCACAGTTGCTAGGAACTCGAGACAAGCAAGACAAACTGATCGCAGCGGTTTCGGTTGCCTCGAACAGCGAACGTCAACTGACCATAAACCCGGAGATCGAACAGATGTTCGAAGAAACACGTCTGCTCATCCAGGAGAAGCAGACCAGCCAAGAGACCTGCGCAAAGCTCTACTCGTTTTTGCGCAAGTATGGCAGGGAAGGGCTGAAGAGACCGGGCGGTCTGCAATCCGCCGCTGCCGCGTTGCAGATTGAGCTGCAGTCTCGCCCTGATCTGCAGACTGCCCTGACTCGTTACGTTACCGAGCGCCTTTCACCCCAGATCAAGGCAGCCGGCGCAGCCAACGATATGGACCGAATGGAAACCATGCTGAGTGACTTCGCGGGTTTCATGGACGCGCCGCTGCGCAGACAGCTCATGCCCCTGTGCATGGATCGAGGTGACTTTAATGCCGTCCACCGCCACGCATCACAGCTGCTTTCAGATGCGGAGGCAGGACCATTGGCCGCGGCATATCTCATGGCCGTTGTCGCCTTTCAGCGGCAGCCCAAGGAATGTCTCGAGCTGATTCCTCCTGCACTGATGGCCGCCACCGTCCCGTGGCAGGGAAAGAAGATCACGCTGGCCGCGTTAAAGGGGCAGCTCGGCCTGCGTGATCTGGCGACGCCTGACGCCAACGCCGGCCCCGGCAAGCAACTTGCCGCGGTTCAGCTTCCGCCACAGACTGACAGCTATCGCGAACTGCGTCACCCCACCGCGCTGCGGTTTCGCCGCCAACCGCTCGAGCTGACGGCGTCCGGCAACAAGATGCTTGTGGGCGGGCCCAATTTTCTTCTTCTCTTCGAGCCCGCAACCGGTAAAATCCAATGGCAGCAGTCAACGCCGTTCGCTAACATTGGTTCCACCCGGTACAGTCCCCCTGTACGCTTTGCCCCGTTCGTCAGCGACACGTCGGCCTGGACATTGGCCGGCGGCAACGCACCGGAGTATCAACTCAACGCCTATGGTCTCGAAGACGGCCGTCATCGCGGGTCCTCGGCCGGGCTGGCAGACTTGTACGACTGGCAGGTGATCACGCCGCCGTTCGGCGCAGGCGGTTGGGAACGCGTCCTGCTCATGACGCGTAATGGCGACACGACGCCGACACTGGCGTTGGCCGCGTTCGACGCCGACCCACTGCGTATCAGTGATGTGCGACCGCTGCATCGTGTCAAAGACTTCGTCAAACGTGAATACAAACCCGACCTCGCCTCGGTCCGTTTCGGCGCCGCCTCGACAAGCGACCGGCAGGCGCTGTTCGCCACCACTGGGTGCGGCTCGCTGATGAAGATCGGGCTCAGCGACGGCAGGCTCGCCTGGCTCAAAACCTGGCGCGAATCCACACTGGACGCGGGCAGCTACAATGCTACGGCGGCAGGCCATGTCAGCGTCATTGGCCCGGGAGCGACCGGTCAAACGAAGCAGATTGTCGCCTACCTGCCCGAACTCCTGAGATGGTGTGGACTCGACCCGGACACCGGACGTACACTCTGGCAGCATCGTAGCGTGTACGTCCCTACGCAGATCCATTCCCGCAGCTCCACAGAGTATGTTGTTCTCTCAACTCACGACAAAGACCGGGAACCCGAACTGATCCGTCTCGATCCGAAAACCGGACAGGTCCTTTGGAGCAGGCCCACAAACGGTCTGGATATCATTGGAGAGGGCGTGACGATCGGCAACAGGATCTGGTTGCCGTGTGACCGCAGCATTGTCGTATACGATGCAGCCAACGGCGCATACCTCGGAATCAAACCAACACCATTTCCCGTACAGAAAATCCGCGTTGTGGATGACCGCTGGTACCTCTTCAGCGACAGTCAGCTGTATATCTTTGCCGGCCAGGGCAACTTTGCCCCCAAACCTGCGGCGACAGTCAGTTCGGCTGCCGCGAAGCCAACCGTCATCGCAGCGCCTCCGAAAACCGACTGGCACGGGCTGCTGCAGCTCGTCGGACATCTCCGCGTCCCGATTAAGACCGTTTCCGGATACCACGGGGGCGAATGGTCCAAATCCTACACACGCAGCCTGCCGGATCGACGTTACTCGCTGCTGTACACGACCATCGAGGGTCACGACGCCACGCTGTGCGCGGTGGTTCGCGAGGGGGCGCGTACCCAGGAGGGTGTTCAACCGCCTCAGATCGCTTGGAGCGCCGCCCTTAACAGCCCCCAACTACATGGCGATCACGTGCTCACGTTCACCCCTTGGGAACTGCAGGTGCGCAATATCTACGACCTGACCGACGTCACCCGCTACCGTATACCCGTCCCCCCCTCCACCGTAAACAGTGATTCCCCTCGAATCCTTGGCGCCGCGTGGGCCGACGACGGCAAGTCGATCGCCATCCATCTGAGCAGCAAGAGGGTTCACGTCATCGCCGTACCTTCCGGCAAACGTCAGATCGCCTTTGATGTTCCCGGCGACGTCTCCAGGATCGACGTGGCCGCAGGCAACGTGTCTCTTTCAAAACATGGAAAACGCCTCGCCTTTGCTGCGAAGACGGGCAAGCTTGCCTGGGAGATACCCTCCAATACACTCCCTGACAGCGCCCCGTACTCTGTCCCCGGGATGTTCCCCGGGATGTTCCACGGATCCCGCATCCACGATGGCAAGAAGATCAGCGATCTTGTCGATGCCCGAACAGGGAAGCTCCTGCTTCGGGGTCCGGGCCATTGGGCGTGCACGTTTCGCTACTCCGGTGACCGCTTCATCGTACACCATGAATCGGCTTTTCAGAAACCGGATGGTGAACCGATGCCCGGCATCAAGAAGTGCTTTCTCCTGGAAGGCGGCGGCGCGCTCTTGTTTCACGACGACGGCAGACTCATGTGGTTCGACGGCAAGCGCGAGCAACAGTTGAAGCTCGGCAGTCATGCAGACAAACAGGTCAAGGGATACTGGACGCGTGGGCACGGTGGACACGGCAAACCTCGGGGAACCCGCTTTCGTGATCAGATCTTCTTCGGCTTAAGCGGCCAGGAACTCCTGCGCTGGTCCACTGTCGACGGACGTCTTTTGGAGAGCAGCCAGGCGCTGGGCAAGGGCCGCCTCCTTCCCTTCGAACACTCCCTGGCTGTCCTCAACGACGGCACGCTGAGCTTCTTCGCCCCGCAATCTGCGGAAGGAAGAACCGCCCATGCCGAAGAGAAACGTTGATAGCCGTAAGAATCCAAGATGGAGAACCACATGAAAGCCCATGCCCTTTCCTGAAGTCTGATGCTCACCGTGTTAAGGGAGGTGGATGTAGTGGGAATAAAAATGGCGACCCTCCTTTGCTTCGGCTATTGCGAGAATCCGTTTCATGAAAAAGCTTCGTTTACGGTTTTTCCGATGGCGGAGCTTTTTTTAGAAAAGTTTTCTGTAACCCATCTTTAATTTATGCTGTATATTTAATATGACTTTTATTGCTTATGGAGCTTTCTCCGCCTTAGGAAGAATCCCTCCCTTTGGGAAAATTCTTATGAAACTACCCATCCGTTTTGCAGCCTCTCTATTGGCTTTTCTTTTAGCGAGTTGCCTCGCATGGGCCGACTGGAAACCAGTTGGCGACAAGATCAAGACGAGATGGGCCCAAAAGGTTACGCCCGATAATGCATGGCGAGAATACCCCCGACCGCAGATGGTGCGTGAGGATTGGCAGAACCTCAATGGTCTTTGGAATTATGCCGTGCGGCAACGCTCCGCCCCGGAAAATAATACCGCCCCGGAAACTTGGGTTGGGAAAATTCTGGTTCCTTATTGCATCGAGTCCAGCCTGTCCGGGGTAGGCCGCATTCTTCAACCGAACGAGGAACTCTGGTACCAAAGGACCTTTGATGTTTCGAAAAAGAACAGCCGGAAACTGCTTCACTTCGAAGCGGTGGATTACCAGTGCGAGGTTTGGATCAACGGGCAGCGCGTGGGCACGCACAAGGGCGGAAACACACCATTCTCATTCGACGTCACCAAGGCAGTGACCGAAGGTGAGAACACCGTTCGCCTGAAAGTCATCGACGAAACCGCCGATTATCAATTGCGTGGCAAGCAGGTGCGCCGACCTGGCGGAATCTACTATACCCGTGTCTCTGGTATCTGGCAGACCGTCTGGCTCGAATCCGTACCGAGAACCTATGTCAAAAGCCTCCGGATCAATTCGGATGCGACCAAGGGAATCATTGACGTAAAGACGGAGATCGATGGAGACGCCGACATGGTGCCGAGCGTTAAGATCAGTGCTTCATTTGAAGGCCAAGAGATTGGATCGGCATCGGGATCGATCAAGGGAACGCAATTGACGGTGAAAGCACCTCAACT
>Ga0208411_1002983_pt1 | contig 9935 bp, 11 predicted proteins | sample ETN01SmetaG_4_FD_185793 | JGI IMG/M metagenome (GOLD analysis project Ga0208411, IMG submission 185793) | Marine microbial and viral communities from oxygen minimum zone, Eastern Pacific Ocean - ETNP2014F12-01SV261 (SPAdes) (version 2) | ecosystem: Environmental > Aquatic > Marine > Oceanic ...
AATAACTAGTTATTAAAAGTTTCTACAATAGATTTAGGTTTATCCGTAGAAAAACATGTTCGGATTTGGGAATAGAGCGCGTAATGTAAGCCTTGAAGGGAGGCAGCAGGTACATAACAGTCATCTAACTGGTCAATCACAGATTTCAGCTAGTAACGACCCTGCTCAGATACCTCATGATGCTACTGAAGTCCTAATTAAAGGTGCACAGGTTGCAAGTGCTGGAAGAACGCTTGGATTAAGCGAAGAAGAGACACTTGCCGCTGTATCACGGCAAAGTAGACGGCAAAAACAGCGTGCATCTCATGCAGGACGTGCCGATCTACAGAGATCATGGGCTCAAAAGCAGAATACGTTGGCTGATGAGGGCTTAACAGAAGAAATTAGGGGAGTAGGGTATGCAAATGAAGATTTTGTAGATCCATTTGGTCAAGATCAAAGTGCATTCCAAGAGTGGGGTGGTGGTGATCTTTCAGCTGGTAGATCAGAACGTCTTCAGCAGGGATTAATTGATAGATCAGATATGAGCATAGCTGAAGCAGAAGCTTATGCCGATGCAACAGAAAGAGCACCACAAGGAACAGCTGGTGTGCGTGAAGCATTGCAGAGATTACAACAAGGTACGTCAAAGTATGGTTATGAAACATTCCCTGGTTCAGCAGCTGTAGAGGGTTCATTAGAAAGAGGACTAGAAGCAGGACGTTTTTCTAAAGAAGAAGATCGTTCTCTAGCTCATGAACTTGTTTCAGCTGAATCTAGTAGACGTAATCCAGAAGCCGAGCAAGCAAGCTGGTTTAGAGCACAAGCGGATGCTCGTAAGAGTTTACTGGGTGGAGGCGTAGGTGATGTAGTATTTGATCAGATGGGAAGGAGCCCTGCTGAATATCCGTATGCAGTAGTAGAAATGGGTCCAGGACAGGGACCTACTTATATAGATCCAGATACTTATGGTCCATTAGGAGCCTACGGTCCTGCCCCTGTAAATAGTTCACAAAGTGCAACTCTTAATGCCCCTTCACCTACTAATACAACAGCATGGGCAGCATTAACTCAGCCTGATATGTATGCTCTAGGTAAGACAGTTGGTAACTATCCTCAGGTAGATATTGGAGGAGTTACCAGTGAGTTCTCACGAAGAGCTAAAGAGGCATTAGGTGAAGGAGTAAGTGTCTCACCGAATGTCCGTAGTTTGTCAGAGATGCAAAGTGCTATTGATTTAATCAAAACAGCACGTATGAGGAAAGGTGACAAGTTCTATGATGTAGATGCTTCAGGTGCACGAAGGGAAACAAATGAGCCTAGTGTACAAGCAGTGCTGAATAGCATGCGTTATCAGCCTGATGAATCTAAGCAGCTTGCAAATGCATTATTCCAATTAGAAGCTGCAAGACGATTTGGTGTAGAAAGTCAAGGTAAGCAGCAGTACTACACTAGAACCGGTCCTGGCGGAACACCACGTCCAGTAGAGTTCAATAGAGGTGATGTTGCACTTGAACAGAATCAGAAGTTCCAAGGTGGTGAAACTTCTATAGCTAGAGTACCGCGCACTGCAAAGATTGCCTTAACAGATAATGAAGGTAATAGAGTACTGACGAAGAAAGGAAACCCTGCTTATCAACAAGTCAGCGAAGCATTTAAATCCCTTAAGGATCCACTTGCACGTAGTGAGGAAATCGGTGCTGTAGCTGGGGAAGGAGAACTTCCTATAAAGCGTTCAACTATGACAGGAGAACATCCTGTTGATGCAGTAGGAATGCGTGATCTACGTGGAGGTCGTTACAATCCTCCTAAAGAAGCTGGTGGGCTAATTAGACGTTTTACTGGAGGTAGTAAGAAGACACCTTCAGATGAGCGTCGTTTGCATGAAGCCAAGTATGTACAAGGCACACGTGATTTGCAGGTAAAGAACTTTGTAGCTGAGGAACGTGGTAAGCGGGCTGAAAAGCGTAGAAGACAGATGTCAGCTAATGTAGCCCCAGGAGGTGCACGTGCTGCTAGAGAGAATGCTTTTATTGATTCACAAAGAGCTTCTACACAAGCTGCTGCTATGCCACGTATGAGTTCACAGCAAAGATTAGATATGATAAAGAGAAGGCGTGAGCAAGAGCGTTCACGTGATGATTCCGTAGCAAGATTTAGGGGTTAAATAAATGTCAGGCTTTAATCCAGAACAGGTACGGTTTGGTAATAAAGTAAAGGCAAAGCTTGCTGAAAAGCCTGATGCCTTTGGTACAGAGAGTGGTGGTTCTTTTGGTATGAACACTGGCGATAACCTTGATCGTCAGTCACGTAAAGCTGGAGAAGCTGTTGGTATCCGTGCTGAAGAAATGAAGACTAATCCTGAGGTACAGCAGAATTCAGCTGAGTGGTGGGAAGCATTTAAGATGAGCCCTAATTCTGCTCCATGGTCAGCAGCACGACAGCAAAATCAGGCATCAAAACTTGGAATGGTTTCATAGTAATCAGTAGTTACAATAGATGTAGTCTAATTTAATAGAGCCATGTTGAGATTTGCTGGACGAGCATTGAAGAGTATACCTAGCTGGCTTTTTAAAACTCCAAGCGGAGAACGTATGGGTGCTGCTGAAATGGCACTAAGGATAGTTCCTGATGTAGGGTTCGGTGTGTTAGCAGGTGCACAGACGCCAGGCGACCCAATAGATAAATTAATTGCAGGTAGTACACAGACTATAGGAGGAATGACTGGAGGTCTGGCATTAGGTAAGCTTGGAGGAAGAAACCAGGCAGTGGCCGGTTTGCTTGATATGGCAGGAAGTGTTGGTGGAGACTTTGCAGGAATGTATGCAGGTAATTCTGCGCTACGTGCTAAAGATGTAATAGCAGGTGGAGTAGGAATGACTCCTTGGGAACGAATGAGTGCTGAGGAACAGAAACTATTTGCTCAGCAATTGGAACAGCAGATCCTTTCGCAGTATGGGATCATTCCAGGAACACGTGAACAGTACATGCAGAATAGCGGATTAGCATAATGGCTTCTAATGCACAGTGGAAAAATTTTGTTGAAGGTTTTAAGAGCGCCTATGGGGAAGGTCGTGAGGATCAGATCCTTGCACATCACCGAGAACGAAAGCTACGTGGAAAAGGTATTGAAGCGCCTAGGGGTCAAAAGCTATTAGCAACAAATAGGACAGCAACTTTTTTAAGGGACTTAACAGGTACTTCAAAGCCTGCCGCTCGTGAAGTACGGGAAGAGATGGGGTTAGGACTGAAACCTACAACAATGGGTAAGGTAGGCCAAGGATTAGGTGTACTAGCTGGAGATCTTACACAGGACCGTACACGCGAAGCATGGTGGCTATTAAATGCTCCTCAGGCAGTAGCAAATGTAACGCAAGAGGGATTACTGAATAAGGTGCGCCCGGACTTGTTTGATACGCATCCAATAATGCATGGAGCACAACTTACATCAAAGTCAGGGACAGTACTACCTAATCAACCAAAAGAGAGACCACTTACAACTAGTCCAGAAGATATGGACATTGCGCATGCAAAAGGTTATATAGATAATTACGGTAATCCTACAAGAGGAGTATCAATTCAGGATGGAGAATTTAGAGAAGTAAATCATCAGCCAGGTTGGGTTGACTCTTTAATGATTCCAAGCGGTATAGCCGTTAATGCAGGTATTGGTTTACTGAATCCAATGGGAGGAAGTGGAGGCTATGATGCTGTATTTGCTAGTGATGAAGATCGAACTAAAACAGATAATGTAGTAGCAGAAATTGCTGCTAAGTATATCTTAGGTAGGACAGGAAATCTTGCACCCTATGAGGAGTTTGTAAAGCATCGTCCAGATGTAAGCCGTGGAGAATACAATGCATACAAAGCATTTAAGTGGGATAAAAAAGGTGATATTAATATTACAGACGGTGATTTCACAGTACCTACTGGCGTGTTGAAAGGGACGATGGATGGCATCCATGGTCCAGAGCTGCAGTTCCTTGGACGTAGCTTACCAGTTACAACAGCGCTGATACCTATAGCAGCTACTATTGCTGGAACAACAATTGGCGCATCACGTGGAAGTCATCCTATTCGTAATGCATTTGCAGGCGGAATGACAGCTTTAGCAGGCAGTACTGTCTTAGGGTTGGCGCTTGAGAATGAAAGACGAAATAGAAACATGCGTGATAATATGCCGAAGTCTGCTGTACTTGATCCAGAAGGTCCAGTTAATAATTATTGATAGACTAGTTAGTAGTAAAGATACAGAGTAATGGCACGTAGATTTTCACCAACTAATTATGTTAGTAGCTTTCTAGATTCTGATAGGCCAGACTATGGAGAACTAGGGGCCTTAGGTGTGCGTGCCCGTTTCAATGAAGAAGCTACCAGTAGGCTATGGGATGCAGAAGTAGACGCTAATAAGATCCTTAGTGATGCAGGTGTCACCGCTGCTGAAAGAGTAAGTGAGGGAAGGCAGCGTATGGCTGGAGATCAGATGTGGGGCAGTATATTTAATACTGTTGGTCAGACAGCAGGAGGAGTCCTGACGGCAGCTGGTAAACATTTTGATTGGGGTAAGCAAGATGATAAGCCAACAGTTTAATAAGCTGCTTTTGATAAACTAGAATAAAGATTAAAGATTATTAAAAATGCGTTTTGCAGCTGCTAAAAATCAAATAATATTTGATGGGTTTAAGGCATCAGGTGCTGGAGGCGAAAGTGTAGGTGCTGCCGCTGGAATGTCAACAATGCCTAGTGCATATGCGTCTTTTAGGAAAAATGCATGGAATCCAGCAGCTGTTGCTGGTGCAGGAGTAAAAGGTCATACAGAGTTAACAAATGCAATAAAAAGAGCACGTGCCGGTGTGCAGATATCCAAAGATCAGGCTATCGCTATTAAAAAGAAAGCACAGGCAGATAAAGAGGCATATGAAGCAGCCGGCCAGGCTTCCAAGACATCAGGTATAATTTCAGGTATTGGTGGGGTTATCACAGCAGCAGCTCCTTTTGTACTTCCTTTCCTTAGCGATGAGACAACAAAGAATACAGTTGATACTATTGATGATGCAATCAGTATTCTAAGGAATCTGCGTCCCGTTAGTTTTTATTACAATAAAGAATATAGTTTACATCCTGAACTCAAACATTACGGCTTCATTGCACAGGAATATCAAAAGCATATGCCTGATGCAACATATACCGAAAAGAGTACAGGTAAGTTGTGTATAGACACCAGTGAACTCATAGCACTGCTAGTCGGAGCTATTCAAACTCTTGAAGGACGTGTAAGGCGTCTAGAAGTCAAAAGCGTTCTTGAACCAGTTGGACTAACATCATGATGCATCCCACCTCAATGCCTAATGTAGGTGCTATTAATTTAAGTGATATTGCGCAGTACCTAGGAGGTAAGCCGACACAATCACAGGTAATGGCTTCTACTGGGAAGCTATTGAATGATGTAACATTCAATAAGATGCCAAAGACAGTTGGTAGGTTTGCTGGACAAGGATTGTCAAGAGGATTTGCTAGAGCAGTTCCCGTACTATCTCTTGGTACAAACCTGTTAGATGTAGGAGATATCATATTAGGTGACGAGAGTTTTGCTAATAAAGCAATGGATGCAACAGCAATGGCTGCTGGTGCAGCGATTGGTGGCTTCATGGGTGGAGGAATCTTCTCACCACTAACAGCTTCGATTGGTGCCAGTGCAGGTAAATCTCTTAGTGATGCTACTCAATGGTTATTTGGAGATAAAAAGACCGCAGAACAACGTAGAATGGAAGAAGCATTAGTAGCACTTCAAGGTAGAGGATTAGTTTGATGGCACAACCGACAACTCCAGTTATTCTTTCTACTCCGAATAAAGCCCTTCCACTTGTCACTCAGGCTGAAAGAGAGGCCTATGCAGGTAAGAATACAGGAAGTATGAAACATTGGATGGATCCAATTGAGCTTTTTACTAATAGAGGTGGAGGATTAATTAAAGATATAGCAAGGGATCCTAATAGAAAGTGGTCAAAGGAAGGTGGATATAAGATAACTCCACTTGAATGGGCCAGTGGTGTCAGAGATCATCATGTACATAGAGCAAGGCTTGATGCTGGATATAGTGATAGGTTAGAAACTCCTCTTTATAGAGAAGCAACTGAGTATGAGATACCCTTCAATCGTGATACAAAGCCAGCTGCTTTGGAAAAGAAGGTTAGTTATGCGTCCAGTGTAGCTAGTGCTAAGGATCTTAGTATCCCTACGATAGATGCAAACGGTAAACCTTTTACAACTTCTGAGCTAAACACAAAAATAGACATAGCGAAGCAGGATATAAGAGACGAGGTCACCGGTAAAAGCACTGAAGGGAGAAGGGCTACTGAAACTCATCAGGACAATAGGCGATTAGTCACAGAAAAACTCAATAATTTGAAGTTCACTCAAGGGCTACAGACTAAGCAATTTAATTTTCAAGTGAGTGAGGCAAAGGAAGCCGTAATAGAAGCAGCTAGAGAGCGTAACGCTCAGAGAGAACTTCAACGTCTACAGAATACAGCAAATATTGAGCAAGTACAATTACAAAATGATGCAAATAGAGAAAGATGGCAGGCTGAATTAGATTGGCATAAACAGAATGAAAGTGAGAATAGAATTCAAGCCATTCTCGCTGGATTATTCGCACTAGGTGGTGCAGTTGCGATATAACTAAATAAGGTATATAACTAAAATGTATGTCTTCAAAAGTATCAATTACAGCCAAGAATAGTACACTGTTAAAAAAGAGGCCTGTACAGGGTTCTGATCTAACTGAAAATGAAATTTCAGCTATAGATAAGGGTGATGTACAGCGTATTGTCTGGAGTGGTGATTCGGTAGATGGTCATACGAAAATCTCGCTTGCAGATGATGCGGGTAACTGGTATATTTATGATGCTCATTGGGATGGACTTCCGGTAGTAGAAGAGGAGATGAATGGTATCACTCCTAAGAAATTAGATACTCCATACTTTTCACAGAGAGATAATTTTAGAGATTCTAATAGAACATGTTTCTCATCATCATGTGCGATGATGTTAGAGACATTAGTCCCAGGTACACTCCCTGGCGCGCGTGGAGATGACGAGTATATTAAAACGGTCTTCAGTATTGGTGATACAACGGAAGCATGGGTTCAGGAAGAAGCTTTGTCCAGGTATGGTGTCGAAGTACGTTATATCCAGAACGGTAGTTTAGATACTTTAAAAGAGCAGATTGATAAAGGTAAACCTATACCAATTGGAATCCTCCACCACGGCCCAGGATATGCCCCTGCAGGCGGTGGGCATTGGATTTGTGTGTATGGTTACTTCTGTGATGGCTTCTGGGTCATGGACCCATGGGGAGAAATTGATCACAAGACAGGGCAGTATATTTCAGCAGATGGTGAAGCACTGCGTTATTCCAATGAATTAATCAAAGCCCGATGGACTGTTGCAAGTCCTACTGATGGTTGGGCAATGCTTGGTTAAATAGCACCAAGTCCACTACCATAGGTATCAAGCCAAATCCTGTGCTTCTTAGATCCACCTACTTCATCTTTAGGGCGTTCATAGTCTCTCATCCATTGATCAGATGCTTGGTGTGCTGATTCAAATGTTGTGTCTAAGTAGGTTTCCCCACGTTTCACTGTGTCTACAAGTGCATAGTCAAGCTGCCCTTTCCAATCACCTGCTTTAACAAGAGCTTTGACTTCAGGTGTTTGGCGTACATCATAGTATTGGAAGAGTCCACCTGCACCCTTATCATCTCCACTAGGTGAAAATGGATTAAAGCTGGATTCACGTGATATATTAGCCATAATGCCTAATGCTTTATTACGTGATAATCCCTTCTCTATAGTCAGATAATCATAGTATGCTTGGTGCGTTTCAGTAGGAGTCCCACCATGGGAGCTTGCAGGAACCGTTCCAGTTGTAGAGCCAGAAGTACTAGGTTTTGGCATATTTTGAAGTAGCTCATCATATGTCTTGGTAGCTTCAGCTGTTACTTTATCTATATCTTCATTATCAGCAACGACGATTTTGGTAGGAATGATTTGAACAGGAGGTGGGGGATCCTTCTTCTTCTTCGTTGCTTCGATCGCCAACTGTCCCATACCAGCTAACATGCCAGCTTTTTTAACCCAACGTTCAGCATCACTTTTGGCTTTACTGACTTTATCATATGCCTTAGTTCTTGCTTCCAGTTCAATTTTATTAGCTCTTACTTTAGCTTCTGCCTCAACAGCAGTAGCTGCTTTACTACTTTGAGCAGCAATATTAAGAGCTGAAAGCTGGGTGTAATCAGGAGCTGCCTGCCTTGATGTTTCAAGGAATGAAGTTAATGCATTACCTGCTGCATTACCTGCGTTAACTATATTAGCACCTGTGTTTTTTCTAGTAGCAGCAAAATCCATGTCAGTCTAATCCGTTGTCTTCTACTATTTTATAGAATAGAAATAAGTTAAGTATAAAGGAAGGCCATGACAAGTAGGTTAATGCCGTGGGAAATGCCAGGATATCAAAGTGCACCTGGTGGAGGTACTTGGGCAGATAAAACAAAATCGACTGCAGGAGGTGTGACCGGTAGCCAACCGACAACACCTAATGCAGATCCACAGACAATAAGTGCGAAAGGGAAAGGTCAATCTGTTGATGCTGCTTCTGGCGGTCAGTTCGGTATGGGTCAAGTATGGGGTCATTTAGCTGAACATAAACCTGGAGAAGATGATGTAGAAGGAAATGCGCTTAAAGATACATTTATGTATGATGCTGCAACATCACAGATGAATCATCAGCAATCTGTCGCTGCTGGTTGGCAGAATGCAGAGATCCAATCGAATCTAATGAATCAGACTGCTGATCTAGAGTTACGTAATACTGGCGCGAATATGGATAGAGAGTTTAATTATGGTATGACGAAGATGGGTACAGAGGCTGATATCCAAGAAAACTTCGCTCAGAATGAAGCGATAAGAGATATAAGCAAGATGGGATTTGCAGGCGATATTCAGCAAGGCCAGACAGGGAAAGAAGGATTAGAGCAACGGGAGGGGATGAAAGAGCAAGGGAAGCAAGATAGGGAAAGTATGGACACTGCTGCCGGTCATAGGACAACGGAGCAGCAGACTCAGGGAGCACAGGATCGACTGAATATGGAAGATGCTGCAAAGCATCGCTCTACTGAAATCTCTGATCAAGGTACAGAAGATCGTTTAAATATTGATAAACAAAGTGAAGCTGCTGTTGCACAGATTGGTGCACAGGGTGGTCAGGATCGACAAAATATTACAACTCAAGGTACTGTAGATGTTGGTAAAATTACAGCACAAGGTGGAATAGATGTTAACAAGATTAAACAAAGTGGTATGGAGGATAGGTCTACTATCCAGACACAAGGTGTTGAGACGCTAAAACAAATTGGAGCCTCGACAGCTGGTCAAGTAGCTCAGATTACAGCACAAGGTGCACAGGATCGAGCAAATATTGGTAAAACTGGTCAGGAGAATAGGAAAGGACAAGTCACGCAAGGTACACAAGATCGTCTGTCCATTACGACTCAAGGTGATGTTGATCTGAAGAAGGTTCTAGCTCAAGGAGCACAGGATCGTGCAAATATTGGTGCACAAGGTACAGCTGATGAAGGAAGGATTGCAAAGCAGACAGAAGGTGATATTTCTAAAATTGGTGCACAAGGTTCAGAGGATCTTAGAAAGATTGGTGCTCAGGGAGCAGTGGATAAAGGTAATATCGGCGCTCAAGGTGATGTTGATGTTAAGAAGATTGGAGCATCAGGTGATCAAGATAGATTAACAATTGGAGCACAAGGAGATGATAATCGTAAGACTATGGATAAAGAAGATGATTTGACAGCTAAGAAGTCAGGGAGACAGCAAGCAAGACAAAGATCACTAGCAAGGAGTTTCTAATGACAACAGCAACTAAGACTGGTAAGGTATATCT
>Ga0208411_1002994_pt1 | contig 9912 bp, 8 predicted proteins | sample ETN01SmetaG_4_FD_185793 | JGI IMG/M metagenome (GOLD analysis project Ga0208411, IMG submission 185793) | Marine microbial and viral communities from oxygen minimum zone, Eastern Pacific Ocean - ETNP2014F12-01SV261 (SPAdes) (version 2) | ecosystem: Environmental > Aquatic > Marine > Oceanic ...
TTTGTATTCGTGCTTACCAAATCTAACGCCGACTGGTTCAGCAAGGCCGTCGCCTATTACATTGATTAAAATTGGAATGAGAACTAATTCCTCCAAGCCCCACTGGCCACATAACCAAATCATAGGAAGCATTACTCCAAAACCTGCTGCAAACTGAGTCCAAAGCCAAGTTAGAGTGTGGGGCCTGTCTTCTGGCCTATCAAATCCCTCAAACATTAACTGAAAAGGTGGGAAAAATGTTCTAATTGGTTCATAAAAGGCCAATAAAGATAATGTTGTTATTATTGCACTTATTGCTAAATAAATAAAATCTGTAAATGTTTCTGCATTGAATTGTTGATCTATGAATACGGGCAAAAAGAAAATTGCAAAATGATTGATTTTTCTGGTATAATTTACTTTAAGATTACAATAACGTGCTAACGCACCTGTAAGAAGCATTGTTGTTCCAAGAGCGATTGCTTTGGCAACTGTAGATTGAATTTCTGGAGTTAGTTCCATACGGCATCTAATGGTGGACCGGGCGAGATTTGAACTCGCGCCCTCCTCCATGCCAAGGAGGCGATCTTCCAGACTGATCTACCGGCCCGCTAATGTGTCATTTTAGTGGGGCTTTAATAGAATTATAGCTATTCTAAGATAGTTCCCTTAAGATAGGCTTGTCTTTTTGATTCAGGAAATTTTTCTATCGCATATCTTAGCATGGTTCGCGGCATATCTCTATAATATTTTTTTAAAAATATTTCTTCTTTTTCTAAGTCTCTTTTTCCAGCTTCTCTTAACATCCAGCCAACTGCTTTATGGATAAGATCGTGCTTATCTTGAAGTAATATCTCTGCTATCTTGAATGTGTCCTCTAAGTCATTTTGTCTAATAAAGCTGAAAGTAGAAACTATGGCAATTCTTTTTGTCCAGAGATCGTCTGATTTAGCCCACTTGTAAAGAACTGAACGGTCTTTGTCTATGAGATGTTTGCCAATTACATGGGGGCAAGTTACGTCTACTAAATCCCAATTATTTATATATTTAAAACTAGAAATATAAATTTTGTATAGTTGATTTTTAGTTTTCTTGTCTTTTGTTTTAGAGTATTTATTTACTAAAATTATTAATCCTAAAAATCTTTCTTCATGATATTTTGATTGTATAAGAATTTTCATATCGACAATAGAAATATCGATGTGTTTCTTAGCAATTAATCTAATTTTAGGAGCTCTGACTCCGAGAAAAATGTCGCTATAACCATATTCTCCTTTGCCCGTTTTGAAAAATCTAAGGCTGTGTTTAGCTATCTCCTCGTTTGCTAATTTCCGTATCTCATCACTCGCTTTCATCTACTCCACTTATCTGTAATGCCCAAGCAAATTGCTACAATCGGGCCTATGCCTAAAGCAAACATAACTGTACCGATACCAAATGTTCCGCCTAATAAATATCCTAAACTTAGAACTATAATTTCAATTCCCGCTCTTACTCTTCCTATCGGGTAATCGGTTTTTCTCTGAATTCCAGTCATCCATCCATCGCGGGGACCTGGCCCTAAATTTGCCGTAAGATATAATGCACTTCCAATTCCAACGAATATAATTCCTATTATCGCTTGAAATACTCCTAATGTTATCTCTGTTTGCTTTGGAATAAATGGTTCCATGACATCTATTGCCATTGAAATTAATATAATATTGAGAATTGTACCAATTCCTGGGCGTTCTTTCAGAGGTATCCAAAAAAGAAGAACTGAAACTCCTACAATAAATGTTGATAGTCCAACTGTAAAATCTGTCTGCTCTGTTATTCCTTGGGCAAGAACTGTCCATGGACTAACTCCAATTTCGGCACCGATCAAGATTGCTTCACCGGTTCCAAAAATCCACAATCCTAAAATTAAAAAGAATAGAGTGATAAATCGAGGTTTGTGATTAAGAGGGGTTTCTGAACTCCAAACTGTATTAGGAACTTTATGAGCCGGTCTGATAAATGTTAGTATTGATTTTAATGACAAGCTTGTCCATATTTCTTAAGACGCCAATAATTGTATGGCCAAGGCGTTAAGAAACCAACAATCAACATAAATGGAATAGCTAGTGGATTCATACCTAATTCTCCATTTGTAAATAATAAATCAGTTATTTCCATTGCTATTTCCATCATCAACATTGATATGAATGACATCCCGAGGGCCGTAGATAATGCATTACTGAAATCCATCTGTCCTCTCATCATAATTGCTGTTTCTAACATCACACTTGTAATTAATCCATTAATTAAAGGTAAAATTGCATAAAAATACCACATATTGGAATATAGTTCAAGCTCTGAAGTTATTCCCGAGAATGAGTAATAAGCTAACGTCCCAAACTCTCCAATTGAACATCCTATCAAACACCATTTTGTATTATGTGCACTTTGCTTCCAAACTGATCCGTCACTCCAATTAAATTCCATTGGTTTGGGAGTTGTAATGGTTTGAAGTAAATCTAAATTTGCACCAGGTTTATGGATAGAATAGCCTGCACTTGTTACAGCAGATTCTAAAGCATCTTTCTGAGGCTGACCGTCTGTTTGAACTGTTGCTTTGGCCCCATCTAAGTCTATCTCTACATTGGAAACCCCAGCTACGCCGCTTAGTGCATTCTTGACATTGTTCGCACAACCATTGCAGGTCATGCCTCCAACTCCGAGAATATGCTCATTTGTAGCTGCTTCAGTCATATTGATGAGCGAACATGGATTGAAATAAAGGTTTCTTTGTGATTAAGCGTTGTTCGAAATCAGTAAACGTGATGGATTAGCCCGACTTGGTAAAATTAAAACATCTCATGGAGTTCTAGAAACCCCTACCTTATTGCCTGTTGTTAATCCTAAAATTCTAACATTATCAATGGAGGACCTTGCAGAATGTGGTGCGCAAGGAATTATTACGAATAGTTATATCATTTATAAAAATCTAGAATTAAAAAAAATTGCCGAAGAAAAGGGCGTACATGAATTGGTGAATTGGTCGGGGCCAATTATGACTGATAGTGGAACTTTCCAATCTCATGTATATGGCGAAATTGAAATGAAACCAGAAGAAATTCTTGAATTTCAAAAAAAGATTGGTGTTGATATTGGGACTGTTTTAGATGTTTTTTCTGAACCTGAAACTAGATTTGAACAAGCAAGAAATGAACTAACTGAAACTCAAAAACGAATTGAACTTGCTGACTCTAATAAAGAAAATATGTTCTTAGCTGCACCGATTCAAGGCGGCCGTCATCTCGATCTAAGAACTAAAGCTGCTGAAATGGCATCAACTACGAACGCAGAACTTTTCCCAATAGGAGGGGTCGTTCCTATGATGGAAAAAAACCATTTTAAAATTCTAGCTGAAGTTATTATTGCCGCCAAAAAAGGGCTTGATTGTTCTAGACCTGTGCACTTATTTGGTTGCGGACATCCTATCCTTTTTGCTTTAGCTACTTTCCTAGGTTGTGATGTGTTTGATAGTGCTAGTTATGCTAAATTCGCCTCTAGAGATAGTTTGATGTTTACTTGGGGTACTAGAAATTTAGATGAATTAGAAGAGCTACCTGGGGAATTTTCCGCAGCTCCCGGTATGACTGTGAAGAAGCTAAAAGGACTTGGAAAAAAAGAAAGGCAAAAAATTATAGCTAAACACAATCTAATGGTTTCTTTCGCAGAGATTCGAAGAGTCAAGCAAGCAATTCATGATGGTTTATTGTGGGAATTAGTAGAAACTCGATTGAGAGGTTCTCCGGCTTTGATGAAAGTTTTTGACGTGATAAAAAACGAGATTGAATGGATTGGCCAGTTTGAGCCTGCTTATCGCTATAAAACACCTCTGAAAACAGGTATTGAATCTGATATTAGACCAATCTTTACAAGTCTCTCAAATTCATTTAAGAATGGAAATATGACGCACCCCTATTTCGGAAAAATACCTACCCACTTGTCTGAAACTTACCCATTTCACCCAGGCCTATTACAGGAAGATTTAGAAGGATGGAAAATGGAAGAATGGGGAGTTGAAAGAGTAAAAACTATTCTGGACTATCAATTTGGAAAAGGATTTGGAGATTTATTCACCAAAGGAGATACTGAATTAGTTATCAGTAAAAAAACAAAACGGTTACGGAATTTACTTTTAGATGGAGAACATATGGTTTCTCTATCTCACAGAAGAGGATTATTCATACTGCAAAAAGGTGGGGCTGAATTACTTCATAAACATTCGAAAATGTCTAAGTTTAGAGTGATGGTAAATCCAGAAACTGCAGAATTTAATAAGAATGGGAAAAGCGTCTTTTGTAAATTTATTGAAGATATAGATCCTGAATTAAGAATTATGGATGAATGTATTGTTGTTACTCCAGATGATGAATTAATAGCATTTGGAAAATTAGTTGTTTCGCCAAAAGAATTGGAACTGGGACAGCAAGGTATGGCTGTTCGTGTTAGGGCTGGATTTGGAAATAAGAATAAATCGTAACCTCTTTAATCAAAGTCCTATATCTTGAATAATGCAGCGAAAAGTATGGGCTCTTGGAATCGTAGTGATTTTATGCCTAAGTATGGGAGCAAGTACTCAAACTGCAGTTGAACAAAATAATATTGAACAAGAATTAGAATGGTGGAATGTTTATTCAAGAGACAAAAATAATGATGGTATTTCTGATTTATTAATTTGGAAATTGGCTCAAGGTGAAGAATTTTTCAATATGGGAGAAGCTCGCGTATTTGTTAGATATGATCACCATCCAACTGATTATGATGTTGAAAGGCTAGAAAATGTTGGAATTGAAGTTACATTCCGTGCTCAATATATTGATTTGATTGGAACCACTATGCCTCGTGACAAAATCGAAGAGGTTGCTCTATGGGATGGTGTTGTTATGCTTGATGATATTGGAAAAGCAGAGCCTCACATGGCTGATGCCGTACCGGCAATGAATGTTGATGAAGTTTGGACGAATCATGGTATTTATGGTGAAGGGATTTCTATTGCTGTAGTTGATACGGGAGTGAATAACGCCCATGTTGGGTTAGACGATATGGATGACGATATATTTACTGATGATTGGAAAGTCGCTGCATACTATGATGCTGTTCAAGATTCTCTAGTCTGTTCGCCATGTCAACCAGGACAATCGATAGATAGTGGAACTCATGGATCTCATGTAGCTGGAATTGCTGCAGGTACTGGTGCTGGATTAAGAACAGGATCAACTAATGGAGAGCCGCACATTGGTGTTGCACCTAAAGCTCACATAGTTAATGTATTATCTTGCTGTGAAGGAGACATTGAAGATATTATTAGAGGAATAGAATGGACTATTGAAAACCAAAAAATTATTGAACCTAATATTCGTGTTATGACTTCTAGTTTAGGCGAACAACAAATTGAGATTCATGTGGATAATGATGGTAACTCTGCTTGGAGTCAAGCAGCCGATGCTGCAGTCGAATCGGGATTGGTAGTGCTTCTAAGTGCTGGAAATGAATTCGGAGCTGCTACTGTTATGGGGTGCAATACTATTGATTCGCCTGGAGATTCAAGATTACCGATAACTGTCGCTTCACTTGATAAGGATCTAAATTTAGCAGTTTACAGTTCAAGAGGCTACACCTCTGATGGACGCGTTAAACCAGATGTTGCCACTATTGGCAGCAATATTTGGGCACCTAATGCTGAATCTGTTAATGATTACGTAGATAAGAGTGGAACTAGTATGGCCACTCCGTTAATGGCTGGAATTGTAGCATTGACATTGGAAGCTAACCCCGATTTGACGCCTACTGAAGTCAAAGATACTCTCGTAGCAGGCTATTCTATAGAAAGAGAGATATTGGATGATGGAGGGCTTGTAACAAATGACTGTTCTGTTCTTGAAACAAGACCAGATAACGAATATGGGTATGGACAAGCTGATCCCTTAGTATTTGTTGAGATAGGAGGGATGATTGATCCTGAAGTTTCTGTAAATTGGACTTTGGCCTATGTTGAAAAAGAAGTTAATGGAACTATTGTATTAGAAAAACCTGAAATCTATAATGGAACTATATTGACTGGTACTGCAGTTACAGCAAACAAGCCTACTGTTGGTGTTGAAGTTAAATTTGGATCTAGTGAATGGTACTCTGCAACTGATACTTCTAATCTAAAAAATTGGGCTACGTGGGAAATTTCTATTCCTGAAGAAGTTAGCAAAGGTAATCAAACATTAGCAGCAAGGTTAGTTTTGGATGGTGGAATGTCGATGTCTGCCGTAAATAGTTTTTCAGTTGTCTTATTGGATGAATATAGTCTTGTAACCTCAATTAATGAAGGATTGAGTAGTATCAATGCACTCTTTTTCTTTCCTGCTATTATTCTTGCAGCGATTGCAATGGGATATATTTTTACCCAACCTAGAAAATCTGAAAGTAATCTAGAAGTTGAAGAATCTGGAGGAGATGAATTTGTCTGGGATGATGATGTTGCTATTGAAGGACAAAATAATCTGATGACTACTATGTTCGGTGGGGTGATGAGTGCAAAAGCACTTACTCTTTGTGCTCTCTATACTGCGCAAGGCGTTCCTTCTGGATTTATTTCATATACTTTAATCGCTTATCTAGCTCAAGAAGGATATAGTGCTGCAGCAATAGGCAATATGTTATTCTGGGTATACTTGCCTTGGGTCTTCAAATTCCTCTGGGGTCCTTTTGTTGATAATTATCATTATTTACCAATGGGAAGGCGTAGGCCTTGGATTCTTAGTGCGCAAGCTGGCATGGTAGTTACGGTTGTAATCATTGCACTTGTACCTGGAATTGATACCAAAGTAACCTTGTTAACTTTATTATTATTCTTCCATAATTGCTTTGCGTCTCTACAAGATGTGGCTGTAGATGGTTTAGCTGTAGATATTTTGAGTCCTGAAGAATTTGGAAAGATTAATGGTTTCATGTTTGGTGCGAAGCGTTTCGGAACAATGGTTGGTGGGGCCGGTATTGGATACTTTATGGGGAAATACGCTTCTATCGGAATTGCTGAAGGATTACTTTTGACTGTTCCAATGCTCTTGTTGATCATGTGTCTTCCTGCATTTATTAGAGAAAGACCTGGTGAGAAATTATTCCCATGGAGCGATGGCGAGGCTGTTGTAAAACCAAATGATAATAAAGAAGTGAAAGAGGAATTGGAAGTAGCTTGGGACAAGGAGAAACCATGGAAGAGTAATTGGGATATGGGAGAACATAATTCTAAATCACTATCCGTTGATATTGGTCTTCTAATTGCTTTAGATTTATTCTTATTATTAACAATTGCTGATTTTGCAGGTAAATTATGGTGTCATGTTCTTACTGTAGTTGCTGGAATAGCATACTTCGGTTTATTGAAAAATAGTACTTTTGGACTTCAAGCTTTTGACTTAGCTCCTGTAAAAAGTGATATTGTTAAAGCCCTTTCTCTTAGAGCTCCTTTAATTGGAATTATGCTTGCAATGTTGACTTACTTCTGGGAATTCTTAATTCCTGTATTGAATGTTCTGTTTATTCAAAAGTTGGGATGGACTGATACAGAGTATGTGGCTGTTACAGGGGGGTCTGCAGTTATTGCCGGAATTCTTGGGACATTAATGGGAGGAATTATTGCAGATAAATTTGGGGCAAGGCGTATTGCAAGTTTATTTGCAATTCTAACTGGCCTTTCAATTTTTACTATAGCTCTAGCTGAACCACTATGGGAAAATAGAACTGTGATGTGGTGGTTGATTGTGATCTATCCTTTCTTTGGAGCAGCTATGGGAATTTCTTTAATTTCATTATTCATGAACGTTACTTGGCCAAAAGTTGGAGCCACTCAATTTACGCTTTACATGGCAATGTTGAACTTTGGCGCTTTATTTGGTCTCAAGATGGCTGGATACTTTGAAGAGAATTTCACATACACCACTACCATTATGATTGGTGGAACTTGTCAGCTTCTAATTGCCTTCGTTCTTCCATTTATTGACCCTGGACAGACTAGAAGAGAGCTAGGAAACGACTTTTGAGCGATAATCCTTAAGAAGGGGGCTTTCTGGAAGCTTGCCTTGGAGACGGGGCAGGATAAGAGAAATGAGCAATAATATCTATGTTGGAAATTTGCCATGGTCTTACAGAGACGATGGATTGAAGGAGCTCTTTGCAGAGCACGGCGAAGTAACAGATGCGAAGGTTATAGTAGATCGCATGAGCGGCAGAAGTCGCGGATTTGGGTTTGTTGAAATGGCAAACTCTGAAGAGGCTGCAGCAGCAATCGAAGCATTAAATGGCTACGAAGCTGAAGGCCGTGAATTAAAGGTGAACGAGGCCAAACCTCGAGATGACTGAATTAATAGAACACGAAAATAATTTAATTCTGATATCGCTGTTAATTACAGTGTGTATGCAACTATGCTTTTTTGCTATAGCGTACACGCTGAAAATTGACAAGGTAACTGACTTTGCTGGAACGAGTAATTTTATCGTTCTGGCAGCTTTTACCCTATGGCTTGGAAATGATTTTTCCACGCCAAAATTATTAGCCACCCTGATGGTTTGTCTTTGGGGATTTAGGCTTGGTGGATATTTATTTTATAGAATATTAATCTGGGGTGAAGATCACAGATTTGATAAAATGCGTGAAGTGTTTTGGAGTTTTCTAGGTTTCTGGATTTACCAAATGCTTTGGGTTTTCTTACTATCGCTTCCAGTTACATACCTTAATGGAATGACTGGTGATTTTGAACTTACAAACTTATCATACATTGGAATAACAATGTTTGGGATTGGATTCACAATAGAATCGATGGCCGATTATACCAAATTTAAGCATAAATTGTATGGTAAAAAATGGTGCAGAACGGGAATGTGGGCTATCAGCCGACACCCTAATTATTTCGGTAATATTTTTCTTTGGTCTGGGATTTATGTTTATTGTTACAGCCATGGAGTCGCTCTATGGACCATTATTGGCTTAATTTGGATAATTCTTCTTCTTCTATTTGTAAGTGGAATGAATTTCTTGGAAGCTTCTGCTAATTCGAAATATGGAAGCGATTCTGATTATAAGAAATATAAATCTGAAACATCTATATTGATTCCTATTCCTAAGTCAATATATTCTAAAATACCTGAGAGCATCCGAAGAACTTTTTTACTAGATTTTAAGATGTATAATTAGATTAAATGATTATTGAACAAATTCCAATTGGAAAGATGGCGAATTTTGGCTATATTTTGGGATGTGAAGAAACAAAAGTCGGAGCTTTGATTGATCCGGCATTTGAACCTGAAAAATTAATTTTAAGAGCAAAAGAACTCGAATTGGATATTGAATGGATTCTGAACACACATGGGCACTTTGATCATATTGAAGGCAATGATGTGGCTGTTAAAATGACTGGAGCGAAAATCATAGCCCATCGTAATGCGATGTTTTATACTGATTTAAAAGTCGATCATGGTGATAATTTTAAAATTGGAAATATTGATGTAAACGTGTTATTTACGCCAGGGCACTGTCCTGATGAAATTTGCTTTTTTGTAAATAAACAAGTGATATTCACTGGAGATGTTTTGTTTGTAGGTGAATGCGGAAGAACTGATTTACCTGGAAGTAATCCTAGAGAAATGTATCATTCATTGTTTAAAGTACTATCAATAATTCCTGATGATGTCGATATGTTCCCAGGTCATGACTATGGGAATAGCCCTATGTCTACTATGGGTTTTGAAAGAATGAATAACTATGTTTTAAAACAAAGAACCGAAGATGAATTTGTTGAATTTATGAACACACCATAATTAATTATCTGAAAAATCTTTCATCTCCTCAAGACTTAATTTTCCATCTCCATCATCATCTGAGGGTTGAGCAGGATCATTTGCAGATACCAAAGG
>Ga0208411_1002995_pt1 | contig 9912 bp, 7 predicted proteins | sample ETN01SmetaG_4_FD_185793 | JGI IMG/M metagenome (GOLD analysis project Ga0208411, IMG submission 185793) | Marine microbial and viral communities from oxygen minimum zone, Eastern Pacific Ocean - ETNP2014F12-01SV261 (SPAdes) (version 2) | ecosystem: Environmental > Aquatic > Marine > Oceanic ...
TGACAGGCGACACCCAGCAGAAGGAGACCGGCAAGAAGAATGGTTTTCATCTGTGCAAGTGTCCGCCCCGCGTAAAAAAAAATCAACCGCGGGCGGCGGAATGTCATAACTCCATGAAAATGTCCCTCTTTGGGACTCGACTAAAAATGTCCGCATGGCTGGGGCGGCGGTAGCTGCCCGTTGCTGGCATGGAGATATTGATAAGGAGTCGAAAGGAAAGGGATCGATATCCGGATTTCGGGTCCACCTTGGCGGCGGAGTATTTGGCTGAGAAGCACGGGCCCAGTTTGGATAACTCGATCAGTTTAAAAGAGAAAACCCGCACTCCGCGACTATTTTTTCTTTCTGGGATCGGGTGGGAGCTTCATGTCCTTGTCAGAATCGATCTCCACCTTGGACCCGCTCTTCGGAATCTTGACTCCAGCCGTCCAGAGGATGCCGTTCACGAGGGCTCTCCGAAAGGACTCGATGCCATAGTTTGGATGAAAGTGGCCAAGGGTGATGCCGAACGAGCGGCCTTTGATTTCGCCTTCCCGCTCGAGTGTCCACGCAACAATTTCCTCCTTACCTTTGGTGGTCACCTTTAGAAGCGGCTTAGCTTTTGTATTGAGTTGCATTCGAAGATAAAACTCATCGTGCAAGTCATATTCGCTCCAGCCGTTGCAAATCGGATGTTTGGGATCAATTTGCACCAGGTACTGTTTATCCACGTTGATGCCGGAGAATTTGAAATTGAACCAACCACCCAAAAGTTGCTCATAACGTGGCCCGTTCTCTAAATTAGCACCGGTTGCCCAATGTATGGCAGTGTAGCCAACACCTCGCTCAAATAACGATTCCGCCTGGTTCTTGTTTTTTTTGTTCAATAAAATATCTGCCGCAGGGCTAGAGTAGAACACCAGCGCGTCCACATTTTCCAACAACCCCGGATCGCTTGGCCAACCATTCGAGACGGTGGCACTGACTCCCGGGTTTTGATTCAGGCACTTGGCTAGAAGGTTGCACCCCTTCAGGTACATGTGGGTGCCGAACGGATGATCCAGCTTGTGTCCGATGAGCAGGACGTTGGTTTCGCCATCGGCTTGGCCGCACAGCCCAAGCGACAAGGTAAACAGGAGGAGTGTGAGGGTTTGTTTCATTTCCCTTCAGCTTTCAATTCTGCATCCGTCTTGCCGCCGTGTTTGCGGAGCAGATCAGCGGTTTCGGTTTGTTTCCACTCATAGGCCAAATCTAACGGCGTTTTTTTATCTCTATTCTTCGCGTTTACATCCACACCATTTGTGATAAGTAGTTCGGCAATTTCCGTGCGTCCTATTAGGATTGCTATATTCAAAGGAGTCGGTCCGCCCTCATTCGTATTCATATCCACACCCTTCGTAATGAGTAGTTCGACGATTTCCTTGCGACCGCTTAAAGCCGCATATTGCAAAGGGGTTACTCCCTGCTTATCCTTTGTATTCAAATCCGCACCCTTGGCAATAAGTAGTTCAACAATTTCCTTGTAACCAAACTGGGCTGCGCGGTTTAAAGGAGTTTTTCCCCATAAATCTTTCGCATTCACGTTCGCACCTTTGGACAGAAGCAGTTCAACGATTTCCTTCTTGCTAAACTGAACTGCATTGTGCAAAGGTGTCCATTCAGAAACACCCTTCGCATTCACGTCCGCGCCATCAGCTAGATGTTGTTTAACGGCTATAATGTTCCCAGTTTGTGCAGATGTGTGAATTGTAACAAGTCGTGTCGTCCCACACCCGACCAACAGCACGGCTGCGATTATTGTGATTAGGAGGTGTTTCATTTCCCTTCAGCTTTCAATTCTTTCCTTGTCTTGCCGCCGTGTTTGCGGAGGAGGTTGGCGATTTCGGGAACTTTCCATCGTATGGCATTGTCCAGTGGAGTACGTTCTAACTCATCAATGGCATTTATTTTCGCGCCTTTAATTAAAAGAAATTCGGCCACTTTTATTTGATCTGCAGTATGATTTGCTTCGCGTGATTTTCCACGAAGATTTTCATCACCTCATCATTCGATTGCCTGATAAAGGCATCAAACTTTGTATAGAACTCGTCCAGGGACAAACCCATGTGCTTTTCAAAAGCCGCGGATTTTCCAATGCGAGGGATATCAAAATACCAACTCTTCAGGACGGTAACTTCAGCGACGCCCTGAACGTGGATGAGATAGGCTGTCGCCCAGGCTCCCAGCATGTAGTAGACCTGTGCAGACCCTCCTGTCTCCCAATAGGTTTCGTCATCCAAGCGCCAGGTTTTCCCACCCGATATAAAGTCGTTTATGCCCGGTTCCCCAATATTGCCTCCCGTCTTTCTCAACTCCAGCATGTAGCTTTTAAAATCGACTAAGTTGAGGTTCTCCATAAACTTCGCGGAACTATACGTTGCCATTCCTTCGGCCATCCACGAGTTTAGATTGTGGTCGGAAGTCCGCTCCTGATACGAATCGCAATGGGCGATCTGAAAAACGTGGTGGTATTCATGCAGTGCTCCCCACGTGTTTTCTATGGGATCGTTCTCTCGTCCCTTGGCGTTTGTGGTGACATCCTCGTATACACGTCGTGGAGGTTCACTCCAAGTCAACCCACCTTCCGCCTTGCCAGCCAAGACAGCTTCTATTTCCGCAATAATATTAGGCCGTTTGAGAAACTCCTCTATTTGTTCTTTGATTGCAGTCAACGCACTCGGGTTGGCTCTATTTTCAGCTCTTTTCAAATAGATGTCTCTGACGCTTTGCTCATTACCAGGCCCAAGCAAGTAGATGTAATACGGTCCATAGTTTCCGAAATAGTCGATCGCATACTTGAGGCCTCGCTGATAATTTTCAACCAGCGAGCCGTCCGCATTGAGTCCATCTGCGACAAACAACACAGGCTCGATGTCCGTTTGTCGGGCGAGGTCTTGCCTGCCGTCTTCAATTGAATGAGCCAGCGGCGGTGGATCGCCACTTGGCCCGCACGCCACCAACAGCACAACTGCGATTGTTGTGATTAGTTGGTGTTTCATTTAGCGTTTTGGTGGTGGAGCGGGTTGGTTTAGTCAATCAGTCTTGTTCTTTTGGGGTTTATTCTTCCGCTCATAGAAAAACCGCTCCGTCACTTTTTGATAACCGTTGCGCTCGTAAAGCTTTTGCGCTCCTGTGTTTGACACTGTTGTCTCAATCAAAATCCCCTTGGCCTGTGTTTCTTCACCAAATGCTTCGATTTTGTTAAGCAGTTTTGTCCCTATCCCCATTCCACGAACAGACTCAGACACGAATAAATCATTTAATATCCAGATTCGTTTCGCTGAAACCGAAGAAAAGCTTGGATAGAGTTGAGCAAACCCCGCACACCGTCCATCCGAGGCATACGCACAAAAGATAACAGACTCCGAATTACTTAAACGATCCCCGAGAAACTCTTGAGCCAACGACAAATCACTACCCTGCTCGAAAAACACCCTGTAGGCATCGAATAGCTTCGCGATTTCCTCAATATCATTGGTAGTGGCCCGACGAATCGTTACTTCCATCTCTTCGTTCCTATGCAAACAAGCACCCCCCCCACCAACAGCACGGCTTCGATTGTTGTGAGCAGGAGGTGTTTCATTGATTTAGGGTTATTCTACGAGTTTGAGGCGGTAGAACAGTTTTTGATTACCTTAATTTGTTCATGAATTACTCCTTCTCGCTGTTTTGTTGATTATCTGAACGTTTTTGTGCGAACAGCCATTTCATAAACTCCGTCTCCCCATCACATCGATCGCTGCTGAGTTGGGTGGTGCCATTATCACTACCGGTAATCATTTTTTTGGCAACGCCATGTCTATCACCAGCCCAAGTCGTAAACTTCATGTTTCCTCCTAATTTTTTCATCTCAGCGAAAAGTTTCTGATCACGCTCAATTGGACAAACCTTATCCTTGTCTCCATGAAAGGACCATATCGGGACGTCCTTAATCAAGGAGGCATCGATAAATTCACCAGTCTTATGCAGGCCAGAACCGGCCGAAGGAGCCGCCGCCGCGAAATAACTGGAATCAATTTGTATGAGGATATACGTCCCATGCCCTCCCATTGAATGCCCGAGGATATAGATTCTGTCCATATCAACAGACGGCAATGCCGCAATGACACGTTTAATGTTCTTTAGGTCTGAAGCATTCCATAGACGGGTTGTCTGGGGAGCAAGCACATAGCAGGGGTGATCGGAACGCCTCTGCTTGTCGGCAAGAATTTTGTTCCAATCGCGCAGTTGTTTCCGGTTATCCGCCCCTCTGCCACCTCCACCATGCAATGAAACAATAACCGGGTAGCGCTTGTTGGAATCAAACCCCATAGGTTTCATGAGACGGTATGACATTTCGCCATCGACGTGAGGCTCATAGAGATCAACCCAGTCTTCCGAAACCTTCGTGACCGGGTCAGGCAACTGATCCGGGGCTGCCGCAGCCTTGGCAAATTGTTTAGTCATTAAGCGAAAGCTTCCATCGCCGGCTTCTTCGTGGAGACACTGGAGATTGTGCCTGCATTTGGTATCCACGTAGTCCATCTCAATATCGAGTGAATTTAGATGGTCGCGCCATTCCTGAAGTCCTGAACCCAACGAACCAACCAATGTACGGAATTGGAGCCGGCCCTTGATCTTGTCCTGGTTGAGGGTTGCGAAAGCCCAGGGGGACGAATTGTTCTCATAATATGTCTTATCGTTGTCAAACATGACTGGAGCCACCGATTGCCATTTTTTGCTCTTTCTCATCATGTTTTTCCAATTCCACATAGCCCCATCGTAGTTAATGCAAACACTGAAAAGTTCGGGAAACTTCGCAGCCAATAGTGACGCTCCATATCCTCCCATGGAAAAGCCTTGGATCACGCGAAAATCCCTGGATACCTTGGTGTTATAGTTAGCATCCACCCAGGGTATGATTTCGCGGATAATGTGGGTTTCGATTAGAATGGATCGGTCCTTGGAGTCGGCATACCAGCCATTCTTGGTGCCGTCGGGGTAGACCGCAATGACGGGCGGTAGAATGCCATCAGCAATTGCTTTCTTCATGGCGGCACGAAATGCCCCACCACTTTTGTAGGAACCACCGCGACCATGCAGGTTATAGATGACTGGATACCCCACCCCCTCCTTGCGGTAACTTTCAGGAAGGTAGATATCAAATGTAATTTTTTCGCCGGATATCCTTCCGGTGATGGTTTTTGTTTTGAGTTCTCCTTGAACTTGCTGGACAGCGGAAAGCACAAAAACCAACAAGATCACCGGCAGAGCTATATAAGTTTTTTTTGCGTTCATTGCATGTTTTATAATTTGTTTCATTTGCCTTCAGCTTTCAATTCTTCACCCGTCTTGCCACCGTGTTGGCGGAGGAGATCGGCGGTTTCTGTGTATCCTTCATCAATCGCCAGATGCAAAGGAGTCCATCCCCCTATATTTGCATTCACATTCGCACCTTTGGTGACAAGTACCTCGACAATTTCCTTGTGGCCTGAAGCAGTCGCCTCATGCAAAGGAGTCCCACCAAGATTATTCTTCGCATTCACATTTACACCTGCAGCGATTAACAGTTCAGCGATTTCCTTGTAATCTTCCTCAGCCGCATAATGCAAAGAAGTCCTTCTTCTATCATCCTTCGCATTCACATCCATCCCATCAGCCAAATCCAGTTTGACGGCTTCAATGTTTCCGTCTTTGGCAGCCTGATGAATTGAGATTTTCGGCGGTTTTGGCTCCCGAGGAAAAACCATCAATAGCACGACTGAAATGATGATTATGAGGCCGTCTGTGAACCGGTTGCCAACTGCGAAATTAAAGTTGCGTTTCATAGGCCTGAGAGAGGGCGACGATAGCAGACCACCCAAGATGTCACAATGCCTTAAATGGCGTGGTGGGGACGTTGTGCAGGTATCGGAAAATTTAGTTGCCAGCAGCTTTCAATTCTTCACCCGTCTTGCCACCGTGTTTGCGGAGGAGGTCGGCTGTTTCGGGATGCTTGCGTTGAATGGCCTCATCTAGTGGTGTTTGAGGTTGAACATCCACCGCATTCACATCCGCACCTTTGGTTCGGGTGGTCCGAAGACACACTGTTGCAATGGTCGACTCAATCGGATTGGTCGTTCTTAGATGTGGTCAATTGTCGCTAGATTTGCGTAGCATATAATCGATGTGTGCACTCAAAACATTCGTGTCATAAACGTCGGCTGAGTAAATTGACAGGACGAGTCTGAGTCGAAGTGATTCCGTTCTAATCCCGTCGAATTAGTTCGATTCCACTGATGACTGTTTTACCGTTTGCCGCGGAAAGTTCGAGCGTCAAATCATTCTTGACTTCGATACTTGCGAACTCTTTGATGACACCCTTCATCACGCCGTCGGCTTCATCGACAACATCGAAATCGACGACGACGTTTCGACCTTGGAGTTTTATATCCTGTAGCCGATGTTTCTGGCCAGGGACATCGGGTTCCGCGAAATATAGGCGAACCAAATATCTTCCTGGTTTCAGATCCTTGATGATGAATCGCTCAAGGCCCACGGCCATTGAAGCGCTGACCCACGGATAGGGCTCAGGGCTTCGCATCCACACGCTGTGACTATAGCGATAATGTGTGGATGTCGTGACCTCGCTGTTGACAATTGGAGAGGGTCCGCCGATCGACGGAAAGTCCAGCCAAAGTGTTCCATCGCGCGTCATCCGATCGCCTGGCGCGCCAAAGTTGATCCCAATGCGTTGAATCTTCGCCGGCTCGATTTCGCTTTCACCCCACGACGACCATTGCTCGTGGCTTTGAGGCATAGCGACCAGTGACATGGCGGTGGGCAGCGGATAACTGCATGTGCAGCCATCGTAGTAGTAAGGCACATTCAATAAACCGCCGGATGGGATGATACTGTTGGTGCACCCACTTCTGGGTCCACTTAGAAAGACCGTCCCGCTTTCGATCGTCTTGTCGTAAAATGCCGCGGTACCGCTTCGGAGCGTATAGAAATCACCGTAATCCACACCCCCATCACAGCCATAGGTTTTGGGAAATGTTCGTGGTTCGGTTTCACCCGTCAGTGGATTGACTCTTTGGCCCACGACCAGACGACCTGGTTTCGTCGAGTTCGGTTGTCCCGGAAGCCGATACTGACTGGGTTCAAGGATCGATGGTGAAGTCGGCTTCAGATTCATTCGCAAATCACTACGTTCCGAATCATCCAATACACGGCCGGTGTAAATATCGGACAAGACGGGAGGCAGCAGCGGATAGTCGATCTTGTTGTGCTCCTTGAACCGCGGCAGATGCCAATTTTTTGGTCTGGAAATCATCGTATCGCGGTCGAAAATTGGCTGTGGGGACCGTTTGAAGTGAGCCAGTGTGTCGTCAAACCACAGCACACCCAACGGAAATCGCACCAACTCGTCTTTGCTCGCCGACCAATCTCCCGAATATTGAGTTGATCCCGGCAATGGACCCACTCGCCGAACCACAGAGAGACCGGAAATTTGTTCCGTCTCCAGCGAAAAGTTGCCGAGTTTAGTCTTTTTCAATGTGTCTTTGCCGACGTGACCACCCACCGCCATGCCACCGAACGGACGGAGGGTCTGAAGTAGCGGTTTGAATTCGACGTCAGATCGTTCGCTAATCAGCGTCGTTGTGATATACGGAGGCAATTCGAGTTTTTGCAGATCGCTATGGATGACGGCGGCCCGGATTCCATACAATCCTGCTTCGCCCAATTCTTTACGCAGTTGTTGAATCCGATCGTGATTGTCATCGAAAACGACAACGTGATAGTTGGATAATTCGATCAGTGATTTGGTTAGCGAGCCGTCTGACAAGCCGACCACGATCGCTATCCCATGTCTGCTTGATGAATCCGCCAGGACCGCCGTTGCTGTCGTTATCGCATCATCCGATACCGGCGCTTGGGTTGTCTTACGGTTCCAAATGATAGGAGCTTCGGTAGCGGTATGACTGGTATCGCGGAAGCACAAGACACGACCGTCGCGTGTGGCTACAAACAAGGCGTTATTCGCAACGATCATCGAATGGATTGTTCCATGGACGCCATCGTGTTTCTCGTCGAACTTCAGCGTTGTGTTTGCGGCGCGGATTTCGCGGCTCAATCCTTCCACGCCGCCACTACTGTATTGAACTTTGTCCTCGTGCTCGTGTTGATTGATGACTTCGTCAAACGTCAGTATTCCTCGTCTGAGTGCGCGAGCCGTATCTGTATCGAGGGCGGCGAACCAACCTCCGGGATATCTTCCAGCCTTAGGTAATTTGAACTCGATCAATTCGCCCGTGTGCCGGTTCAATCTGGCCGGGTAAGCCGTTGAGCACGGCACGATCAACTCGTCGCCATTGATCAGCAAGTATCCCTGGGGAGCCAGGCCACCAATGGCTTTCGTATTATGGGGTTGCTGGCCAAAGAGGTAACCCAGGCGATCATTGCGCCACAAAACGTGTCCTGTGTCCATTTTCATAGCGTAGACAAAGACACCCTCGAAGGGCCAAACACCAGCGGCGAAATAGACATTTCCATCGGCGACAACAGGACCGCCGCGGACGGGCCAAACGGAAATCAAACGCTTGTTTCCAAGCAGGCGTCGCTGACTGGGCACTGCGCGATGCTCCCAGCGAAGGTCGCCAGTCGCTAGTTCAACGCAATACAAAAAGCCGTCGTCTGATCCGAAACAGGCGAGGTCTCCCGAGATGGCCGGCGCGAAACGCACCGGTCCATTTGCATAAAAGGACCAAAGTTGTTTTCCGGTTTTCGTATCGTATGCTTTCACCGAATCGGTCAGGGAGGAAGCGATGAGCAGGTGTCCATTTGCAACGACAGGTTCGTATCCCGCATCGAACTGCAATCGGTCGTCCTTGAACGCCGGTGTCAACTTTGGTAATTCGCGAATCCAGGCAAGAGACATATTCCCGGAAAGGCTGTCTCGCGTAACACCACGACGACCAGCATCGCAACGGTACATCGGCCAATCATTTGCGGTCGTCGTTTCACAAAGGGGCAGCCAGCATGAAGCGACTGCGAGGGATAATAGGATGTTACTTCTCATTGGTTTACCATTTACAGATTGAAGTAATGACTAATAGGAATTTGGTTATCAAGCATTTTTTGGGAATGGACATTCTGAGGTGTTGATTCAAGAAAAAAGGCCCTCAAACCTTTCTTGGAATCTTTCCCTCGAGCCCTTTGGGAAAGGTAGGGGCAGTGAAGTGAATTAAGCTTTCTGGTGATTGGACAGTGCCTTGCTGAGTCGTAGCACATCCCACCAACAGCACGGCTGCGATTGTTGTGATTAGGAGGTGTTTCATTTCAATCCTTCACCCGTTTTGCTGCTGTTAGGCGGTGAGAAGCTCGGTCATCCACCTGCCACCAGTGGATTTACAATCCAGCGAGAAATGCCTTTAAGGCCTTAAGCAGACGTTGCTTTTGGTCACGTCGGACATTGTGACCAGCACCATCAATATGAACGATCTTGCCGTGCTTGAGGATGCTGGTGACCTCGATATTTTTTTTGCGGAGTTCACCTTGGGCATCAGCTTTGAGGATAAGTGTGGGGGCGGTGATCTTGCCAAAGATTTCGGTTGTTTGTGGCCGGTTGCCGCGCCTGCGGTAGGCGGTATTGGGATGGTGTTGGATTTTTGAAGTGGCCCAGATTTCAATTTCGGAGCGTCCCCATCTGGGATTTTTCTTGAGTTGATCGGCAACTATCCGGTCATAGGACATGTTGTTTCTGGCGAGGATTTGGGTTCGGCGTTTCTCTTGGGCCTCGGTGTTGTTGGAGGTGCGAGAGTTGGAAGGTAGGCGAGGTGTAAGGCGTGGGTCTTCCAGAATGACGGCACGAGGAATATTGGGATACTTGGCAGCGAACCATGCGACAGAAGAACTGCCCATGGAATGGCCCAT
>Ga0208411_1003002_pt1 | contig 9898 bp, 12 predicted proteins | sample ETN01SmetaG_4_FD_185793 | JGI IMG/M metagenome (GOLD analysis project Ga0208411, IMG submission 185793) | Marine microbial and viral communities from oxygen minimum zone, Eastern Pacific Ocean - ETNP2014F12-01SV261 (SPAdes) (version 2) | ecosystem: Environmental > Aquatic > Marine > Oceanic ...
TACTACACCAAACAACTATATTTTCTTTTTTAATTGAGTCATTAAATTTAGCATTAGGAAACGAACCAGCTATTCTCTCTATATTTCTGAAGATTCTATATTCACCAGATTTTTTTAATCTATTTAAAGAGTCTGAAAAAAAACTTTTATAATCCATTATAATTAAAAAAATATATAATTATTATAATCAATAGTAATGTAACATAACTTTAAGACACGACAATGATTTTAATTATAGGTGGAGGAATTATAGGTTTATCGATAGCTTGGCGTCTTACAGGCATTGGAAAAAAGGTTATAATTGTTGAAAAAAAAAGTTTAGCAAGAGAAGCAAGTTGGGCTGCAGCAGGTATGTTAAATGGCAGATTGGATTTAAAACCTTCTGAAAAAAAATTATTACCAATATTTGAAAAAAGTCATTTAGTTTGGCCTGAATTTGTTAAAGAACTTGAAAATAAATCTGGAAAAAGTATTGATTATAGAAAAAAAGAAGGCACGTTGATGGTTGCTTGCAACCTTGATGAAGAAAAAAAGCTAAAAAATAATTATAATTTTCTTAAGAACAATAAAATAAATATAACTTGGCTTTCCGGCGAACAAATTCGCGAAAAAGAACCATATGTTTCTAATAATGTATTATCAGGTTTTTTTTCCCCTGATGATAATCATGTTAACAATCGCTACATTCTTGATGCATTAATAACAATATTAAAAAAAAATAAAAAAAATTGTATTTTTAAAGAAAATACTGAAGTCGAGAAAATTATTACAAATAAAAATCGAGTAATAGGTGTTAAAACAAAAAATGAAACAATTAAATCTAAAGAAATAATAGTTTGTTCAGGAGCTTGGACTAATAAAATTAAAAATATAGAAATAAAGGAAGTGCCAATTAGACCGGTAAAAGGTCAAATAATTTGTCTTAAAACAACTAACAATATTTCATTTTTAAAACATATTTTATGGAGTGAGAACGTTTATTTAGTTCCTAAAAATGGTTCATATTTGATTATTGGAGCAACGGTAGAAGAAATGGGTTATGATAAAAGTCTAACTGCAGGCGGAATTTATCATTTATTAAAAACTGCAAGAGAAGTATTGCCAGCAATTGAAGATTTACCAATTATTGAGTCTAGTTCTGGCTTAAGACCTACAAGTAGAGATGACGTACCAATTATAGGGCCATCAAAAAAAATAAAGGGTTTAATATATGCAACTGGTCACCACAGAAATGGTATACTTTTAGCTCCATTAACTTCAAGTATTATAAAAAATTATTACCAAAATGGTAAAATAGAAAATGATTTTAACAATCTTGAACCAGGAAGATTTGCAATATAAAAAAAAAAAATGAAAAAAAAATTAATAATTAATGGAAAAAATACTTTAGTTCTTTCAGAAACTTTATCGAAAGTATTACATGAAATAAATGTAAGAAAAAGTCAAAATGTAGCGATAGCAGTAAATGAAGAAGTTGTTCAAAAAATAAATTGGAAAAATTATAAAATAAAATCTGGTGATATAATTGAAATAGTTCAACCTCTAAAAGGTGGTTAAATAAATTTTATGAAAAATTTTCTTTCTATTGGAAATAAAAAATTTAAATCAAGATTATTTATGGGTAGTTCTAGATATCCTAACCATCAAATCATGTTGGAATCGCTTGAGGCTAGTAAAACACAAGTTGTTACAGTAGCAATTAGAAGAATTAGTTTAAAAAAATATAACGAAAATATAATTGATATTTTAAAAAAAAAATATTTTATTCTTCCAAACACTGCAGGTTGTTACACGGTAAAAGAAGCAGTTTTAACCGCTGAATTAGCTAGAGAAGCGCTAAAAACAAACTTCGTAAAATTAGAAGTAATAGGAAACGATGAAGATTTATTACCAGATGTTGAGAATCTTATTCCTGCTGCTAAAGAATTAGTAAAAAAAAAATTTCATGTTTTACCATATTGCAACGATGATCCAATAATTTGTAAAAAACTAGAGGATATTGGTTGTTCAGCAGTTATGCCACTTGCTGCTCCTATTGGCTCAGGCATGGGAATTCAAAATCAACATAATATAAAATTGATTGTAGAAAAATCTAATGTTCCTGTAATTATAGATGCAGGAGTTGGAACGGCATCAGATGTTTCTATTGCAATGGAATTGGGATGTGATGGTGTTTTATTAAATACTGCGGTAGCTGAAGCACAAAATCCAGAATTAATGGCGCAAGCAATGGCAGAAGCAATAGATGCTGGTAGAAATGCTTTTTTGGCAGGAAGAATACCAAAAAGATTATTCGCAAAAAATTCAACTACTAATAAAGGAAAAATTAACTTAATGAAAAGAAATTAAGATTTTTTTGAAAGAAATTGTTCAATTGCTAATATTTCTTCTTTTTTAAAATTTTTTTTCTTTTTTAAATGTTTAATTACAAACTCCCAATTAGTTAAAAAGTGAATCACTAATTTATTTTTTTTTAAAATTGTATCTGGATAAATGTCATAATTAAAAATAACAAAAATATCTTTTATTTTGCCACCAGCTTTTTTTATTGCGTTGCAAAAATTAATTTTACTTTTTCCATCAGTAGAGAGATCTTCAATTAACAAAACTCTCGATTTATTTTTAATTTCACCTTCTATCTGAGATAATTTGCCAAACCCTTTTGGTTTTTTTCTGATGTATACCATTGGCTTATTTAGTTTTTCTGATATCCAGGACGCATATGGTATCCCAGCTGTCTCGCCTCCAGCAATGTAATCTATATTTTTTAAATTTATTTTCTTTTTTATTAATTTAGATCCCATATTTATAATTGCCCTTCTTTCTTTTAAATGACTTATTATTTTTCTACAGTCAACATAAACAGGGCTTAATCTTCCAGAAGTAAGTTTAAAAGGTTTTTTTGGTTGAATATTTATTGCTTTAATATCTAGAAGAATTTTTGCTGTTTTATTTTTAAAATTATCTAAATTCATATATTATATATAGTTAATTTAATTTTAAATATGGCAGAAAATAAAAAATATAAAAGTGATATTGAAATTGCTAGAGAAGCAAAACTTCAAAACATAGTGGAAATTGCAGAAAAAAAATTAAATATTCCAGAGAAGTTTCTTGAACAATACGGACATTATAAAACGAAACTTAGTTTTGATTATATAAATTCTTTAGATAAAAACAAAAATGGAAAATTAATTTTGGTAACTGCGATCACCCCAACTCCTGCGGGTGAGGGAAAAACAACAACTACTCTAGGCATAGGGGACGCTCTGTGTAAAATTGGAAAAAATTCCTCAGTTTGTATCAGAGAACCAAGTTTAGGCCCTTGTTTTGGTATGAAAGGAGGGGCTGCAGGTGGTGGTAAAGCACAAGCAATTCCAATGGAAGACTTAAATTTGCATTTTACTGGAGATTTTCATGCAATTAGCACTGCTCATAATTTATTGTCAGCAGCAATCGATAATCATATTAATTGGAGAAAAGAACCTTTAATTGATGCTAGAAGAGTTAATTGGAAAAGAACAATGGACATGAACGACAGGGCATTAAGGCAAATAGTTTGTAGTATCGGAGGCCCTGGAAATGGTTTTCCAAGAGAAGATGGCTTTAATATTACACCAGCTTCTGAAATTATGGCAATTTTTACTTTAGCCAATGATTTAAAAGATTTAGAAAGGAGATTAGGCAATATACTGGTTGGTTATACAAGCGACAAAGAAGCAGTTTTTGCTAAAGATTTAAATGTCATTGGTTCTATGTTAGTTTTGTTAAAAGATGCTATTAAGCCAAATATAATTCAAAGTTTAGAAAATAATCCAGTCTTAGTACATGGAGGACCGTTTGGTAATATAGCTCATGGTTGTAATACAATTATTGCAACAAAAACTGCTTTAAAATTATCAGATTACATTGTTACAGAAGCAGGATTTGGTGCTGATCTTGGTGCTGAAAAATTTTTAGATATTAAATGTAGAAAAGCAAATTTAGCGCCTGATGCAACTGTTTTAGTTGCAACTATTAGAGCTTTGAAAATGCATGGAGGGGTAGATAAAGAAAATCTTAATAAAGAAAATGTTGAAGCAGTGAAAAAAGGATCTGATAATTTATTAAAACATATAGAAAATTTAAAAAAATATGGTGTTCCTATTGTCGTTGGAATTAATGCATTTGTTTCTGATACAGAAGATGAAATGGATGTTGTAAGAAAAGTGTGTGAAAAAGTAGGAATAAAAGCTGTTACGAGTAAACATTGGGAATTTGGTGGAGAAGGTGCAATAGATTTAGCTAATGAAGTTGTAGATACATTGGAAAAAACTAAATCAAATTTTAAAACTTTATATGATGATAATTTACTTTTAGAAGAAAAAATTAGAAAAGTTGCTAGTGAAATATATGGAGCAAAAGAACTTGAAATTAGCACTACTGCAAAAAAACAACTAAAAGAATTAGAAGGATCAAAATATGAAAAATTTCCAGTTTGTATTGCTAAAACTCAATATAGTTTTACAGCAGATCCAGAAAATGGTGGATTACCACAAGAACACAACTTACCAGTAAGAGAGATAAGGGTTTCTGCTGGAGCAGAATTTGTTGTTGTTATTTGTGGTGATATCATGTTAATGCCAGGACTTCCAAAAACACCAGCTGCTGAATCTATTTATATTGATGAAAAAGGCTTAATCCAAGGATTATTTTAGATGTCAAAAAATTTGAAAGATATTATTGATATAGATGAAGCAAAACTAGAATATAGCAATGTATTTCCCGTTCCTATTGTTCAATACCAAACAACAAATACTGAGAAAATGAATATAGAATTAAAAGAAATAATTTTAAAAAAAGAAAAGGAAATACCAACAACAAGTAAAAGCAATCAAGGGGGTTGGCAGTCAGGAGGTGATTTTTTTCGTTGGGGCGGAGAAAGTATAGAAAAATTACACAATTTGTTTTTAAAATTAATAGAATCTTCAACTAAAAAACTAGAATTTGTAGAAACCATTCCATTGGACTTCCATATTTATGGTTGGGCTAATGTAAATCGAAAAGGTCATTCTAATATTGCACACATACATCCTATGTCTACTTGGTCAGGGACATACTACGTTGATGCAGGAGATGAACTTGATGAAGATAAATGTGGTTTATTCGAAGCTTTTAATCCAAATTTATCACATTTAATGGCTTTTTTTCCTGGTTTATTACCTGGGGAACATATTATTAAACCAAAAACAGGAATGATGAATTTATTTCCTAGTTATTTAAGACATGGTGTTAGAACATATCATGGAAATAATCCAAGGATATGTATAGCTATGAATGCAAGTATGAGAATAAAAACACCTTCAAAATAATGATCTTAAAGATAAAGAAAGAATTTTAACAGTTTTTATATAAATGAATTAAATCCTTGACTGTATTTTCTAACAAAAAATTTTTCTTTACAAAGTTTCTTCCTTCCTTTCCCATAGCTAATCTAATCTTTTTATTTTGGACCATTTTTTTCATTGCTTGAAATAATTCATCACTATTTTTTGGACTTACAATTATTCCATTTTTTCCATCGATAACCACATCTCTACAACCTGTCACATTGGAAGTTATAATTGGTTTGCCGCAAGCCGCAGCTTCTAATAAACCTTTCGGCAGACCTTCCCTATAAGATGGAAGCACTCCAATATGAACTTTTTTATATAAATCATTTATATGATTAACATGCCCAAGATATTTTATATAATATATAGCATCCCAAGATTTGACTTCTTCATGTGAAACAGATGATGGATTTTGACTATCAATTGTTCCTGCAATAAATAATTCAAAGTTTTTTGTATCTTTACTAAGTTCTTTCGATGCTTTAATTAATTCTATAATACCTTTGTCTTTTAAAATTCTTGACGCAAATAAAAATATTATTTTTCCCCTCGGTTCTTTTGAAGTTTTATATTTATTTAAATTTACACCAGAAGTTGTATTTAAATGCAAATTTTTATTTCTAATCCATATTTTTTTTTTAAAAAAAGTATAGTCATCTTTATTTTGAACTAATGTTTGTGAATTTTTAAAAAATAAAGTAAATCTTAATAAATTAATTATAAAAAACTTAAGAAAAAAATTACCAGAAATAAACGTACTACCTAACCCAATAACTGAGTTAAATGTTTTTTTTACCCTTGCTAATTGCGCTGAAATATTGCCATGAACAATTTGTCTTAAACCAAAATTATGAACAATATCCGGTTTTACATTTTTAAAGATTTTACTCAATTTATAAATTGTTTTAATAGACTTTCTAAAATTCAGACTTCCACGCTCAATTTTTAACGGAATAACCTCAATTTTATTTTTTTCAATGATGTTTTTATAATGAGTTACATTTGTAACCAATATTACTTTATAACCTTTTTTTTGAATTTTTTTGGCTAGTTCAATGCGGTGATTTAAAAAAACCCAATCTTCAGACACAAAATAAATAACTCTCTTCATTTTAAGAATGTTACTTATTTGATAATAAAAGATTAAAAAATCAAACTATTTATTAATTATTTATCTTCTTCAGTAAGAGGAACATCTTGAAGATTTGGTAGCCCAGGTATTGATATATCTTCAGCAAATTCAATTGGCTCAATTTTTATATTATTATTTTTAATATTAACTTTACTTGCGCCAACAAAATTCTCTGTTTCTAACCATCTTGTACCTGGAAACAGAACTTCATCATATTGTTTTGAAATTGCTAATTTTCCAACAGATAGAAGAAAGATGAATAAAATACCATAAATAGGGTATATTAATTTATTTTTCATAATTAATAGAACGTAATTGTTAGGAATTTATTGCAAACTTTTTTAATCTATTTTACAAATTACAGGGAATACTTCTTCGTTATTTTCATCAAACGTTTTTTGTTTAGAGGCTTTGCAGTTGTCATATTTTGAAAGAAATTGATCACGTTCTGATTTAGTGTAATAAATTTTAGTTGTTTGATAATTCTTGTTTGGTAAATAACTTTTTTGAGATAAGTAAGCTTTATTTGGCATGGTAACAACCCAACCTATAAAAACAAAAACAAGAATACCAGCAGCTATTCTATATAAATTACTAAATTTATTTGAAACAAATTTTTTCTTAGTATTTTTTTCTTTAGAGATTTCTTTATATAAGCTTTCAGGCATTTTTATTTTCATGTTAGCTTTAGATTCTTCTTTAAAAACATTCTTAAGATTCTTCAAACCATTAATTCTAGATCGTATTTTTTGATTGTTATTTATTAATAATTGAATTTTGTATCTTTCTGATTTGGAAAGATCATTATTAATAAATCTGATTAGTACATTGTCGTCAATTTTCATTTTTTAATATCCTTGATTTTAACAACGTTTTTTTCGTCTAATTCTTGCCTAACTTTTTTTAAACTTCTATTCAACCTACTTCCTATTGTTCCTTGTGAGATTTTAAGTTTTTTTGCTACTTCATTATATTTATATCCTTCTATAAAAATTAAAAAAAATATTTCTTTATCTTGTTGGGATAGCAATGTATCCATTATTTTTAAAACTTTCTTATTATCTAAGTACAAAGCAAATGGATCTTTTAAACTTTCCTCATCTTTTTCAAGTTTTTGAGATTTATACTCATCAAAATTGACGATTTCTCCATCATCTGTTTTTTTGTGAAGAGAAATAACATTTGGAGATCTTTTTTCTTTTCTAGTTCTATCTATATATAAATTTTTAACAATTAATTTTAAATATCCTAAGATATTTGTACCTTCTTTATAATTACTTCTTCCTTTATTGTATGAATTAAAAAACCTTAAATATGCTTGTGAAACCAAATCTTCTGCATCATGATGGTTTGAAGTTAAATTAAGCTTAGTATAATTTAACAAACATCCATAACATTCACGCGCTTCTTTCATTATTGTGATATTTTTTTTCACATCTCCCTCATTTTTTATTTGTCCTCTATTTTTAATGTAACGTTATTATAAGATTATTATTGCATTAATTTTTCCCCCAGCATTCTAAGGGTACAGTGTATTTCTTTGCTTCAGAAATTATTTCTTCTCTATCTTTTTTTTCTGTTTTATTAACTATTAAATAATCAACGTTGTTTTCATCAAGAAAACTTTTAATTGTATAAATAGAAATTGCTTCGTTTTGTCCTTCAGATGTAACACCATCTCTTAATCTTTCTATAAATCGCGTCCAACGGGTTGCTTTTGCATGTACGTTTCCTACTATTTGGCCTTTTTCATTAATAACAGGACTACCACTAGAATGAACATGTAGTTTTCCTGAGATAATAATCTTACTTCTATCACCTTTTTTAGTTAATGAAAGAATTTCTCCTTCAGATGTTTCGCTTTTTCCAAGAATGGTTTGTCTAGGATATCCAAAAACATAAATTTTTTCATTTTCCGTTCCTGCTTTTGAGGGCAATTCAGCAGCGATATGATTATTGCTTATTCCATTGTCACTTTCTAACAGAGCTAGATCATTATATTCATCGATTTGATAGACTCTTAAGCTTAATTTATCAGATCTTATTTTTGTACACCCATGTGTAAAATGCCATGCAGTTAAAACATATAAATTATTTTTTTTACCCACCCATATCCCAGTAGCATAATCTGACGGTTTTCCTATTTTAGAATTTATATTTTTATTTCTATTAGCTAAAGCAGTTGTTAGCATATCATTTAATTTTAACCATTCATCATGATTGGTAGGAAACTCAACAGGCAGACCTTCCTTTTCTTGAAACTGCCTAATAGCTTCAAAAGTTTCAATGCCAGGAATATCATCTCGTTTAATTGGATAGCCTAAATCGAAAAGTTTTTCTTGAGCATTTTTTACAATAGACTTTATTAGCGGTTTTAGTGTTGAAATTTTTTGTGCACATATTTTTGATCCTTTATCAGAGCAGTATTTATACCAAAATTTTGCCTTGTTTAATCTTTGCTCTTTATTTAAATCTGTTTCTGCTAAACCCTGTTCTAACATTCTTCCAATTTCAAGCATACACATAAAATGATCAGAAGTGCAGTTGCCGCTTTCTAAGCAACCAGAAGTACATTTATTGAAATTATCATATGCTTGATCGTATTCTTTATTATATAAATTCTTTTTTGCAGTTTCAAAATCGTTAGAAAATAAGTTTTTGTTAAAACAAAAAATTATTGAAATAAGGTATAAAAGTTTTAAAAAAAGATTCACAACTAAATAATATAATTTAATATTTTTAATACATTAGATTATATTTTTAATTAAAGTGGAACAAAATTTTAATATTTTCGTTAATTCTTATATAGATTTCTATAAAATCAAGTAAGGAGTCAGTCAATTCTCCCTCTAACATATTTGGCTCCTTACTAATAAAATTGCATAATTTATTTCCAATTGTGTTTTGAAGCCAAATATATAGCAGTTTTAATTTTTTTTCCTATTTTTTCTAATCGAGAATCATCAGAAATAAATTTTCCAAATTTAGATATTGTTTCCGATGTTTGCACGTCTGTTCTAATAGAATATTCATTTATTTTTTTTGAATAAATTTCCTGCGCATTTTTTGAAGATAAAAACTCTAAAAATAAAACTGCATTTTTATAATTTTTTGAATTTTTTATTATTCCTAAACCACTTAAGTTTATATGCACACCAAAGGTTTCTTGATTTGGCCAGAATACTGACACTTTTTCTGCAGCCTTTCTATCTTTTTCATTTTTACTGTTTAGCATATTTGCTAAATAATAAGTATTAGCAACAGTTATATCGCATTGGCCTGATGATATAGCTTTTATTTGATCTCTATCTCCACCATATGGTTTTCTAGCAAAATTTTTTACTAAATTTTCAATCCAATTTTCAGCTTCTTTTTCTCCTAAGTTTAAAATCAT